>Ga0325405_1001174_pt1 | contig 26302 bp, 13 predicted proteins | sample PopdelMetagenome_21_FD_205663 | JGI IMG/M metagenome (GOLD analysis project Ga0325405, IMG submission 205663) | Populus deltoides microbial communities from Bellville, Georgia, United States - Xylem-Control-R2 | ecosystem: Host-associated > Plants > Phyllosphere > Stem > Wood/Secondary xylem...
TAGTCATTCGGGTTATATTTGGGTTCGTCAACTAATTCACGTCAAGTAACTTCCACACTGGTTAATTTTAAACTCAAGATAGATAAAAAGTTGTGTGAAGAGGTTTCAAAGCTGATCCACTAGGTCAACCCCCCCCTTTATTCCATCTTCTAATTTTTTTTCAATTGAGTCTTTTTTTTGTGTTTTATTTTTCAATTTCATCCATCAACTTTCATTGATTTTGAATCGATCTTCATAATTTGTTGGTTGCTTTCTATAAGATTATCTTAGTCTCAAATAAACATCACGGTATTTGATTGGTACTTAATTTTGTGAGTGTCTATTTTTATAATCATATTATTAAGTACAAATAGTTAAAAAAAAATTCAAACCTAATCGAATCCATTATCCGAGCCACAGGTTTGGCGGGTTAAGTCACGAAGTCCGGGTCAATTTAATATGTCGACGTGTCAATATTGAAAAAAATGTAATTTTTAGTTTTTTAAGCCAAATCATGCTTTTTACCCATCGTTCGTATTGGTTTTGGCTCCGCCAAGTCGACCGGGTCTCGTCGAGACAACTTCCATGCGGATTAATTTTAAATCTGGACTAGATAAGGAGTCTGTTATATGGGTTTCAAGGTTAATTCGCTGGATTAGGTTTAATAACAATACCAAATAGTTATTTGTGATTTGGATTTTTTTAAATATTTAATTTTTTTTATTCGATCTGCAACGTAGCTCGACTTAATATATATGTGTATGTGTACTAAAACACACTATAGTGAAGGTTGAATAAAAAACATTAACATGAAAAAAATATCCAATCCACATGAAATTATTAGCATTGTTACTAACCTAACCCGATGGTCAATCCTGAAACCTCCCGACCCAACTCATTGCTTGACTCGGGTTTAAAATTAACTTACTTGGGAGTTGTTTTCGACATTGCAGGTCCAAAAGCAACCCAAATAGTCTTTTAAAAGTGTAGTTTGGCTTTATAAAAGTTTTCAAAATGACTTTTTTTAATATTAAGATAACGACATATTGGATCAACTCGAGCTTTGCAGTTTAATCCGTCAAACCGATGACCTGAATCGAATTCACTAGGTTTAACAACTTTTTTTAATAATTTTTTTACTTAATGATAACATAACAAAAATAGACACTTGCAAAATTGAGCACCAATCAAATACTATGACATTTGTTTGAGACTACGATAACCTCATATAAAGCAAACTAAAATAAATTATGAAAACTAATTCAAAATGAACCAATTATAAATAGATAAAATTGAAAAATAAAAGTCAAAAGGGATTCAATAAAAAAATTGGAAGATTGAATTTAAAAAGGAAAAGGAAAACAAAAGGCCCAACCCAACAGGTAAGTCTTGAAACTTCTTGACCTAAGCCCTTGCCTAGCCTGGGTTTAAAATCATCCCATGTGGAAGTTGCCCCGACATGAGTGGTCCAAAGATAACCCAGATGATTGATAAAAAGCTTAGTTTGGCTTTAAAAAAAATTCAAAATGACATCTTTGTTTTTAATATTGAGACGAAGGCATATTGGATCGACCCAAGCTTCACTTTTTAAACCGCCAAACTCATGATGTAGACCGTGGAGTCCACTAAGTTTAACAACTTTTTTTAAAAAATAGTTTTTACTTAATAACATTATGATAAAAATAGACACTCACAAAATTAAGCACCAACAACATATTAGGATGTTTGTTTAAGACTGTGATAATTTCATAAAAAATAAACCAAAATAAATTTTGAAGACCAATTCAAAATCAATCTAAAATTAAAGAAAAATTAGGAAAAATTGAAAAAGGATCCAGTCAAAAGCAAGAAGTTGGAAAATGAAATTTAAAAACAAAAAGGATAAAAAAAAGACAGTTGCTTCATTGTTCATATGAAAAATAAAAGAGCTGGGGTTTTACCCTAGTTCTTTTAGTATAAGATTTGGTCATAGGTTTCCAACCGATATATTGGATTTGAAAGTAGAACAAATTTCTGATGTGAATAAAGAGGCAAGTCAAAGACAAGATCCTCTAACAAACACAGAGCATAGTTAAATTTGCGGAAAATGTAAAATGTTTATAGTAGGATAATGAGATTTAAAGTAAAGAATCTTAAATTTGTATAGAAATCAATACAGGAGATATTAGTTACAGAAGAGTGTTTAGATAGAGTTTTTTTTGGTGTATTTTTTCTTTGCCTTTTGAAACTCAAGAGGTCTCCTTTTATAATGGAGCTGTCATCGAAGAGGCTAAAAGACTTTTTGAAAGGTTTAAGATTCTTTTTGGCGCGTTGTAGTTGGCCATGTGTTTTTGTTCCCCCTGGACAAAAGACAACAATCTTGGAAATTGCCTTTGAATTTTGTGGGGTTTTTCTTTATTGTCTTCTTACTCATCGACAGTTGATTTGTCGTTTTGTAGCACCAGGAGATTTTGTAGAAAAAGGCCTACAACAATAGGCCTGGAAAAAGAGTTTGAAAATCAAAAAGACTGGGCCTAAAAGAAGGCTCAAAACAGGTGAGCCTAAAAAGCCTTGAAAATACTCTCTTTTTGTATGGATTTTGTAAAGATGGTAAGATGCCATAACAATCATCTTCATTCTTATTACCTAGAGGAGCATGTGATCCTGAGGATGAGGAGGTTGAAGAAGAGGAAAACATAAATTCTCTTTTTCCACTATCCAGGAGTTGTTTCATGACCTCAAAATATTCTTTTTTGGATCTGACAGTTGCCAAAAGTGCTGAGGCATGGGCTTTTTAGGTGAGAAAAAGGGATTGAGACTGGTCTTGTAGATGTGATGGTTTTTTAATGTCATGTCTATTGTTTAAAGAAATCCATAACATTACAGTAGATTCAGAGCTTTTATTTTCTGCTGCAAAAAAGTCCCACCATTTCACTTTGTATTTTTTGATCAAAATTACATGAGTATTTTGGTCATTGTAGTCAAACTATCATAAGCATACCCAAGGCATAAAGAATTTGGAGCAGATCATAAGCATCGGGGGGAATTTCTTTTCTCTCTCTCTGAAATTCTTTTTGAAAAGTTTGTAGCCTTTTTCAACCACAGGGTGTGGGTGAAGGAGTTCAGTAATGCAACCAAAGTAATCCCACCATTAACGGAACCAATTTGGTATTTTTGTAGTATTGATTGAGTTATCAAAATAAAATAGCCAGGAATGACTTCGTTTGAAGTTTTGGAGAAATAAAGCATTAAATCATGCTTGTTGGTAGTCCCAATAGGAATAGGTTTGGCAATGGTTATGTAATTTGGTTTGGAAGTTGATAGAAAAACGAATCCCATAATGAAAAGGTTGTTTCCAATCAGTTTGATGAAGGACATCTTTGATGATACTGGTGGAATTAGATGGTTCAGTATGGTGTTGTTTAAAGTTAAAATGTTTAAATTTTACTGAACTAGTAATTTCAAGGATGCCCATGTAGTAAGCATGGGTTTTTGTAGTGTCCCAAGGTTTGAAGTACCTCCCTAAAGAAAAATGTTTTGTAGTTGTGACAAGAGGATCAGCATAGTAAAATTCATCTTCAATAGTTAAAACATTTTAAAAATTGTTTTTGATGAAATATTCAAATTTTCGTTTTGAAGATGTTTTCATGAAATTAGTTTGGGATAATGAAAGATTTGCAGATTGAAGCAGATGTGTTTTAAGAAGACTTTGCTTAGGTTTATAAAATCAGTTTAGAAGTTTTACCTGATTGAAAGGATTCATCCTTTTGAAAGGATTTTTGGCTGAAAGTTTGTAAGGCCAGAAGTAATTCTGGAGATTTGGATAAAGTTTCTATCAAATTTTGTTCTTTGTCACTTTGTATCGCTGGAGATTTATTGCTTTTTCTTCAACAATAACTGCATCGTACCAAGAAGTTATTGGTTTTTACAGAAGATATGGTAGAAGCCATAAGTTTTGGAGTGCTTTGGGTTTTTTGTGGTTTTGTAGGTGCTGACTGAGGGGTTTTGCCCTTATCTTTGGACTTAAGAGACATCAGGACCTGTTTTGGAGAAATTCATGAGTTAGAAAGTCGGGAATGAAATTTGTATCTTCTTTTATATATTCAATATCAAAATAAAAAAAAAATACTTAATACAGCATGCCATCGAGCAAAAATATGTTTTAAAGCAATATTTTGAACATCTTTTTGTAAAACTTCTTTAACAGATTAGCAATTAATACATAAAAGAAATTTTTGGTTTAATAAGTCGCTTTAAAATTTTGTAATACATAGAACAATTGAAAGAATTTCTTTCTTCATGGTAAAGTAATTCTTTTGACAGTCATTCCAATAGGCAGAAGTAAATGGAAAATTTTGTTCTTTGGAATTTGAACTTGCTTGAGAATACCCTCATACCCTAATTCTGATGCATATGTTTCTACAATCTTAGGAGCTAAGGGATTGGCTAAATAGAGATAAGGGATTTCTTGGACTTTCTTTGTAATATGATGAATGAGAGCAGTATGTGCATCGGACCATGGTACTGAGTTTTTTTCTTAATCTATCATGAAGGGGTTTTGCAAGTCTACTAATATTAGGATAAAAGTCTAAGATATAATTTAGACTTCCTAGGAACCTTTGTAACTAAGGTTTATCAAGGATTTTATCAGGGAATTTGTTAGCAAAGGTAAGGGATCTCTTAATGGGTGTGATGGTACCTTGACAGATATAATGGCTGAGAAAATGAACATGAGTTTGAAATAGAGAAATCTTTGATTTGGAGACAATTAAACCATTTTGTTTTGTAACATGAAAGAATGTTTGCAAGTGTTTAAAATGTTGTTGTAATGAGTTTGAAAAAAATAAGAACATCATTAATATAGACTATGCAAATTTTGGAATATGCATTAAATGTCATTCATTATCCTTTAAAATTTAGATAGTGCATTTTTTAAACCAAATGGCCAATATTCCATTCATACTAACCAAAAGAAACTGTAAATGCAGTTTTGTAGCGGTCTTTAGGATGAATTTGAACTTGCTAAAACCCTGATTTCATATCAAACTTAGAAAATATGAAAGCAGAATGCAATTTTTATAATAAATCTTTTTTTATTTGGAATTGGATATCTAATCCACTTTAGAGCTTGATTTAGTGGTTTGTAATTGGTCTAGGTGTGCCTCTTTCTATCTCAGAATTTTTGTTGACATAAAATGCAACACACGACCAAGGTGATCTGGACTTCTGGATTAGACGTTTAAACTCTAAATCTTGGATTTCGAGTCTACAATGTTGTTCTAATTCAGCATTCATTTGGATTGGTCTTGATTTTGTAGGTATTTGCTTTTCAGAAAAGTTATCTTCATAGGGAATATCAACAACATGTTTTATTTTTCAAAAAGCATTTGGCAGATCATAACAAATTTCATGTTCGATCTTGTTTTGGAAATTTGAAATTCTTTTTTGTAAAATAGAATTTTGTAACCGATGTTCAATTCTTTGTAAAGAAACATCTTTTTTCAAATCATATAAATGAAATTGTTTTCCATGAATCAATGCATTGATCTAATATTTATGTATAGAACATGCTTTGATTAAATTAAGATTTTTAGTTTTTTAATTTTCTAGGAAAGGGAAAAAAGTCTCACACCATTAATTTTTAAAGTAATGCATTCATGTTTAGCTTTGTAAGGGGTAATTATGTCAATGAATGGAGTTCTAAGAATAATGGTATGATTTATGTCATTTGTAATAACAAAATGGATGTTTGTGTATTTCCTAAAAGATAAAGTTAGGAATTGTTTACTGCAGAAATTCTTTCAGAAGTATTTTGAAGAAATCGTTTAGGAACTATTCCTTCTTTGATACAATTTAAATCAACACCTAAATCAAACAAAACAATAGTTTGTAGTTTGTAGCCTTTTGACAAAACTAAAGTAATTTTTATTAAATATATTTTTTGAAGTAATTTTCTTTAAAACATTCAAAAATCTTCAGGAACATGTTCGATGTTTGATAATACATGATCTAATACATGAGTCTCAAGAGTTTGTTCTTCAGATTCTGGTTTAGAATCTGAATGACTTTCTAACTTTTTGAGGAGGTGTTGTAATGTGACTTGAGTCTTTTTGTTGAGCTTGTTTAAGGGTTTGTAACATAGACTTAAGAGCTTTAATATATGACTGTAACTCTGGGATAGTAGTTATAGGTTTGGATTTCTTTTTCTTGTTAATGATTTTTGTAAGGTTATAAGTGTTGACATTGGTTGTGGGTAAGATGGAATGGTTTTGAATAGGCTGCGGTGTCTTAGGTTTGTTAAAATTATTCAACAACTTATCTAAATATGATTTTTATAATTACGGATTATCTAATCTTTTGATGGTCTCAAGAATAAATTTTTGATCTCTAGTTAAGACATTGAGTTGTTTATGGGATGAGGTTTTGGAATCAGAACTAGAAATTGCCAATTCATCTATTTGAAAAGCTTCTTTAGAAATGTCTGAAGGGTTTGATTCAGCATCAGAAGATTCAATGAAAAGGTTTTGGATTTGGTTAATAATCTATTCATCTCTTTGGAGCTCATGTAGTTTTGTATTGACTTTATAGAATCGGGAAGTATGACCTTTTTTGCCACATTTGTAACAAGTAAAGGTTTGAGCTTGGATTGTAAAGGTTTGTAAGCGTTTGTGGGGGGTTTTTATGGGTTTTTTTATAGTAAGGTTGTTCTGGTTTGGAGTAGAAACAATTTGTATGAGTATTACTCTTGTAAGGTAATTTATTAGGCTTTGAATATGGCTTGAACTTGGGACAATTTCCATTGCAAGTGGGTTTTTGTACAGACAAGTTGAACTATTGGCAAAAGCTTCTTAATTCTTGTTTGGTTCGTTTCATTTTCCACTTCAGGTGTTTTTGGAGTTTGAGGTCTTGGTAGATTTTAATACCTTTTTTTTGGGTAAAGCTGACTAATCTTCCATATGTCAGTTGGTCATAAGGAATGGTTTTGGATGCAAATATATCTTTGATTTTATTTCAGACCTTTTCTCTTAAAAGGATAGGCAAACCAGCAAGGAATTTTTTTTTCTAAAAGGGTTGGTTTGAGTCTTCTTGGAGTATAACACGGGTGAGGAAGGTGTTTTTATACCACTGAAAATCACTAAGCTTTTTACATCTAAAGTTTAAAAGGAGTTCAACATTTTTATCTTTCAAATGGGAAAGATCTCTTACAAGATGTAAAGAGATGGTTAAGATGAGGGTTGATACAACATCTTTGATGGTATTTCCAGAAGAGTCAAAGATAAGTGTTTGTTCTTCAGTTATTTGGATGGAATTTAGAATTTGAAGATGTTCAGCTTTAGTGAGATAATAATCTCACCATCCTTTTAACTGGCCAGATAAACCAGTTATAAGAAGTTCGGCTATGACTTTATCTAGAGTACCAGTCTGGGTTTTGCAGGCGTTGACTGTCATGGTCATTTATTGTAGGGTGTTTAAGATGTGGTATTTTGACATTCCATCTATGTTCCATTCATAGAAGGAGGAGACATTAAATTTATATTGGCTGATAATGGTAGGTTTATTTTGAATGGATATGTTTAAGGCAGCGGGCGATTTGGGGTTTCTTTAAACGAGTTTATCAATCTTAGGACTTTCTTCTCTAAAGATGTTTTCATCAGAAGATTTAGGTATGATCTGTTTGATTATTTTAAATGGTGTTAATATGGCTTGTAAAGGTTGAAGGATTGTTACTGACTTGAGGAGAATCAAGAACAATTAGGGCTGAGGCTTCGATCTGGTGAATGTGGTCTTTAATGGCTCTGAAAAGGTCATTTTTGTTATTTTGGAGTTGTGTTTGGCTTGTTTTGGTGACTTGACTTGGTAAGGTTTGAAAACTAGGTTTTTTTAGCTTAAGGTCTATAGGCTTTGTAGTTTCAGAAGGGTTGGCAACAATCTTTTGGATCTGCTTTTCTATTTTGGTTAATTGTTTGTTTAAGGTGTTAGTTTGGTATTGGTAAAATTATTTTGCTGGATAATATGTTTGGTATTTGTAATAATGTCTTCACTGGGAATTTTGTAAGGAGCAACTTCAATTGTTTGGTCTTTGTGTTGGATTTTGAGGTTTCTTAAGGGTGGATGTTCAGACTCGACTGAAGGACCACTAACAAGTTCCCAAATAAGAGTTTTATTTCTAGATGTAATGGGACATGCACGTTTTATAGGTGTGAAAGGATATGCAATATGATGTTCGAATGCATAATACAATTCAAACCAATCAAAAATAAGATTTGAACTTTATATAATATGATGAAATTATAAAAATATTTTTTATCTCATGTCTTTGTTGTAAAAAAGTTTTGAAAAACCAAAATCTCTTGTTAGAGTTATGGGCACCATAAAAATCATTTTTGAAATAAATTTTGTCAACAATAAATTATTTTTCTGAAGTCAAAACATTCAACTCGTTTTGGATGTTTTCTGTGATTGCAGAAAAGGTTGGAGAGGTTGGAGGGGATTTTTGTTCAGGGTTTGTATATAAAGGTTTATATATATTTGTGGTGTAATCTTTATTTTGGAAGCTGGTATTCGAAATATCAGAAGTTGATTTCCTAGGTGGATTTGTTTTGTATGGTATATTTATGAGAAAAAGGATTTTAGAGATTCTTCCTAGATCTATAGTAGTGGATGAGGAAGATTCATTTGAAAACCTAGAACTAGTTGAGTGTTGATGGAGAGAAATTTTGACTTTCCCATCAGTATATTGAGTTATTTATGTGACCTGGATATTTGGTTTTGGTGGCTGTAGTGGTTGAGGTTGTGTTACACCTTCAAGGATCTAGTTTTCTGGAAGGGTTACATCTTTCCACTGGATGGCTCTATGAACAACTGTGTTTGATCTAAAAATGTCAGTTTAGAGGAGTAGGGTTTCACCTTTTTGTGATTGGAATTTGTGTTTGCTGACAAAGGTTGAAAACATGGCTTTGTAATGAATCTTAAAGATCAAAGCGACTAGAATCGATCCTTCAAGTATATTGTAATTGTGGGTTTATATTTTTAGGATCATGCTTTGTAAGATATTTCGGTATTTAAAGGATATAGGCTAGACTCAATAGAACTAAGTAAGGAGTCTTGAAAAGTTTGATATCTAGCATCTCTGAGTACTGCTAGAATGGTGGTATTGAGACCTTCTTTGGTAAGAGGTTTGATCCCAACATGTACTAGGCTGATTTAAATATATTTGTATTTTCGATATTGATGTTTTTGCAAGGATTTAGGAGAAAGGAGTTGGATAATTTCAAAGGGTTTTGTGAGCTGCATATCTTTTTCTTCAGTTTTGATTGTAAAATCAGTTTTGAAAAGATCAAATTTGGAATTTTGATAAATATGTGTTTTTGAAACTTTTGAAATTTTCTAATCATCAATATATTTTGTAAAATCTTCAATCATAATTTCTTCACTATTGTTAACTCTTTTACTTTCAGAAGATTCAGAGGTAGAGAAAGCTGGAATGAAAGTTATTCTATAAAAAACAAAATCTATAATTTAAAAAGATAAATTTAAAAATGCAGGTCGCAGTTTATATAGGTTTACTGCCCTTTCATCACTCAACGGGAGTTACTACCATTCAGTAACGTTCACCTATACTTTTAATGTTTTCTCTTCTCACAACAAATATTGTTTTTTATAATACTATTCCTATCCAGATCTCAGTAGGCTCTGATACCAAAGGAGTAAAGGTAAAGTAAAGAAACCAGTACTTGCCGTTGTTACACCTAAAAATGATCTAAAGATCTGGTCATAGACTTCCAGCCAATATACTGGATTCGAAAGCAGAAAAAATTTCTGATGTGAATGAAGAGGCAAGTCAAAGACGTACTTAAATTTGCATAAATGTAAAATTTTATAGTAGGATAATGAGATTTAAAGTAAAGAATAATACTTAAATTTGTATAGAAATCAATACAGGAAATATTGGAAGAGTTTTGATTAATATCTAGTAAAAAGAATCCAAGAAATTCAAAAAACCCTTTCAAAAAAATTATGATTTTCCCAAGTATTTTTCTATCAATTTTGATTAATATTAGTTTGTATTTTTATATTGTAAAGATACAAATCCAGTATTAAAATACCTGGTTTTCTAAAAAATTTTGCAAAAAAAATTATATAGAAAAAAAAATGTGTTTTTGTTTTCATGCATATGACCAAGTCTTCCAAAGATTAAAAAAAATCATAATATTTTCATACAACAAAAAATAATTCAAAAATATGTATTAGCATGCATTTTGACTTTAATAACTAGTTTATTAAACTCATGAGAACTAGGCCAATATTCTAAAAAAAAAAATTATTTTGTTTCCTTTTAGTATCTGGGGTTACGACCTTATACGTAAGATGTATTCCGGATATTAAATTATTTTGTTGACGTTAGAACTGTTCGGTTTTACTCGATAAGATAAGGGATCTCCTTACCGAAGATGATTTTTCTTAAACTTTAGACAAACCAACAACTAAAAAACACAACAACACCTTAACATATATCAGACAATTAAACAATGCAGCTTACCTTAGGTAAGACATATTTGGAATGCTAATACCTTCCTTTTATGCAACCAGTCCCCGTACCTGATCTCTGAGACCAGTTAGGGTTCCTAGTGACTAAAATACTAGGTGGCGACTCCTATTCCCGCTTTCTACGGATAAAAGACAAGAATTACCATCCCTATATTTGCCAGATACATACCGAGAGTGAATGATCGCTGCGACGTCACACACGTGCGACAAAATAACGACTCCACTAGGGACCTTATGGATTAAGCTTTGTTTTTGTTTGATTTTTGTGTTTGGTTTTGTGTGTTTTTAATATGCATTTCCTTTTGTTATTTGCTTATATGCTTTAATTCTTGTGCATATTTATTCATGCATTGTATAGAATTGTTTTATGCATCATTCATATTTTTTATGAGAGTTTATACTGAGAAAAACTTTAAGTTAAGTGGTGGACTAGCAACTTACCTTATGACTTTTAGTTAAGGTTTAAGTTTGTGTAAACTCCAACTCTTTGCTGAGTGCTTACACTGGTAATGATTTGTGCACATGCCATTCCATTACCTACTAAGCCCCCATATTACCTTCACGAGGGTGATAACTGGAACAACAAGAGACTCTTTTTAGAGACTAAATAGTTAACCTACCATTTGTCTCACAGAAAAGAACTAGAACCTGCCTATAGGATGTATGCTCCCTGCCTATTATTTTGCATCAAAAGCGAGCCCTTCTTGAAGCATCTTGAACTCAAGACTTAATGATGACACAATGGTCGTCACTCAGGAAATTTCTGTTGTAGAACTTAAGCTAGAATCAAAATTCTTGTTTCATCATGCAAGAGTTACAACCATATGTCACCCCTTGAAGGACAAGTTTATCATATAAAACATGCTCAAATATTTAAACATACATGCTCACTGTTTGGAATAAAAGCCCTCTAATTCTGTTTTCCTCGCCAGAGTCAGGAGTTGCCGACATCTGACAGTGTTGAGGAGGATTCACTCAAACTTCCAATCTAGAAACATAGCTTGTGGTAAAAGGATTCACTGCTTTACCATAGACCCAGCTGGTGACCTATGTTGGGATGCCATCAATGAAGTTCTGACATGCTCATCAATGGAGACTATGGGGAAATGTAGGTTTCTTTTTAAAGAGTACAAATTGACCTACAAATCCCTTTTCACAAAGCTACATAGCCAAATAACCAACATTGTCTCTGGTTTCCTTATCCAAAGCATGATCAGGAATGAATATCAGGTTTCCTTTGTTTCAACTAACGCTTTAAGGACCCATACAAAAACACCCTTTGATTTTCTTCCAGAACATGTGGAGATTGTGTCATCAACAAATCAAGAATTTCTACTTTGTCGCGTACATAATGAATCATATTATTATGTGTGTAACCTTTCTATCCAACAATGGCAAAAAATCCTGAATCCCAATACACGATATGATACTATAGAATACAGTTTAATGATTGAAAGGTCAAAGCCTTTACGATACAAGATTGTGAGATTCTTGAAGCCCAAGTTTCACTCACATAAAAAATTCTATATATACTATTGTATTAGAGTCGAGTTGTCTGAATCAGCAACTTGGGAATGGAAGCTATTTGATGAAATGAAGTTGTCGTAAGAAGAATCCCTTCATCACATGACAAATGTATATATGAATATCTCACTTGGAAGAGAAGCGTCTTTACATTCGATGTGAAAAGGGAGAGTCATTGTTTGTTTCCATATCCCCTGTCAGCCTCTGAGGGTAATGATAACAAAGATATCAGACTTACTAAATACAAAGGAAAGCTCGCCATGACCTGCATCGATAAGGACAACAATTTCATGGAAGTATGGATCATAGAGGATCATGAAAAAAAATAATGGAGCAAAAGGCATTCAATAAACATAGGGTTTTGACAAGGAAAGAACCCCACGTAAGTCCTTTGGCTTTTTGCAATGCTGATGTTGTGCTGATGGGAGATTATTTTTCTGACGTGACTTTCTTCAACTTTAAGACTAGAGAAATTGACATGTTACGATTAGGAAAGGGTTTGCTCCATGAATGCTTCCCATTCTAGCTCAACTTCACCACCAAGAAAAAAAAAAGCACAGTTAGTTCATTGCTCCATGATTCTCTAGATAAAATAATCCAGATGAGATGTGAAGAATTGCAAGAACAATGAAGATTAAGTCTAAAAGTTGGTGAGCAAGAGGCAGATAGATTTTGTAAAGGATGACATCAATGATCATATTGTCAATATCACCAAGAAGGGATAACAAGACATGGATGATTGCGGAAGAAGCTGATTATATTATAAATGTTGTTTTAAAAATTTTCTTGTTCACCATTTTTTTTTTTTTGAGATCATATCTCATCATTTGTTAAAATATGTTTTGGAATCATAAGATGTTTAGCATTTTATTTGATAATATTTTGATCAAACTCCAACTTGCATTTAAGACTAATCAGTCCTGAAAGATTAAAAGTGTTTTGCTTGCAGAAATGACTCGATGTTTGTTAAAATTACAAGATAAATAATATAGGGTGACCAAATCAATTTTGAGCTCACACATGAAATTAAACCAAACACCATATAGCTAAGTTTTAACAGTATGTATAATAACGTGTAGTGGATTCAGTAGCTATGGACTCGCGAATCATGATCTCTTACAATTCCAAATCATTACACTAGATGAGGGTAAAATTTATCAATTCTAACCGACATTGCTTGAAATGAGAAAAAGTCATCTTTGTTATCCCATCACTTTTTAAAGATTATCTCTTACAACCCCATTTTGAGCCTGATAGAATATTTCTTAAAAAAAAACTTGACTAGGGTCACACTCCACACTAGGGGAAAACGAGAGATATTTTGAAGACACTGATATAATCAATAGAAAAGGAAAGGCTAAGAACAAAAGTCCAACATTTGAGAAAGGCCTAAAAGAAAAAAGAGACATAAACTAAGGGGCATAAATACCGATGTTGGTCTTTCATTATCATCCAGACAAAGCAGTGAAGATAGGTGCTAGAATTAATCATGTCACAGTTATTAGACACAACAAACACCGAAAGTCAAACACTAAAAAGTACTGAGCTACAAACATGACTTTTGAGGTCCGTGATAAAGCCTCTGATGTCTTCAAAATGATCAAGATTGGTGATTCATCAAAGAAAAGTTGGATTATAACCCATGTTAAGAGAATTTTGATTTTATCCATAACATGGTTGTATGTCATTCCCCTACAAAGACAACAAGAGAAAGAGTTGACAAAGAGTTGATGTTGATCCTATATCTTTAAAACCCTCAAACACCTTTTAAGCCTGTGAAATTCCTTTATTTAATAGCCATGAACCATAGCCTACATTATGTGATTTTAAAATCCATTTTTAATCAAGTAAGCAATTTAAACCGATAAATGACACTCTCAAAACTTGAAGAGCTTTTCTAAAATGGTTGTGGCTTCATGGATTAAGCTACTTGTTATTATGCATGCTGATAAAATAAGTGCTTAAAAAAAACAACTTGTCTTGAAAAAGTCCGAGTTTCAACTTGAGCACTTTGTTTTTGAAATTCATAAAAAGGGCCATATGCAATTTAAAACATAAATCTATTTTAAAAAAAGGATTTTTTTATAGTTTTTTAATTTTTAAAATTGGTTTATTTAATACCAGAAAAAAAACTTACGTATAGGTTCAAAATCTCAAATATTAAATATGAAAGGGTAAAAAGATGTGAGAGGCCCAAAATTAATTGCAAAATAATCCCTTAAAAATCTAAATTTTGAATTAAATTTTAACTAAGGCTGAGTTTGGCAAAACATAAAAAAAAAAAAAAGAAATACAAGACTGAAAAAGAAATATTAGGGCATGTTTACCAAAAACATCCTTAACTAAATAAAAATTCACAAGCTTGAAATTTATTTTAAAATCATGTTTATCAAACACCCACTAAAAACTCAAAAATCCATTTTTTCTTGGAGAGATTTTGATTATGCTAAATGTGTTTTTAGACTTCAAAGTTTGAGTTTAGTTGATTCAGCCCAATTCTGTGGATTGGATTTCTATCTTGGCCTTATTCAACAAAGTAGCTTGTTTTTTTAAAAAAATAAAAGAACACGAGCCTCTTTCAAAAATAAAAAAATACAAACAAACAACCCATTTTGTTTTAACAATGGCTTTGAAAGCCTAACCCATTAACAAAAACTAATGCACCTTTCTTTTTTTCGAAAGATCAAAATGAAGAAATCGAAGAAACTTCCCTCCAGATATAACCCAGACCCGATATTGCTTCCTAATGATCAACATTTAACATCGATAGTTCCCAGAGAAATTCATCACAGGCGAAACAAGGCGTGCTCCCTACACCATCATCTTGACTAGACTCTAGGCATTTATTCAAATTATATGAAAACGAAAGCCACTACACCAAGTAACTCATGATCATTACCTAGTAAAAAACATTTAATCCAAGCTCACCTTACTGCCTTGAAGCAAAGGGAAGATACCCATAAAACACATACATCATGGGATCCAGATCATAGTAGAATTCTCGATTCAGGTTTAAAATGCAACATGTGTTCCCATATACATCTCAACAGTAGACATACAAGCATATAAAACTACAAATTGCATAGATGTAAGTGAGAATATGCAAAAACAAACTTTGCAGCAGCAAACTCGCACAAGAACAAATGAAAAAAAAGAGAGGAGAAGCTTTATACCTAGGGCAACTGAGATGGAGGTGTCTGGTTTGAATGAAAAACTCGAGACGAGTTTGATACCCTTACTAAACTTACAGGACTGTACTGGCAATAATGAATATTTTCTACTCTGTAATGACAGCATCTCGTTGTTCTCCTGAATTTCTCGCTAGCTTCAGCAATTGGAGCGTTATACAAACAGAAGCCTTAGTGGTAAACTTCGTGTGCCTGAGGATCTATATAATGAGAATGTAAAGTGATTTTTATATCTCATAAATGTGTCTTCCTCATGAGTGAAGTTAAATATATATGGTGTGATGTGTTTAAGGGTACTAACAATGGAGGCAGTCGTTTGCACTGGTGTTCAATGATATGGAGTGGATGCTGGAGGGTGTAAGGTTTTTCAAAACTAGAAAGCATTGAAATAAGTAACGCGCGACAATGCGGTTATCGTCCCTTCTTTTCAGTCTCTTGTTTTTTTTTTTTTCATTGCAACTTCCCCCATGGTTAAGATTTTGGTGTGGGTTTTATAGGGTAATGGGAAAGGTCCAGAGGCCATGTATTAGGTGTATCTCATCACTTGATGTTAAAGAATAGATCTCAGTTATTTATTGAGGGTAAGGATCAACATTTATGTTGTTAGAGAGTTGTGTGACACAAGTGATTATGCAATAGATATTGTTTTGGGTCAAAGAATTAAAAAAAAAACATCTTATACCATTTATTATGATTCAAGAACTTTGAATAATGCACAAAGAAATTACTATACTATTGAAAAAGAACTTTTAGATGTTGTTTTTGCTTTGGAAAATTTCTATCTTATTTACTTGGTACTAAAGTTATTGTTTACTCTGATCATGCAACTCTTTATTATTTGATGATGAAGAAAGAGGCAAAACCAATATTAATAAGATGGATACTTCTCTTAAGTGAATTCTACTTGGAGATTAAAGACAAAAGATGGATAAAAAATCATGTTACAGATCATTTGAGTTGTTTAGTTCTTGTGGAGGATAAACTTTATTTGCAAGAAATGTTTCCTGACAAGCAATTGTTCTTCGTAAGCATGATATTACCTAGGTATGCGAATGTTATAAATTATTTGGTTACTAATATGTTACCCCCAGGTATCTCTAAGGCTCAAAGAGATAAGATTAAGAGTGATCCCAAATACTATATATGGGATGACCTATATTTATGAAAGTATTGTGCAAATCAAGTGATAAGAAGATGTGTTCTCGAAAATGAAATTATTTCTATTCTCACCTTTTGTCATTCCTATGGAGGTCACTTTAAAGTTAAGAGGATGATGACAAAACTGTTAGCATGTAGTTTCTATAGGCCATCTTTACCCTGCAATTCATATTTTTTTTGTAAGTCATGCTATCATTGTCAAAAGACAAATACTATATCCAAGCGAAATGAGATGTTGTAAACCCCCATATTATTTTGTAAAGTTCATGATGTTTAGGGAATCAGTTTCATGGGACTATTTCTTGTATCTTTTGGTTATGTTTATATTTTGCTTGTTGTTGATTATGTCTCGAAATAGGTGGAAGCTAAAGCCACCAGAACCGATGATTCTAAAGTTGTTACAGATTTTATTAAGTCCAACATATTCTTGAAGTTTGGAATTTCAAAAGCTCTAATAAGTGATAGAGACACTCATTTTTGCAATTGAACTATGGAGGCTTTGCTAAAAAAGTACCACGAAACCCATAAAGTTTCAACTGCTTATCATCCGTAAACTAGTGGACAAGAAGGAATGTCAAATAAGGAGATCATGTCCATAATTAGAAGACAGATAGTCCAAGTAGAAAAGATTGGAGTTTGTGTTTGGATGATACTTTGTAGGTGTATAAGACTGCATATAAGACGTCCATTAGTATGTCACCATATCAGTTGGTGTTTAGGAAACCATACCACCTTCCTATCGAGTTAGAACACAAGACTTATTGGGCTATCAAGAGTTTCAACATGAAGATGAATGAAAGTGGAGAACACATAAAGTTGCAACTACAAGAGTTAAAAGAAATTCATAATGATGCTTATAAGAGTGCAATGATTTACAAGGACAAGAAAAAGGCTTTTCATGATAAGATGATCTTAAGGAAGTAGTTTAAAGTTGGTTAAAAAGTCTTTATACACCATTTACAGCTTTATTTGTTTCCAGGTAATTTATGTTCTCGTTGGATTGGACTTTTTGTTGTTACTAATATTTTTCATCACGATGCAGTTGAAACCTAAAGTTTAGCAACTTCCAAAATATTCAAAGTGAATGGCCATAGACTTAAGCCTTTCTACGAAGGATTTCAAGTAGAGAATGTGGGAAAAATGGACATTAAGGATCCGATTTATGGTGATTGAAGAAGAAAGCATTGAGTCAAGCCAATGACAATAAACAAAGGCATTGCTTGGAAGGCAACCCAAAGAGAGTTTGTTTTCTTTTTCTTCTTATTTTTGTTTTTATATTTTGGTTATTTTTTCATTTTCTTTACATTTCACCTTTTATTTGGGACAATGTAGGTTTTAAGTGTGAGGAAAAGGATTGAGGTTATGTTTTAATTCTATTTTTATTATTAAAAAAACAAGTTTTGCTTGAGTTCTTGTGATTTTCAACGATTTATGATTGTGTATAACATGAGCAAGATTCAATTAAACTTGAAAAAAAATTCATAACAAGATTGAATAAGTAATTCTCCAACTTATAATTAATCAATCTAGTTATTTTCCTTGAGGATAGTAGTGATTAAATTTGGTAGACAAAAATCAGTGAGATTTTGAGCCTTTAAACTGACACATCCATATCAACCTCACTATTTTTTTTTCATGCAAGATATTCTTCTATGGATTTGTTTCTCTAAAACTCGTATTGATGCTCTTCGAGATCATATTGACACATGTAAGCATGATCATGATTAAAGCCTCTTTTGTTATAAGCTATATAAGTTAAATAACTTATCTTGTACTTAATTTTTTCCTTTGTTGAAACCCCTTTGAGCTTTATTTTGTTTATTAGAAACCTATGTTACAAGATTTAAACCCGAAAAAGAATACATTTATCCAAGTTGTAAAGCTAATGGAGTATTGTTATTATTATAATATGTTTGAGTGTACAAGAAATAAATGTGGGGGTGTTTGTATTGGTGGTGTGGCTATGTCTATAGAACATGTTTTCATTCTTAATTCATGAGTTATATTGTTGATGTATTAAGTAAAAATAAAAAAAGAAAGGAAAAAGAAAAAAAAATGATGGAGGAAATTTCTTTTAATGTTATAAATTGTCCATGTTCATAATTCCTCATTAAAGTCCAAGAAAGAGGTGTGTTCATACATGATATATATAAACATGGAAAAAAAAAAGTTGTTCCTTTTAACAATTTTTTTCAATATAAAAGCTTTACATGGTTTAAATACTTTAAAGTAAAATTGAAAAAAGTGTTAAATGGAGTGATTTGTTCTACATGTCTTGTATATTCGAGCTTGAGTTGATTTATTTTTATTCCTAGTTTAGATGGCTTTTGAGCTACATTCCCAAATGTTTCTCACCTTGATCCTAAGCTTCATTACAATCCTTGAAAAATCCTTATGATTCGTGTTATGCATGTGATCCTAGGGTGAAGAAAGAATAAAAAGATATGTAAGCCCATGGTAGATTATTTTCATTGGAATGGAATTAAGTGAAACACATATCTTTCAACCACACGAGAGTTGGATGTTTATTTCCTTAAGGGTTTACATATTTAGTTTACTTCATCTTTGAGTGAAACTATTTATTAATAATTATGAGTTGTTTAAGGATGTTTGTTAATGATATGTTATGATTTTTAAAGAGCATAATTGTTCTTTATTGATGGTATTGCAACCATGGTGTTTTTGGGAAAATAAAAATGAGTTTTACCTAAGGACAAACAAAAGTTAAGTGTGAGGGAATTTAACGAGAATTCAAAATGTCATATTTTTCTTCCTTAATGTTTAGTATTTTATACTTATTTGGTGTCTAAACATGCTCATTATTTTTATATTTCAATTTAGGATGCAAATGGAGACGTTAAGGGCAAAACAAAGTTAATTAGGCAATTTTGGACAGTTTCAACACAACTTTGTAATCTAAACATAACTCTTTCATCTGAACTTCGGTTGAGATGACTCAAAATGCTATGAAACTCTAATAAAAATCACTATAACTTTCATGTTTTGAGTCTTGAGATATATTGATTGTATCGAGGTTGAAATTCAGCACAAAGTCATTACACCTGTACTACCAACATGTTGAAATATCCTTTGGCATGCAAATCTATTACAATGTTATTTATTTTCGAAAGCTTCCAGATTTGGTACATGAATTCCAGTTGAAGACATCACTTTCTTTATTATATTAAAACTCTATTTTATTATTTTATAATTTCATTAACTATTCAGATTTTGTGGTTATTATTAGAGGATAATATTGAGAGTATTTTTAGGAGATTTTATAGATTTCCAAAGAGAAGAAAAAAACATGTAAAAGAGAGGGGGAAATCATATTAAACTTCTCTCCTCTCTCTTCCTTATGCCTCTTCTTGAATTTTTCATTCTTTTTTCATGAGAGTTTTCATCATGGTCCTATGTAGCTAAATTTTTATTTGGTCAAAGAAAATGGAAGCCTCATAATCAATAAAACTGTGAGATTTAATTTTTTTTCATTGTTGAATTTATACTTTGAGTATTTAATGTTCTTCAATGCCTATTTTCATTATTGTCTCATTTAATTACTAGGAGGCCTACTAGTTTATTATTCGTTGCAATCTAATGCCATGTTAGATATCAAATCCTTAATTGTTTGATCTCTCTAATTTGTGAAGCAACTAAGGTTTAATGATTTGCTACGTCAAAAATTAGTAAATATTAAGAAGAATATTTGACTAAATTAAATGCAATCTCTTATGCTTGTGTTGTTTAGTTTCATCAATCTCTTTAATTCTAAAGCTGCTACTAAATTAAATTTTTAAATCTTGTCTTGAGTTGTTTAGTAGTTATGATTAGTTAAATTGTTTGTTTTCTAATTACTTGTGATCAATAAGAGATAGGAAAATAGTTCCAATAGTGAATACTCAAAGTGTGAATTGATATATATTTGCTTCGATGATCGATTGTAAAAGTACCGATAGTGGATGTTGACTTTGATCAATGTTTGTTCTTTTGATTAGTTTCAATACTTTAATTTGAGTTTTTTTCTTAAAATTATTTTCGTTATACTCAAACCTCCTTTGTTTACATAGCATAAAAATTAAGCTAGATACTCTCCGTGAGAACAATCTTTACTCGCATTATTACATATATTCTTAAAAGTCTAGGTTTTATTTTTGGTTGCCTGCAATAGCACACCAATAAATTTAAATAATAAAATTAGAAGAATTAATTAAGTTCAGGGACTTAATTAAACATTTAAGGGGTTTAAATGACTTAATTAGGATTTAATTGAAGCATAATTAAGTTTGAAAGTCAATTTGACCAAAACCAAAAGAATTAATTAAGTTCAAGGGCTTAATTAAATTTGTAATGAATTTAATTGACTTAATTAAGGACTTAATTGAAGCAAAATTAAGTTTGAAAGTTAATTTGGCCAAAATTAGAAGAATTAATTAAGTTCAAGAACTTAATTAAACTTTTAATGAGTTTAAATGACTTACTTAACAACTTAATTGAAAGGAAATTAAGTGTGGAGACCTAATTCGGATTAATTTACAATAATTAGAATACTAGGGACCCAATTAAACTTTGAAAAGCCTGATTGGGTTCAATTGAGAGCTTAATTGCAAAACTTAAAAGATTAAGGACTGAATTAAAAAAGATACTATAGATGACAAGTGATTCATTTTTAAAAGAGAAATCATAAACAACGCGTTCAATTACTATTTATTTTCTTTTTCATTTTAACCAAAAAAAAATTGCTCGATTTACCTTATTTCAACGTGATTTTGTCCCTCATTCTCTCACCAAAATACACTACAATTATCTCAAAACACACTAATAATTCCCCTTAACAAGATCCAACTATTGAGAACAAATTATTTTATCTACAAATATCCACACAAAAAATACCACAATGACCCGTCTCAATCACAGCTTATAAAGAATATGTCTGAGTTGCACTTTTCTAGACTCTTATGCACCTTTATCTTTGTATTAATATGCCAAATTAATGGACATGATGTGGTTTAGATATTTTTTCTTTTCACCCAAGTTTCTCTCATGACACAACAAAAACTCATCCCTAATAATTCAAAATCTAAGATTGTTGGTGTTTTCTCCTTAACAGTTACAAAACAACAAGACAAGCTTTCTTCTATAGATGTTTTTCTTGAACATCAAGAATCAAGATTCTCATAAACCCTGAAACCTCACCATTTCTTCTATGAAAATGCCACAAAACATTGACCCCAGCAGCCAAAAAAGAAAGAAAAAAGAAAAAAAAAAAGAAAAAAAACAAAATCATTTAATAGCAATGATCCCTTCCGGGCACCAAAAATTAATGTTATTCAAACATTTGCCTTTTACATTCTTTTGAACTTCTCATATGCCCTAAACATCTAAACTAGCACTTGAAACCCACATCCTCTCTCTCTAGCAGGCATCCTTACTTTCCACATTGCCACTGTCAAAATAAAAAGAAATTCATCTCATTCCTCTCACAATCTCCTCAGCCAGAACAACCCTCACCCATCTATGGCTGATTCAGCAGCTTTCTTTCACTGTCAAATAGCCACCATCACAACTCACGACATCACCACCACTGTCTACAAGCTCTAGCCTTGACAACCAACCATACTACAATAGCTCTCTCCTTCCCTACGGCAGTAGAGAAGTAACACCAACAGTACCGACAACCACCTTTACATCCTAACAGCCATCACCTTTGAAAACACCAATGACCTTAACATTATTTATGGATCCTCAGCCTCCCTGGTGCTTTAAAGGCCCATCCTTTCTACCACCTAAAGCAACAACAAATAAAGAAAAGAAAGGAAAAGTAAAGTAAAGGTCTGAAAGCATTGAAAGCCAAGGGACCAGGAGGACCATTCCATTGTGAACCGTTGGTGGCAGTATAAAACGATGTTGACCTCGACAACGACCTTATAACTACTAAAAATGAGTGTATTAGCAACTAACTAGTCCGTTGCAGATAATATTAAAATCTGTTGCTGATAAAATTCAGCAACGGAATTAGCAACAGATAATTTCATATGCAAATAATAGATGCTAATTTTTTAGCAACGAATTATCAGTTGCTAATTTATTTAGTAACCAATTATTCGTTGTTGAAATTCGGTTGCTGAATGTGTAAATCAGCAACAGATATTCCATTGCTGATTACAAATTCTTATCCAGTTCAATTTCAATTTCAAAAATTTGAAATTGATTCCGCCAAATTTAAATCTAATATAAAAAAATTTAAAATATTAATATTTTTATTAACCCAAAATCAAACTCACATTCTCACAATCTGCTTTCTTTTGCATTTTCATTGCCTGCGTTCTTTCTTTGTGTCCATTCATATTGCAAAGCGGGGTGATGCCAGGTTGGTTGAAAAGAGTGGGGCTAACCAAGACCCCCAAAGAAAGCTTTGCTTGATACCTAGGAAAACTTTGTCCTTATCTCTCGTTGATTTCTATTACAATCCCAAATCAAAGCAAAATAACATCCCCAATCTCTCTCTCTCTCTCTCTCTCCCCCTATCTCTCAACTACTTGTACAGAAGAAGTTTGGAAGCATAAATTAACTAGAGAAGAAGTTAAGAAAATAACAAAATATATTTATGGAAAATGACGCATGACAGAGATAGGTAGAATTGAAAGGGACATATGAGTTTGGTTTCTAGAGAAGGAATAGAAAGGGAGATATGGGTTTGGTTTATGAAGAAGGAATAGAAAGGGAGATATGGGTTAATTAGGTTTTTAGGAAGAAGTATAGAAAGGGATAATATTGGGTTCTTTTGGAGAATGAAGAAATTTTGCAATTGTAGGGTTCCTTTTGTTTTCTGGAGAAGTATAGAAAGGGTCATTATTATTTATTGTTTTTTATAAAAGTCAAAATTTAATCTTTTTTAATAGCAATCATATTAGCAAGGGCAAATCCGTTGCTGATTTTTAATATATTAATTTATTTTTTAGTATCTGATTTTTCATTACTAATCCGTTGCTAATATATATATATATATATATATATATATATAATCCGTTGCTAAAATTGCATCTAAATTATTCTGATGCTAACATTCGATACTAATTACCCTTCTTTTTAGTAGTGTTAATGACAGTAACAATTAATTCACTTCGTAGCTGCAGGAAGTGTTGTCCTCATTGTGGACAGAAATAGTAGGCATTGTGCTCTCAGCAACAATCTTGGGGTGCTCGAGTTCATGGGTTTTGTTCTTTGAGTTTGAGAAGCTCTGGTGATGCAGCGTAACTGGAAGTGGTGTTAAAGCTTAGTGGTGGCGCCAACAACTTCTCCTAATAGTAACAACAGCCAGTATTTGGAAGAAACTTGAAAAACAGCAGCAACAGAAATAACTACTCCATGTGAGTTTTTGTCCATTTCTTAGTATTAAATCTCTTTCATTCTTTTTTGTTTAAGTTGTCTTATTATAACCCGGGATAACAACTCTTGATGGTGATATAATCTTTGAATTTTCTGTAAGGTAAGAATTTAGTAAACTCGTGAGTTTCTAGGTCTAAAAATTAAGTTTGGAATCTTATCAAATTACCGTAAGGATCTGGAGTTATTGGTTATATATGAGTTTATAAAACAAAAAAAAAAAATTTCTTATTGAGTGATACAAAGTTAGACTTATAACTAAGAGTTGTATTCATAAGAAAAATATATTTTACAAAGAAATTTTCTCTCTAGCTTCTAAAAAAGATTTATTTAGAATAAAAATAGTATTAATAGCTCATTTTCATTTAGAACTACATTGGATGGATGTGAAAACATCATTTCAAAATGAAAATTTTAGTGAAAAAGTATATATGAATAAACCTGAAGACTTTTGTGATGACACAAATAGCCATTTGTTTTGTAAGCTAAAGAAATCTATATATGAACTAAAGCAGGCCTATCGATAATGGTATATTAAATTTCATAATATTATAGTCTCATATAGTTTTACTAAGAACATTACCTTAAGGTTAGTGAGAGGATTTGCTATATATATAGATGATATTCTACTTGCAAGTAGTAATTTGGATTTGCTACATGAGATAAAACAATTTCTTTCTTAAAACTTTGATATGAAAGATTTTAGTTAAGTCTCTTATGCCATTGCTATTACCATAGAGATTTACAGAGACGGGTCTCAAAAAACATTAAAAATGTCTTAAAATGTCTATATTAAAAAGGTTTTAGAAAGATTTGAGATGTCAAAGTGTGCATCTTCAATAGTACCCATTGTCAAAGGGGATAAATTCAATCATATTCAATAAACACAAGATGCATTGGAAAATGAGCATATGAGTAACATTCCATTTTATATGCATTTGCAGTTTAATGTATGCACAAGTCTATATAAGACCTGACTTGGAATTTATAGAAGGAGTGTTGGGAAGGTTCCGAAGTAACCCAAAAATTGACCATTAAAAAGTTGCTAAGAAAGTTATTAGGTACCTATAAGAAACCAAGAATTATAAGTTGACTTATATTAATCACCTTGAGGTGATTGGTTATTTAGACTAAGATTTTTTTAGTTGTGTAGATATAAGAAAATCTACTTCAGGATACATTTTTCTTCTGGCTTGAGAAGTTGTATCTTGAAGAAATATTAAGCAAACTATTGTTGCTTCATCTACTATGAAAGTAGAATTTATTGTATGCTATGACATAGGTGATCTAGTTAAGGAATTTTACTTTTGGTCTTCAAGTTGTTAATTCCATATCAAGACCAGTAAAGATATATTGTGATAATTCAGCTGCAATTTTCTTCTCTAAAAATAATAAGAGTGGAAGCCAAAACAAATTTATCGACATAAAATATATCACTATAAGAGAGAAAGTGAAGGAACATGTAGTGCTCATTTAGTATATTAGCACTTAGTTAATGATTACGGATCCTATTACCATAGTATTGTGGGGAAACACAACATAGGAATCATATGAATTGTTTGGGTCTAGCTAACCCATTTAATGTTTGACTTCATTTTATTTTTGTTAATTGTCTATATATTTTTTTATGTTATTCTTAAATATTAAACTGAAGTTTTTATACACATAAAATATTATTTTCTATATATGTTGGTATATATAAAGTTAGACTCGAATAACTTATTAAAAGTTCATTCATAAAGTTTATTTTTAGGATGCAATGTATTGTAATATATGGAAGAAAGTACTTGATTATAAAATGTGACCGCTATGATTCATATGTTGTATTCTTTTCCATATAAGTTAGACTTGAATGACTTACTAAAAGTTCATTTATAAAGTTTATTTGTTTATTAAATGCCTATTTTTAGGATGCAATGTACTGTAATACAAGGAAGGAAGTACTTGATTATATAGTATGACTGTTATGATTTATATGTTGTATTCTTGATCTAAATATGAGTGTTTTCACTTATTAGATATTTTGAATTCTATAAATATATCATTACTTATCAGGTAATGTCATATAGACCAAGTAGAAGAATGTTAGAAAATATTTTTAAAGTAACTTATATGTCATGTAGATTTTTAAATTAAGTGACAATTCATATTTAAAGCCTATTAGATTCTAGGAGTAAGTCAAGCACACTTATGATGGTTATATATAAAGGGTTTTTAATTTAGGTATAAAAAGATATTAATAGAAAGTCACATGTTTTCCATCAACGCGTAGTAACTTAAAGGTTTGACATAGATTAGAAGACAATTTATTATTGATGGTGCTAATTTTTATGGACAATTACTTTAACACTTAATCAATTATGGTATGGGGGTATATATGCTATTAATTCTCTGCTACATTTATATGTTTGGCATATTGAAGTTAATCTTACATTAAATCCTAAATATTAATTTCAGCAATTTAAATAAATAATTTACAAACAATAATTAGCATAGAACCATTTAAAGGTATTGGTATATATAAAATTAAATTGTTAATGAGA
>Ga0325405_1001175_pt1 | contig 26301 bp, 22 predicted proteins | sample PopdelMetagenome_21_FD_205663 | JGI IMG/M metagenome (GOLD analysis project Ga0325405, IMG submission 205663) | Populus deltoides microbial communities from Bellville, Georgia, United States - Xylem-Control-R2 | ecosystem: Host-associated > Plants > Phyllosphere > Stem > Wood/Secondary xylem...
AACAATTATATTTCAAACTGCATGCTTAACAAGTTTCTTTTATAAAGATAATTTCACCATTATATTACTATAATTCATAGTAATTTGTGTCGAGATAAACACCGAAAAAGATAATAGTCCTTTTTAGCATAGTTTGTAATTAACAGCCTGCATGGAAAGGGAAGGAGAGAGAAATTAAGAGATATGAGCACTACTAAAAACAACTTTAATTTGGGCTGTGCCTAATTACGAACCCCCAAAGCCAAGATGGTCAACTATGGATTATAAGATTCCATTTAAGCTTCAATATTTAAGACCAAGATGGATCCGACTCCCAGGCCCACGTTAGAATAACTAGTAGATTTATGAGGAAAACTGATGCTCGAATCAGATTCAATGGGCCTCTATTTTTATAGCAATTGTGGGATGTCATGCCACTATAAATTATATTTATTAAAGTACCTTTTTTCAGCTGAGATTTTAGGAAAGTCCACCCAGAAAATCAATTCTGTTGGGCACCTGATCTGATGGATGATGATCATGTTGGTAGATTTCTTGATTTTTGTAAAAAAAAAAAAAATAGCCTTGGAATGTCCATTCTAAAGATCTAGAGGGGGTCACCATAATAATATTTAATAAAATTAAACAATCTTAAAAAACTGGCAAAGCAATCTCTTACAAACTAGCAAGAAACAGGATATGAATCTTTTATTTAATCAAACAAGAAGAAGAAGAATTTGACATTCAAAATACATAGGGAATAAGGGCCTTGACATCCTTGGGGAAATCTTCAAATTTGGAAAGGTACCATCTCCTTGTAGCGTAACTCCTTCCCATCAAGTAAACAATTGTGCCCACAGTGAAGCATAAGGGATACAGTGTTTGAGAAATGAATAATATTCCTATGAACCCTAACACCTCAAAGAGATAGTGGGGGCATATCACTAGGCCAAACAAACCACCTTTGGGAATCTTGTATTCTTTGTCACTCTTTGTTCTCAAAGAGGCGAGAAGAAGGTGGTGGTAGAGGTTGCCAAAAATCCCCAACAAGAACAGCAAAACCCCAGGATACTTCAGGTCCACTTGTGGCTCAGGAAACCCTTGTGTTAAATACTGACCATGGATCATGCTTGAAGTAGCTGAGAAATAACTAGAGCTTATAAGAATTGCAGAATCAAGAACCACCCCGCTAGTACTATACTTGTGAACAAACAGCACCTGCATAACATGGTAGAACAAGTTCAGAATTACTCAGGTTCAAGCAACCTAAGTTCCCAGCAATGTATTGAAGAGTTTCATGATCACAGGTGTATTAATTACCTCAATGGTTCTCTTGAAGAAATGTATGGTGAGAGTTGCTTTGACCAGGAACGGCCTGAGATCGTGATTTGGATAAAGCACAAAAGAAGCGAGGCCAGAAAGAAATGCCGGCACATAAAACACAAGCATGCCAGTTCTGCTAGAGAGTTTGATCTGCATTCTTGTAGATTTTTCAGAGTTCAAATTCCAGAATCTTGAGTACTGTAAATGCTTTCCTAAGATTTCAGATATTCCAAGACCTGCTATTGCTACCAGACTAACCACAGACATGACTGAGATGATCAAAGAAGGTGGTGGAGGAAAGATAACACTAGACAACATGGATGCCATTGCTGTAGCCCCTCTCGCTCTGTCTCAAAACTTTGACTCCTAATGAAGGGATTGTAAATTTGTAATCATGTAGGCATATCCTGTGTGCGAACATTATCTAGGCAAGCAAGTAGGTGGCAAACGTTGACAAATTCCGAATTCTAGCAAGTATCGGCTAACCGTTACCTACAAATTCTTGCTGAGATAAACATATATTATTATTTTTTTACAAAAAAATCCAAAACATTTATACACAACTTGAAACTCTCTCCCATGATAGTTTTTGAAAAATATTTTCTGAGATCCGTTTATGATTTGCGAAGCAAGTTCTTCGTATGGATGCTGAAAGGGGTGTGTTAAATGTTGTGGACATTATTGGTCAAAGAGGTAGGTGGCAGAAGTGGATTTCACAGCTATGCACAATCAATATTCAGTAATTACCCAACCGTGCACACCAACGAAGAAAATGACACTTTAACGGGGTTTTTTTCTTTTCTTTTTTTTTTTTGAGGGAACACGTTTTAATGCACTACTTTAAAACATTGCCGGTCTAGGTTAAAAATAACTCTTATAAGAAAACCAAAAAGCGGAGCTAATAAATGTTTGCAGGCTGCAGCCATGAATGGATAAATGTCATAAATTGGAATTCAAATTGAAGGGGCAATGAAGCTACAAGTGTCATCAACATAGTAGAAAGACGACCACATAGCAATCAAAGGTAAAGAAGAAGAAAGTGAGGGTGGACTCGAAGAGATACGGCGTTCGTTTCATTTGCACAGCTTCAGGGAAGCACAGAACAAGCAGACAAACAGCACATTATACATGCGCCTCAAGGAGGCTCTAATGATTCTCTAATACATCTAGGCAAATCCACAGAAGGATGCTTGCAAAAGGAAAGACAAAATAATTTAAAAAGACACACCTATACCCCCTATACATCCCCCACAACAAAATCTTATGTACTAGATTACAATGGGATTTTAAGGATCAAATGTCATCTACTTCACCGAGAGAGAGGTCAAAACTATTGAGGGAACATGTTTTTATGCCATGAGTTCACCCTCTCCCTACATGAAAGAATTACACATCTATCAAAACCACTATTCTGCTCTGGTTGCAAGCTTGTTTCTTCCTTGGTCCATTTTGCAACAGTTTGTTGGGGAATCACGGTCTTTGATTCAGCTGATGCACTAGTTTCGCTTCCTCATTGCTTCCTAGTTGTAGATTTTTACCGGCTTCTCAAATGTATGACGATTCTGTAAAATGAAGGCAAGGTCACCACAAAGCTTTTGAGACAGAATAGAATTCATTATCATCTATATACATGACAGTGCACTTTATTGGTGGTGCTTAAAACCATTATCTGCCGTTAATAATTCAATTATCAAAAATCATTTTTTTAGCTTGACCAATAACCTTGCCTATAAGCTTAATGACAGCACATACCTGATTAGCAGCATATGACCTTTTAGGAGCATTGTCAGAATGCTCCAATCCAAGATACTGCTCCCAAGCACCATAAACATCCCTTCTCTGATCAAACAGAAAATGGAAGAGTAAGAAATTGTCAGAAAAGTTGTAGTGTCAGTGCCCATGAAAAATGGCAGACAGGCATGTGTGTGGTTGAGCGGGTGCGCGCGCGCACGAGCGCATGTGAGAAAGAGAGACCTGAAAACGGCTGGACACGATGTCTGAATCTTGAAGGTACTCAGGGCGACCTAGAGACAAAAAAGCAAACTTCCACTGCACCAAAAAAAAAAAAAAAAAAAAAAAGAACAAGAACAAGAACAAGAACAAAGCAAACAAATATTAGAAATAAAGATACCAAAAGTTTGTATCTACAAAAAGCTAATCTTGTTAATACGAAACATGGTGAAACATTGTCTCAAGACTGGAAATGCAATGTAACACCTTGAACATTGCAACTGGTCTATCATATTGTGTGGTCCAATGATTGTTTTGGCATTAAAAGAATACCTTTGAAAATTCTTCATCGGGAACCTGCAATTTTTTCTGTATGCGCATTTTGACTTCAGTCAAAGTCTCACCCTCGTGAATGACCAGGAAAAATGGTTCTCCAAAATTCTGAACCTGCTGTTAAATATAAACCACAACAAGTGTTGAAAAAGATATACCAGAAGCATATATAACTTGACCATCCAAACATGGAAATAATTGATAACTGCCATAGGAGAAGAAACACTTAAACAAAGTGCCAACCAAAAGGCAGCTGGAAATAAAATTTAAATGTACTTACCACCTGGTTTTGAGTTGTGTCTTTCATGAAATGATAGACATGAATCAAGCGATCGTGAGGAGCAAGGTTTTTCTCTTCTTCAGGAACCTAAGGCAATGTGGCACAATATAGATGCATCATTAATGGAATCCATCAATGAATCATATCAAGGGATATGCAAACAAGTACAGAGACTAAACAAGAAGAAAATTAGTTCAAAACATGAGAGCCGAAAAAAGGTCTGAGAGATTTGTTCAATTTTATCCTCTTTCACCAAAGTTTTCCTACATCACATTTGACAAACAAGGACTCATTTATCCCATTTCTACCTTTCTATTCCAAGGTTCTACAGAACAACATGAAAGAAAATTTCAATCTTGAACAGTTGTGAGACAAATTAAAAACAAAAGCTAAACTAGCTAACAAACTATTTGGTGGACCCGCATTAGGAGAATTTAAGTATAAAGGAAAATCGAAAGCGAATGAATGATAAAACATATAAATCTTTCTGCAGGGGTTACTTAAAAACTTGAGCAAAGCATAAGATGGAATATGAGCAATGCATAAGATGGAATATGAGGGGGGTAAGCAATTCATAACTCCACGTCAAACTGAATGGTCAGCTACAAAGTACCAACAGCCAGATGCTCAATGCATCTAGCTTACAGATATTTACAATTCAATTTCACCCACAATGGGATAGCTTACCTCCTCTGCACGTAGTGTCCAGTATTGATCATTAATGTTCTCGATTTTTTCATTGTGTGGAAAGATCTGAAAAGATGAAGTGGCCTAATGAGTAAAAATACTGCAAAGATAGAAAAGTTGACATAACAGGTTAAAAGAACATGCACGCCCATTCAAACTCCCTTAGTGTTTCCTAGGAGCTGCAAATATAAAGCTGATGAATATGTTCATGGTAAGAGGACTTTTAGCTTTTGCATAGATCTGGACTTCTCATAAACCAACTCTCCCTTGAGGTTTAAGCATTATACTCGTGAACATCTAATTGCAACCCATAAGTCATTAATCCATAAAATATTTGGTTGAAAACAAAATTCTGGAACCGTCATAAATGAAATTGACGTAAGCTAATGTAGGTTTTTTCTTCATATTATTTGATTTAAGTAGATCATTTACCATCCATGACACATGTAAAAACATATTCTAATATGCACATGCATATGATTCAAGTCTGATACAAAGGGAATGAATTTGCAAATACATTTTACCTATAACGTAAAGAATCCCACATAATTCTATCACTAAATTATTTAAAATATTCCATCCATTCACAACAGAGCTTGCTTATTTCTAAACAGAAAAAACAAAGGAAAAAAAGCATAACACAACACAGGACCCTTGCTTCAGAGGACAAACAACTAATCTTTATAATTGATACTTTTCAAAGTACACAAAAATTACAGGTAAATATGATACCTTGTAGATCTTGTGATAGAAAACCTCAAGCAATCTAAGTTCAGCACTAGGATGAGACAGCTCCACCTATTCCAAAATAAGGAACATGGTGATATGCTTAGTCCAAAAAGAAATGCACAAGGGGCAAAAGAAGCAATTGAGAATGAGATTGGTATTCGCATCAGTAAGTGCAACTTCCACACAAATTATGAAATAAATCCAGCAGAAAAGGTGCAAAAGAGAGGTGGGTTAAAAACTTCCTTTTGTCCAGAGAGAGTTGCAACAATTTACCTTTGCCTTAAGGTCATTAATGACATCACCTACAGTGCTCTGTTTTGGCAATCTAATGGTATGAATCACTACCTGAGATCATGAGAGGTTCCATGAAGCACAAAAATTATAATACACAAAGTAATTGCACTAAGAAAACTAATGTTTCATCATCTGCACTAACCTCATCCTTAGTAGCATGATGAAAAGCAACTTTTAATGTTTTAAGGCCTTGCAATTCTGGTAGAGGGATGTCTAATACTTCATAGTATAGAATATCAGATGTCTATCAAGCAAAACAAACAAAAAATCAGGCATTATAACAGAGAGATGAAAAAACAACTGGCAGAGATCTAAAATTCTATGGTATACCTGATTGTAGTGCACCAGCATATCAGACAAATGATCCACTCCTCGGAATTTGATGGGCTGGGGTTTAGGTTGCTGGGAGTAACAGTTATGAGATGTAAGCCTAATTTTGGATGGGTCATCCAAGCCAAGATGGTGAGCTACTCTTTCCACAACATCATCATAAGTGTGGAGCTTTGAACTGAAATAGGAAAGAGTATAAGCAAACACAAAATAAGGACTTCAACCAATTAGTCACATTCCAGGTTAAATTCACTTACAGCTCAAGACAGAATTCATCCTCTTTCGATTTCTCCAAAGATCGAAAACGAACAACCTATGGATCAGGAAATATAAAACTAATGTAGCAGAATACAAAATATACAATATGGTAGTATTAGTATTTCTAGAAAATGACAGCTCATGATAACATAGTTTGAACCATTGTTGTCTAAACTAGCCAGGCCTGTTAGATATGAACCAGGTGACTGCCAAGGACCAATTCAGGTTTCTATTCTTTCACCAGGCCAAACCCAGGTGACCTGGCAGGGTTTTTTAGAGACCCAGCAAGGTATCCTGGTGAAACCCAGTCAAGACCTGGCAGGTCAACCATAAAACTGGATATAAAAAAAAATAGAACTAAATTGCATTCTTTTCCTTCCCAAATAAAAGCAAAATCCCAAAAATAACTGAGCTCTAGAAACAAAGCAATTCTCCATCACTTATATTTCAGTTCACATCAACTGTTCTCTCACATCAGTGATCTCTCACTTAGGTCTCATCATCAACCCATTCACTATTTCTAAGTTATACTGCAAGATAGAAAATGGAATTTGATGGGTACTACTACTGACTTGTTTCAGCATTTGGATTTTTCTCCATTTGATTTCTTATAACTGTATCTAGTTGAGTTAGGTTTTCTATGCCGAGTTATGTTATCTTCATTCAGATTCTTCGCTAATTCTGTATTCAATGCCTGAAACTGTTCTTGTTAATGGTTTTGGACTTTCATTCTTCTAGCTTGTGACCTTCCACTTGCCTTCAATAATATGTTCTCTGCATATTGAAGCGGACCTATTGTCCAAAAGATCTTGTCATTTTTTTTGCTTTAATTCAATTACAGATCTTGAAAGAACCAGGGGGGGGGGGGTTTCAAAATTAAAAAATCATCAGAAATTTTTTTAAACAAGTTTTATTACTATTTCTATCCTTTTTTATTCTTATAATTTAATATTGCAGAACAATAGCTAAAGTCATGTTTTGGTTTTGGTTTCTTTTTTCTTTTCTGTTCTTTTTGCATTCCATTCAATGGAAAGAATGAAAATTGCAGACCTGCCGGGTAAAGCCAGTTACCCGGGACTCTTTTCCAGGTTGTAAATGTGCCATTATACCAATACCAAGCATCCAGCTATTAGAATGAAAACTACCAAGCCATGGTAGGACAGAAATCAAAAACTTTTCAACAGCAAAATGTTCTGCTCAACAGTATAGAGAATTCAATCTCTTATCAAATCATAGTATACCTGGCGATTGTGCATGTACTCAAGGAAGGAAGGCACATCAGGGTAGCGGCACTGTTCGTCACTTCCCATTGGAGGGGGTTTCTGATAGCAAACAATATCTCCATCTTCAAGCTGCCAAAATATCCAGGAGGTATGATTATCAAGTTGTAGACATAAAGTAATTTGCTGAAGATGAATTTATTCACAAGAACTTTGCATTAAGAAGTTGATTTTAAGTACCTGACTAGAACGAAAAGTGAGCCTCTTGTCAATGTGTTCGCACATGACATTAGGTTCAAACTTTATTTCCTGAAAGAAAACAGGAGAGATATTTACTGAAACTAAATTTTGATCCCTTAAAAATCAGAATAGTGTTGGACTACAAACTAAATGCAATGACTAGCCTCGTAAAGTTCAATCTCCTGGTCAGGAGCAAAGCCAGCCATTTCATTTAGTTTCGTCAGGATCTCCAACGGCTTGCCGCTACCCTTTACAAACAGCCTCCCTACAAACCTGTCATCAAAGAAGTTCAGCAACAGTAACTGGCTGCAATTCCTAACAAAAGTAAAGTGTACGTGGGAGGAATACCGGAGTTCCTCCTTCGATGGATCATAAAGTTTAAAGAAAAGAAGGATATCATCTTTAGTCTTCTCAGGTGGAGGAACAGGTCGCAAATCCTGGATCATCACAGAGATAAGTTATAGTAAGAGATCAAATAACATTCATCAAAATAAACCTGAAAATCATTAAAAAGGAATCGATGGAAAAGGATAAAGCATATAACAAACCTGTCCAATTTCTACTTCCAGAAACAGCTTTAGCTCCGCGTTATTTGCTTTATTAGAAACCTCTCTCAATTGTCCAACCTACAATGCCTCCAGTCATTATGAAAACAAAATGGACAAGTGCCCCCTAAAGCTAACACTACCATAAGCACACATTTAAATTTGCATGGGTCTAAACCAATCAGAAGTGCATAAACTTCTACAGAACAGTCAAAGTTTGTATATCTGTAGGTTCAGTTTGGACTGACAATTTGGTGTTTGGACTTCTCATTTTGGGACAAAAAAGAGAGGAAACAAATACAACATGACACAGAAACCTTAATTCAACCAGCCACATTTTTTTTTCTTTTGGGAATCATTCACCAAAGCAAAATACAAACTCACAAGCGCCCTGCATCTTCAGGTTGTCAAGGATGATGAAAGAAATGCATATCCGAAAACCCTAATTCAACAACCATGATAATATTTCCCCGGGCTCTCATTTGAGTGAGACTAGGATTCAATTTTCCATATTTCTGAAGTCACACAAAATTTCATGTTAATGGAAGGGTCATCTATATTAGCACGTCTGTTCACATAATTACCCAGAGAATCAAGATGTATGCAATAGCACACGTACATATTTAGCAATGACCAAGCATGAGGATGTAATCAATCTCTACTTACAGACTGTGCTTCCTCCTGAGGAGTCAGTGGCCGATTTGGACGGTATGTATGATTTTGTCGCTTTGCCCACAGCCAAAAACGTTGAAGTTGCACTGGTATACCAAATTCTTTAGCAACTTCTTCCTGTGAAAATAAATTGGAAGACCATCAATTAGAAAGAACAAAATAAATATACAATAAGAATTCATAGTCATAAGAATATTACTAAGAAAACAATAGAAAATAAGATACGAGCAACTTTTGTACCATAAAAGAGATAGTGAAGAAGACTTTCACAAAGAAGAAGATTCAAGGAAGAATTACTAATACATGGGATCCAATGTTGGTTGATAATGAAACTTGGTATTGGTATGACCCCATATAGGCTGTATTGTGTGCATGCAGCTGTGCTGGTTTAAACTTTTAGGTTGGAAGCTCCATTACAGAATCAAAGTTGATATTCCCACCATTGAGCATTGACACACAGCATAGTCCATTATCCAATTATAACTCAGTTTGAAGCAGGGGCATAGGAGGGGAAATCAAGAAAAAAAATGTGCTTTATGAAGTGACTGCTCCCCAGAATGAACCCACTCACTTCGTTATATGATTTGAAATTCAACAATATTCCAGATGACAGTACCTTTGGTGCAGCTGTCAGCATGTTTGAGCACTCAATTGTATGGTTGAAAATTTAACAATATGCAAGACAATAACACCTTTGGTGCAACTGTCTTCAAGCTTGAGGACTAACTTGTGGATGCATGTCAATATGTTAAAATTGTGGATTGGGATATAAGACATCAACACAAGTGGCTGCAAAAATGAAAATGAAGCCACAATTTCCAAATATGGATTAACAAAGAAAAATGATGTACCTTGAAAAGGTTGAAGGTTATCTGTTTCTGGATACGGAAACTTCGTACTTTGTCATGGTCCACAAGATCAAAATATACATCCTTGCCAATCTGTTCAAGTAGATCCTCACTGCGTGCAACCTAAAGGCACAGAATAACTGAATCAGTAACTTATTTTTCCAAAACATATAGATCCTATGATATACCAGCAAACATAAAGCACAGCATTGAATTCATGCATGCATCAGGGCAATTGGCATGTGTTTGTGCGTGAGAGAGGGAGAGATGCAACCTTTATTATGGTGTACAAGTGCGCCTCTGCTTTTTCCTTTCTCTTTTGCTCCTTTTCCTCCTGTTCTTTCTTCAATCTTATCTGAAATGAGATATTTGAAGTGCATGGCCAAAGCATTGTTTGTAAAATAGAACATGGAAACACAACTTTATAGGAACAAAAAAATAATCAACATCTCACCCTGAGGTGCTCTGCAATGTCCTTCTCATCCACATTACAGATTATTTTTTCCTTGTCACTTTCACGAATATACACAAGCATATAAGCATTTGAGTACTTTGTAAACTTGAAGGGAGAGTTGTTGAAGCCAGGATTTGTCTGTGGTAACTGTTTGACAGAAACAAGGAGCACAAAGATTATATGAATGAACTGAAAGTAAATGGAAATTAACAGGTATGCTGGAAAATCTTACCTCTTCCTCACCACCATACTGCTCCTCTAATGCCCTTTTGATATCCTCTTTGGTCACCCGCTCATCATCAAATTTGAACCTACATGCCATGAGTTTTAAGCTGTGAGATGAAAGACACAATCAGACAGCCCAAGTTCAATGCAAAAACAGATCAGTAGAACTCATATAGTACACAGCAAAGATGCTGCTTGAGAATATGCTTAAAAGAAAAGGCATAAATACCCAAGTTCAAGCATGCCAGTGAGATGAAAGAGTAGTGGAGCCAAGTATAAGAAAAGGATATACACCAACTAGAAACCAGATACTTAAGTGATCTCATAGAGTTTCATCAAGAATTTTTCAACAAAACCAAGATGGTATGGAATGGGAAAAAAGATTAGCTCAAGACACTCATTTCCTTCACAAGCATTTCAGTCAGTAGAACCATGCTGATAAGTTTAAAAAGAAATAATATAAAAGCAAGGATATATATAGATTGCTGAAACCAGCCTCAATTAACAGATTGCATACCACTGATCTGAGAGAGTTGGTCTGATATAAGCATAGTAGTGTCCACCATGCACACCACCACTGTGAACCAAAACACTGCAAAAAAGGAAAAAAAGAAAGAAAGAATAGTGATTGATACCGCAAACCAAATTGCACGAATACATATCATAAATAAATAAGGCTTGGTAAAGGTTCTATCTTGTCATAAGAGCCAGAGAATGATAAGCGCAACCAGATACAATGGGAAAGTTGATACCTGTGAAGGGTGTATAGATTGCGGACACTGCGGTCAGCCTCTGGTGATAAATATTTCCCATTCTCTCTATCAAGATCAAGTTGCAATGGGAACTCATAGCGATCATTTATCTGCATAAATAAGTGAAATAAGCAAGGCAATTTCTACAATCATCAGTCAAACACATAAAAGGACCACCAAACAATAAGAGAACTTGTGTTGTACATCCTAAGAATCATATAATTGGAATTTATTGCATGAGAATAGAAAATACAAATGGTATAATGGAAAAAAAAAAAACCATGTGCATTTCATAAAAGAAATAATTCCAGTCAATTACTAACCTTCACCATTGTATCCCGCATAAAATCATACTCGAACCTTTTAAGTTGAAGTTGGAGAACTGGGGGGAAGTCAATGAATAGGACACCCTTTCTAGCATCCTGAAAACATCCAAAAGCAGGGCACATCATAAAACATTTGTCAAAGAGCAAACCATGCAAAAACTAAAGGCATTTGCAGCATTTCATTTAAATGCACTTCCAAAGAAGTTAAATTATGCAAAAGCTTCAAGTTCCAGAGTTTAAAATGCATGTCACCTGTAATCCATGTTGTTCAGCATGATATTTATTGTCACCTTCAAGACGTTCCACCTCCACATACTTATCAAAAGAAGCATAAACATCCCGACAGCCTTTGACATCAAGCTGAAGATCTACAATTATATATATATATATAAAATTCCATGAGGTCCACAAGATGAATCTCGGATAATTTACTATTATCCGCTGTAACCAAAATCTGTACCATAAAATGACTCCTTTCTTGTCGACTTATAGTCAACATTGATGCATTCAATATAATTCATATGGTGCCCTTCAAATAGCTGTTGTATAGTGCCCTCCACAACAGTTCCCTGTGACATTAAACCAAAATGAATATGAATCCAGTAGTCCTTCACCCACATTTTAGCAATGAACAAACATATCCTAAGACTATTAAACACCCTGTACCTTCATTTTATCTTCAAGCTTTTCACACAGAACCCTATTAAGTTCTTGGACATCATGCTGCATGAAAGAGTCATACGTATCCCAGCCAAAAGACTTTGTCAACTCTTTTGTAGCTACGCTAGTGTCACTGTATTGAAGTTTATAAAACAAACTCTGCAAAGCCAGAGGAATGCTCCCTGATGGTATATCATTCTCAGTCGTTGGCATATGATACACAGCCTGCAATTAACATCTCACATGAAGAGGCTTGTGCATAATTTCAATAATTTTTTTTTTTAAGAAATTCTTCATAATTTCAATAGTTCGAATTACAAAAAGTAGAATACAATAAACCTTTCTGAAATAAGGAATATGATACAGCGTCTGAAGGAGAGAGTTCATGTAGCATGTAGCTCCTTGGTTCTTTAGACCAACATAACCGGTCTCCTTCTTCGAATCATGTGACCAGTAGTCAATGACCTTACGAACAGCAACATCAGCTTCAACCACACACGTGTCATTTACAAGATACCCTCTCCCAGGGTCATACAATTCCCCAAGAGGCATGAATGAAGTGAATCCCCAATCACTCTCACGTGCATTGAACTGGTGCTGCGTGTCTGATAATGAAATAAAGGAAAGTCATGACCATGCATTCAGTTAATTTTGCCTACGTCATAGGAAAATATGCATATATGTTCATTTCTTTCAGGAAAAACAATCAATAATGGATTTGTTCAAGCTGTTACTAGGTAAATCTCCATTTTCCACATACCAGATTACATTTAGACTGCACCTAACCCAGCACTATTGCATACTTTACCAATGCCAAGGAAACTACAAAGTCCATGTTTCTTCTGGACAGCATATTACATGTGTCTGACCAATTAATCACCATACCAATGTCAACAAAATCCAAGGTTCATATTTAAAGGAACCAAGTAACATTTCTTCTCCTTCATATATTATGTCTTGATCTCTTTGTCTTCAATATAAAATGGTAAGAATTTCAACATACAAGATAGCTATTAGCCATAGTGGCAACGTGAACAAGAATCCCCCCTATCTAGTTAAAACACATGAAATGCCCCCTCGCCAAGCGATTGTATTCCTTAAGCATTTGTAGTTGCAGTTACAGTTACTCATGCTTGAATCACCAATGTACACCAAATTCAGTTTAAGCAGCCCTCCCATGTTTTCCACCATCATATCTAATGGACAAGAGTTCCAGGTTTCATTCCAGATGAACCCTGAGAGTTTATCACACATGACCAGACATGTACGTGGAGCAAACAGTATCAGACACAAATATGATACAAGTAGAGCTCATTTTTTGACAACTAATTTTATATCAAATAAACTCGTCAATGATCCAGGAGGACTACTCCGCAAATACCATGGCAAAAAATTGAGAAGAAACCTTAAAAGAAAGGCATAAACAAAAAGATAACTAATATAATGATTGCTTAGGAACAAACTGATTTGTCTATCACGATGGTTATGGCAGGTTATGTCCCGTTGATATAGTATTGTGTGATTACACACAAACATGCATGCACACATGCACCAACCAAAGTTAAATGGAACTGTCAAGATACTCTTAGTACCAGGATATTGATAAAATGTTTTTGAAGGAGAAAAGATCAGTTCAAGTGCACCAGTAGTGAGCGAATACCTTTCCGAATTGAGTACTTTTGATGAAGTTGATTGATAACAGTCAAGCTAAACTGCGCATATCGACTCCAGCCATATGGCAAAGTTGCTGAATCAGCAACATCTAGATACATGGATAAATGATCCACATTGTTACCCTTTGGAAAAATCAATATCCGCCTGACAGCCAATCACGCAGAACATTCAATAATCAAAAGCAGGCACCAAACACCACAAATAAGAAGAATACATCATATTGTCCAATAAAAAGAAAAGAAATGATCCACGCACCACTTGTAGCCCCCAACAACAAAAACATCAGAGTAGAGCTTCTTAGCATTTAGCCTCGAAAAATTATCAATCGTCCATGTAAACCTAGCAGATGGTGGATCATCCACCGACTGTGCATCAACTGCTGTTGCAGTTTCGGCTTGTGCTACTACAAAAAATTAACCACCATAAAAAAAAAAATAATCCAAAACCAAAACTTCCCTTGCAGATCCCAGAAAAAAGAAATTCCCATCAAACACAAGCAAAAACCCAATTATCCAGTCATAATAAAAAAAAAATAACGATGCATTAAAAATCATACTTCGATCCTAAAAAATAAGTAGCCTTTGCTTTCATATTAGCTCAGTAAACCATGTAAAAAGAAAGCATCAAAGAAAATAATTCAAAAATATAAAAAAAAATCAAGCAAAAGGCATGATAAAAATTTAAATCATGCATTAAAGATCATACTTTAATTCTAAAAGAAGCAAACTTTACTTTCACATTAGCTCCGTAAAAAGAATAAAAAGAAAGCATCAAAGAAAATAATTCAAACCAATAAAGAAATAAACAATTTTCTCAGGCACCATTTTCTCAGGCACCAAACAGAAAAATAAGGGCACCTTCCATTGGCTGAGGTCCATCAGCAAATTCAGTTTGTGGGACCAACATCTCGTCGTCTTCTTGTTGCTACAGAGAACAAAAGTCAATGTGAGAGCTTTGGATCTGTTAATCGAGACCCTAGAGAGCTAACGACGGGCAGCACAAATTCAAAATCAAACACTAAGATTAAACAAAATTGAAAAAAACAAAAAAACCTAACTGATTCAAAAATCGAAATTAAAGTGGAAAAGATAAGGGAGGATGAGTGGGAGATTTAGCAATTACATTTAACGGAGGAGGAGTCATGAGAGTCATGGATGGAGGAATCGGAGAGGAGTGTAAAGTGAGTAGTTCAGAGAGGGGGGGGGGAGATTGGTGTAGAAAAAGGAGGGGGGGAGAGAGAGGAGAGAGGGAGAGGAAGAGGGGTTTACTGTTCTAGTACGAGAAAAGGTACAATATTGGTATAATGTGATCATTTATAGGTAACAAGTAAAAAACGTAGTGCATTGCGAGACGGTACTTTGCATGGGTAAGAATGAAAAATTAAATGTTTTGGTGATTATTTTTATTTTTCCTTCTAATTTTCTTACTTAGAGGTCTATCTCTCGTGAGTGATTGAAATTGTTTTTTCTCTTAATTATTTAGTAAATAATTTAGTAATAAAAGATTAAAATTAAAAAATTTATTTTTTTTATAATCTCAAATTAAAATCATGTAATTACTATTATAATAGTTATTAAAGACTTACATGGTCATTAATTTCAAGATTCGTAGAATTAATCGAAATACGTGTAATCTAGCACGGATACTCATATTAATAAAAAAAATTATTATATCTTTTTGTTTTTAATTTTATAAATTTAAATATTAGAACCAGTAATTTAATGGATTTTTTTAAATTCACATAATTTAAGAAAATATATGTCGCTTGAAATAGTATTGTTTGTTTAGAGGAATAGTAAAAAAAGGAATAGAATAATTAATTGGTTCATAGATTTCTACAAAGATGGTTTGGTTTTGTTTTTCTCGTGATAAGTGGAATTGAATTGTAATTATTGATATGGTAGTAATTTCTTGTATATAGATTTTGTCTTCATTTTATTAAAAAAAATATTATCACATTATAAAAAAATAAGTAAAAATTAATTTAATATATTTTAAAATAAAAAAAATTAAAAATTAAAAAACAACACATACAAGAAATTAAATCCCTATTTAGTATTGTGTTTCAAATAAAAATTTGGCAAAATTTTGATTCTTTTAAAAATTAATCTTTTTATATTTTTAAATTACTTTAGTATGTTAATATTAAAAATAATTTTTAAAATAATAATAAAATTATTTTAAAATATTTTCTAATAAAAATATTTTATAAAACAACTAAAATCTTGCATTCCATCAAAAATCACTTATTGGGCGTGGATTGAGTTTTTTCTTCAAATTTCTCAACTATAAAATATTAGAATTAATTTGAATGATCATAATTTGGTGGATTATAAGATAACATTACATAATCGTTAATTTTTATATTTATTTATTTTGATAATATTCAATCTAAATCATAGACTATCCAAATCCGTCAAGCACGTGGCATGATCACGATCAACTCCAAGACAAGTCTTCTTAGATCCCAAACTACGCTAAAGATGCTGTAAATATTTTTGAGAAACAATTTGAAAAAAAATAACGAAGTCTTCGTCAAGAAACATGGATAGCCAGGAAACTGACTTCAAGGTCTTGACCAATCAGGCCATAATTGACCCGCAATTCAGACTATTTGCAAAATCCACCAGACTTTTATTGACATGTAGATTCTCTGTACTTCCCAAATCCCTTTGTTTTTCCTCCATGGATGCATTGACGTTGAATGTCGGATAACCAGTCACGCATTCCAGAACGAAGAAAGGTTTGAATAAATCAAATGAAAAACCTTGAATGAGGAGGTTTATGGCGGATTAATTGAATGAAGGGTGCTAATGATGGATTATTTGAATGAAGGGGTTAACAGGAGAGAGAAAAATTCAGTTGAACCCATAACATCGATTATTCATGTGAATTACAGAGAACCAAAAAACAGAAGCAGTGCTCCAGAGAGGAAGGTGGCCAAGTGGAATTCTAGACACGATTCAAATTAAGATGAAAGATTATGAATTTCAAAGAATCCAAAAACTTATCATTTGATGACAGGGTCTGCAAATTTTTGTACAAACAATGCCATTCTTCGAGAGGAATTACATCATAATCCTTCTTGTCAAAAATGGACCTGCAAGAATGAGTAGCCAATAAAACATTAACTACTACTGAATCATATGATGAGCTGTGCTTCTTTTTTCTTCTTCCATCAAGCAAGGACTGTTTGTTGCTTCTGACTAACCTATTCTAAATGAAAAGAAATGATGAAATTATTTAGCATGTCGTTTCAAAATCCCCCCTCCTTTTTCCTGGAAAAAAACTAAGCCATGGCCTCTAAGGGATCTTCCAACCCCTTAGAGGCCTTTGATACTCATCATCTTCTATTTTATCTGTTCTCACTCCCTTTTGTTTCATCAAGAAGCCAGTCAGAATCTAAGTCAGCATGTTTGAGCGGGCATACCTGAGGCATCTTTCAACAGTAATCAACATTTAATCTAGCATCCAGTATTTTCTCTTCACGCCAATGCTACTGTGCGGCCATACAAAATATGACAAGGAAATATTATTATTCAGACTGGGAGCACAAGAAAGCAGAGAGCTGCTTTCAAGTTGAAATCAGCGTCTGAGCAAATACAATTCAGAGAAGAATTGAAATGAAAGAGAATTAAGAAATAGATGTGTGCACTGGCCACCTACTAATTCTATACCGGAGATCCCTGCACTTATAAAGAGCATGGATGCAAATCTTGCAGTTTTCTTATGTCCCAGCAACAAAAGCTGTCCCAATATTCTTCCTAATAAAATCCATTAAATCCACGTGTACCAGGTAAAAGGACACCAAGTTTTGCATTGTTTCACCTGAAAAATATAGAACATTCTACTCCATTTCTCCTCACATGATTGGTCATGCTTATCCCAATGAAAAAATGTTCTAGTCTCCGTTTCTCCTTACATGACAACTTGTGGTTAACCCAGTGAATAAAAAGCAGATATTCAAGTGCGAGAGAAAGTACCTATTGGCCAGCAGTTAAGAGGCAGAGATTGCTTTGTAACCTTCCTTCTCAAGTGTCTTTGCTATGGAAATATCACCAGTTTTTACAATTCTGCCATTCTCCTAAAAGAACATAGAAAAAAACAAATTCAGGAGTCAGGACAATATTAAAACATTCATCACAGCCACATTAGTTTCTCTATCTCACGGTATAGTAACACGAACAGTTTTTTGACAAATTAAAAAGCATCACAACCACAGGAATAGAAATCAAGTAGTTGAGCAATATTGCATAATATGGATATTTCTCACAATTATTTCAATTGAAAAACCCCCCAAGTACAGCTATGAAGTTTTTTACTTTTTTTTATCTTCCAGAGAATATCAGATTCCCCACGCCACAGGAAGCAGCCAAGGAGCGAGGTGTAAGAAGAAGCATATAACTTTTTGTAGCTCCCCTGGGTGTTTATATACATTGTATAATTGTATTATTTCGTGAAATGCAACTATAAATTGATTTCCAATGAAGACTGACCAATATTACAAACATACAACTAAAAGATTCATTGGGATCAATGCACTGCTTCGTAATATAGATCTTTTTATCACATCAAGCACACCGTTACCAACAACAAATAGGATGCTCCAATTGACTCACCATGATATGAATGCACGTGGGCTTGATGAATTCCAGAAGCCGTAGATAATGAGTAATCATCAAAACAGCATTGTTCGGGGTCAACATCCCATTCACTGCTTTTGCTACATCTTGAAGGGCATCGATATCCAACCCAGAATCAATTTCATCTAATATAGCCAATTCTGCACCCAAAACCTAGAACACACAAAGCCCAAATTGATTTCCAAACAATACAAGAACAGATTCCAGTTTGTTTCTCACAAAAACTCCAAAAACATTACAGCAAGTCAAAAATTACCGCAAGTTGTAAAATCTCATTCCGCTTTCTTTCACCACCACTGAACCCTTCATTCACATTTCTATTAAGAAAATCACTCTTCATGTTCACAAGCTCAAGTTTTGGAAACAAATACGCATAGAACTGCAATAACAAAACAAAATATCATTGTAGAAAAATATAGATACGATCATTCAACTGGACAAACGCAAAATCTCATAATCATACCTCGATAGGTCCAAGTTCAGGCAGACCGAGTTTCCGTCTTCGCGCATTATAAGCCATATTAAGAAAATCAATATTGTTAACACCAGGAATCTCAACTGGTGACTGAAAACTCATAAAAAGCCCAGCAAGTGACCTTTCTTCTGGCTCCATGTCAAGCAAGTTCTCCCCTTTAAACACTACACTCCCTCCAGTTACCTCATAATCCGGATGCCCAGCAAGAACCTTACAAAAATTAACAGAAAACCATTAAATCTTCCAATCATAAAGCCATAATTAAACCCTTAATCCTCTTAACCATGATTAAACTATCATAAAGTTCTAACCTTTGAAAATGTGCTCTTACCAGACCCATTTTTTCCCATAATAGCATGGACCTATTCACAAGTCAAAAAACACCCACATAATTAATCAAGCAGAATTTTATTTATTTATAAAATAAATCAACACTTATTAATCTTTGAACCACTTTAACTTATCAACCAACCTCTCCTTCGTAAAGGACAACGTTGACGCCTTTGAGAATCTCCTGTTTCGACTCAGCAATCACAGCGGTCAAATCCTTGACTTCCAGCAACGGCCTTTTCTTCCCTGAATCGGTTCCAGTAGTCCCTGTGGTTTCTACGGCAGGGACAGAGGCAGTGACTGCAGGAAGACGGCGGGTGGAGCGGAGACGGAGAGAGCGAGTGGCAGAATATGTGAATAAGTTTGAATTAAGGGGCAGAGTTGAAAGTTTAAGCGGAGGAGGAGAATGGATGAGTGGTGGCTGTAGAGAGGGAGAAGGGGAGGAGAGAGTGAAGCGTAAGGCCATCTTCTTTTTGGAGCGAAAAGGTTAAAAATCGTTACAGCGATCGTTGACGACACAGGAGATGCTCTGAGGTTTTTCCTTACTTATGTTGTAACGTCGGATGCGGTCGGGATGGGCCTAGTATGGTTTCGTTATTGGATGAAACGGCCCATGATGTTGGACTATTGGGCTTTGAGTCAAAATATTGATGTGAATAGACTCTTGGGTAGTCTTGGATGTGTTATTTCGAGAATTAATGCATGGTTTTTTATAAATCATCAAATCTAATTTTGAGAGAGAGAGTTTTAAAAATATTATCCATCGATTTATTGCTGGGTTTTACTAGGAGTGAGCATAAAAATTAAAAAACTGATTAAACCAAGAAAATTAAAAAATATAAATAACTAAAAAAATTGAACTGTGAAAAAAACCGATTAAAATTTTGAAAAAATCAACTAGTTTGGTTTTGGTTTTATAAGTCTAGAACTGAAAAAACCGAACCAAACCCAAACCGGAAAAAACTGGAAAAAACCAAGCTAAACCGAAACTAGTCGGTTTTGAACCGGTTTTGTCCTAAAAACCGAGCCGAACTGAAACTAGTCGATTTGAACCGGTTTCGGTTTTTTTTTTTATAAAAAATTCGGTTTTCTTATTTTTTTATATAAAAACCGAACCAAATAAAAAATAATCACCTATAGGTTTTATACCCGTAAAACTCGATAACAATGATCTTGCTGAAGAAAAAGGTAAATATTTTTATAAATATTAAAATGAATGGTATTTTACAGTGTGTGTTATGAACCAAGGTTGTGTTTTGTTGGTATTTTATAACAAGGAGATGAAAAACATAAGAGATAAATATATGTTTGGGTGAAGAAAAGAGATGAAAATATAAAATAAATATATATTTTTAATAAATTTTAAGTATTTTTAAAATATAAATTACATGGAGATATGTTTTTTTCTATCTTTAATATTTTTCATCTTTTTTGTTATAGAACAATAATTTAACACTATTTTAAGATATAAAAGTATTTAAATAATTTTAAAAAGCTATTAAATTTAGCCTTTTTAAAATGCCGTAAAAAAAGATTTTTTTTTTGTAATTACATGGTAGAAAAAAATATTTACCCCCCTTAAAAATTGTTCATGAGTGTCATGCAAATTATTATCAATATGAAATTAGTAAATATATTGTAAAAAATTTCCAAAATCAAGAAAAAAGAATAAAACTTAGAACATGTTTGGGAACACGGTGCAAACCGCGTCCCTAAAAAAATTAATGTTTTTTGCTAAAATTTAATATAGTTTAAATGTTTTGGATCGTTTTGATGTGCTGATGTCAAAAATAATTTTTAAAAAATAAAAAAAATATTATTAATATATATTTTAATATAAAAAATTATTTAAAAAATAATTACTACCACACTACCGATCTTTTTATTACATGAGGTAAGGGCAAGCATGGGAGCACCAGCAATAGCCCATCGCAAATTTATTTAAAAATAAAACTATATAGCCCACAAGAACATAAGGCTAGTTTGTGGACCAACATCCTTGAGGACTGTCTAGCATTTTTGACACGCGTGATCAAAAAAAAAACTCCCAAGTCCAATCTTGCTTGCTAGGGAAGACCTTTGGGATGCCGGCAACTAAAAAAATAAAGAAAGAGTTGTTCCCCACGTGCTACCCTTCCCTCTCCTTACCCAGCAACCGACGCTTTTTTCACCCAACCACAGAATGGTTAGAAGCTCTTTTTTAGTCCTTGTATTTTTATTTTTATACTGTTTCCTCCCTGTATTTTTATTTACTAACATCAATCCTCTACTTTCAAAATGATGTTTACAGTATCATGACACGTGCTCAGACTCAGACTTTCCAACTCTACGAGTTTTACGAGTTGATGATTTAAAAATAACTCGAGCGTAGAGTCAAATAAAGACGAAATAAAAATGAATTTCACACCAACACAGCAATGTTTGATTTATCATACTAACCACCTTCGAGATTGTTTGTTTTTGTTTTATAGCTCGCTTTTAAAATTTTAATTTGCTTGAAAATATATTAAAGGGATTTTTTTCTAAGTGTTTTGGATTATTTTGATGTATTTATATTAAAAAATATTATTTTAATATATTATTAATTAAAAAACTTTTAAAATATATATTCTATCACACTACCAACACACTAATAAATATAAAATTATATAAAAAAATATCTGTCAATTTAATAGTTATCTCTTTTCAAATTATTTTTTCTTTAAATATATAATAAATATAAAATTATATAAAAAAATATCTGTGAATTTAATAGTTATCGCTTTTAAAATTATTTTTTCTTTAAAAATATATATATATAAAATTTACCGCAGAAGGAAAAAGACTGTGAAAGAAGCTTTTAACCGCCAGAAAAACAGTAAACTACCCAGCAAGACATTGGGTCACTGTCTTCTCCCATCCTTTTTTTTTATGTACCTTCAACGAATGTATAAAAGTATAAAACACAACACCAGAGACAGGGAGCCCAAGAAAAACAAAGTACTGAGAGGAGAAAGAAGGAAAAGACTGGCCTTTGAAGCAAGCAAAACCAACCCAACCCCTCACCTCTTCTATTTTTATATATCTATCATCACCTCTTCAGCAAGCCAATTTAACCCTCCATCAATCTTTTCCTTCTTCAATGGCCATGGCGCCTTCACCTCCTTGCATCCACATTTTCTTCGCTTCTATTCTTCTTCTCTCAAATTTTCATCTGGGGTTCTCTTCCTCCTCCTCCTCCTCTACATTGCAAGAAAACCATAGCAATGGGTCCTATTCAGGCCAAATAAACTCGAACTCAGTTCTTGTAGCTCTTCTTGACTCACATTATACAGAACTGGCTGAACTTGTTGAAAAGGCACTTCTTTTACAAACCCTTGAAGATGCTGTTGGTAAACACAATATCACCATCTTTGCTCCTAGAAATGAAGCTCTCGAACGTGATCTTGATCCCGAGTTCAAGCGGTTCTTGCTTGAACCCGGCAATCTCAAGTCTCTCCAGACTCTCCTACTTTATCACATTGTCCCCAACAGAATCAATCTCAGCCATAACTCTTCTCTTCACCATCACAGCACTTTGTGCCGCGATAGAATCAAGCTCGGCAGTCAATCCGGCGAGAAGTTAATAGACTCGGCGAAAATCATTCAAGTGAATGCAGTGGAGAGGCCAGATGGCGTAATTCATGGGATTGAAAGGTTGCTAATCCCACGATCTGTTCAACAAGATTTCAACAATCGCAGGAGTTTGCAATCAATTTCAGCTGTGAAACCAGAAGGAGCACCAGAGGTTGATCCAAGAACACACAGTTTGAAGAAACCAGCACCACCAGCAAAACCCGGTTCAGCCCCGGTTCTACCAATCTACGATGCAATGGCACCCGGCCCATCTCTTGCCCCGGCTCCAGCTCCTGGTCCAGGTGGACCTCATCACCATTTCAATGGAGAAAGACAAGTTAAAGATTTCATTGAAACCCTTCTTTTGTATGGAGGATACAATGAAATGGCTGATATTCTTGTGAATTTAACATCATTAGCAACAGAAATGGGAAGATTAGTATCTGAAGGTTATGTGCTAACAGTTTTAGCCCCAAATGATGAAGCAATGGCTAAGCTCACAACAGACCAATTGAGTGAGCCAGGAGCACCGGAGCAGATAATCTATTACCATGTGATACCCGAGTATCAAACTGAAGAAAGCATGTACAATGCTGTTAGAAGATTTGGGAAGATTTCTTATGATACATTAAGATTGCCACACAAAGTTTTGGCACAAGAAGCTGATGGGTCTGTGAAATTTGGACATGCTGAGAATTCTGCTTATTTGTTTGATCCTGATATTTACACAGATGGAAGAATCTCTGTTCAGGGGATTGACGGGGTTCTGTTTCCATTGGAGGAGAAGGAGAAATCGGATACCAAGACGGAAATGAAGAGTGTTAAGGTTGCTGCTAAGCCGCAAAGGAGAGGTATGTTCCCTTGAATTTCGCTTGCTTAGTGTTTTATTTTTAAATCTCGTCTCGGCGTTATTTCGGTTTTGGTTTAGATGTTTCGGTTGTTTATTTGGCCGGAGCTGTAGAGGGCTTTTTTTTTTTTTTACTACAGGTGTGTTGTATTGAATTTGCTTGCTCTGCTAGTTTTTCTTTTTTTAGTTACTGTCCACCTTCCAGGGTTAATTTCGATATGGGCCGATACTTCTGTTTCGGTTCAGATATTTCGACGGTTAATTTCGCGGGGAGGGTAAAGGGTTTTCTTTTGTCTTTTTCTTTTTTGTGACCATGTTATTGAATTTGCTGACCTTGCATTGTTACAGTCCTGAGGTTCTTATTTTGTGGACTTCTTTGGGAGTTAATTTTAATGTTGACCGATATTTCGGTTTAGTAAAAAAGTTCTGGTGGTGGCCTTGGCCAGCCAGCCAGCCAGGAAAGGGTGGGTTTTGGCTTTTGGGTTAGGTACTGGCATGGGGGATTGTGAGTGTCGGTGGTCAGAGCTCGCCAGAATGGCATATTTGTCTTTTCCTCCCCTCCCCTGGTGGGTCTTTACTCTTTAGTTTATTCAGGGTTGAGTTTGTGAGACATTAGTACATTGCAGAAGATATGAAATCTGTGGTGCTTGTAGCTTAATTATTCTGCCTTTTCTTTTGTTAATCACAATTATCAGAAGCTAGTGGACTAAAAAATTTGGGATTATTCTGAAAATATTCCTTTTAACATTACATGAGCCAGCCATATCCTCTCTTAATTTGATTCATGATCTCTTAGGACAATGCCTTGCAACTACCAATCATGTTTATTATGACATTATCATTTATTTATGAAGATGTAGTGAAGTCTACATCTCTACCAATTATATAGATTATAGCAAGAATGGTGTAGAACAGGAGAAAAAAAATAAAATTATCACCTACTCTCAGTATTTTGTTGTATTTCATCCATAATTATAGAACTCGACCTTGATTAATTTTATTTTATTTTTAAATCATAATTTAAACTAATCCTTCTAGCCCATAACCTATATCTTGAGCCAGGCTAACTATGAACCAAGATGAAGCAACCAGTACCCTAATAATCTATAAAAAGACTTGGATGAAAATACACGCACACTAAAAGCCAACAAAAGACAGGGTGTTTTTGCTTATTTATGTCTATGATCTTAGCACACAATAAATTCATTTGGTTTGAAAATAATTATTGGGCATGATTTATTTTGTTTTTATTACAAGTTATTTTAGTATATATAGTATACAGTCAGCGGTTTTGGGACCATCTTTAGCATACAGTTGGAGTATCCTGTCAAACGCTGCGCAAACTGGAAACTCCATTATTTATTTCAAAGCATGGTGTTGGTATCCACACGTTTCTTTGACTTCTTGTATTATATATAAGAAATCAGACCTCTCTGTTCCTGTTTCTACTGTTGCTTTTCTAGCTGTGAGAAAGAACCGCACAGATCTCTCCCATGTCAGGCTTGGATTGCTACACGGAGGATATGCCCTCCATGCAATTGTCACTCTGGAGTGTTTAACATTGTTTAGCATGCATGACAAAATTAAGTATTAATACATATGCATGTTGGTTGGTTGATTAGGGCAATTATTTTAGGTTTTATGTTGTTGTCGAGTGGTTGGTTTCATGAACCTGTCGAAGTTAGCATGTAGCTTTCAGTTGATATAATTAAAGGGTGTTTAACACTTCAATGTGTATAATATTTGGCAGGGAAGTTGCTTGAAGTGGCTTGCAGGATGCTCGGGACGTTTGGGCAAGATTCACATTTCACCACATGCCAGTAAATAAAGACTTCCTTGTATGAAAAGGAATACTTCAAAGAAGGATAAAGGTGAAATTCTAAGGTTGATTCTACTCCTAATCCATCTATAAAATATAAGGTTTGATGTCGTTGTTCTTCGTTAGGGTTTCTTAATCTGCGTTGACAAATCACAGCACCTAACAACCAGTGAAAATCACATAGGAACCATTCGTTTAGGTCTATTCCATGTAATCGACATATTTTATATCATTTCTCCATGACCTAGACTCATTCCAAGCTGTGCAGCATGTGATTGTTGAGGTCAACCTCCCAGCAGCATCCAGTGCATTGCTTACATCCTTCAAGAGCTCACACATTGACAAAAAGGCACGATGCTAGAAAAGCATACATGATGAAAGTATAGAACTTGATGTCTACAAGATAGCGTCATTCGGTTAAGATAAAAAAAAAAAAAAAAGCAAAGATAGTAGAGATGAAAAGAACTTGTTTTCATATCCTTCATAAAAAATCACTTCAAATTGCCCCTTAAAGATTCAATTTATATAATTATCTTTAATTTTCTAACCAAATGTGTTTTTTTACCTTTTATCCCGGCACATTAACCAAAACAAATGGTAATTTATCACTGTGAAACTAAAAAATGTAAGAAAGTCTTCTTCTTTTATACACACACACACACACACACACAATTCCCTTTGAACCTTCTTGATGTTTGAGCTAATTCCATGTCAATGTGACTTGTTTGTTTTACTGAACCTGAAAAGGGCAACAATTTGCTTTCAAGTAAAGTAAATACATCTTTCCACCACAACGGAAAAGGAAATCACAGCC
>Ga0325405_1001181_pt1 | contig 26261 bp, 9 predicted proteins | sample PopdelMetagenome_21_FD_205663 | JGI IMG/M metagenome (GOLD analysis project Ga0325405, IMG submission 205663) | Populus deltoides microbial communities from Bellville, Georgia, United States - Xylem-Control-R2 | ecosystem: Host-associated > Plants > Phyllosphere > Stem > Wood/Secondary xylem...
AACCATCAAACAACCACAGTGTCCGCACTAGTAATTTAATTTAATGGCAGCCTTAAGAACTAGATAAGTTGATTAATCAAGAAAACATAACTGTCCGCAGTCTATGTTTGATTTGATTGAATGTTCTTCCTAAGATTAATAACGTAGATCCGCCACAATTATTAAACTCAGTTGCTTCACAAGTTCATATACCACAACTCCGGTTTTGATATCAAACTTAGCAATAGATTGTCTACAATAATAACTTAGAGTCCGCTCTAGCAATTAAAATAAACAATCATAGGAAAAATAAGCATAGGAGAACAAACATATTCATCATATAAACTGAAAAGAAAAGGTAAAATAAATCTCACAGTTCTTGAAATCCGAAGGTTTCCGTGTCCTTGCAACCAAGAAAAAGTGTTTAGCCTTGCATGTTTGTTGAACAACTAATCAAAAAGAAGGAAGAATGCATAATTTAGGGTTTCTTAGAGGAAGGGGGCATTTTTCTCTTCTTGGCTGGCTGCCCCCCTTCTCTTCTCTCATTCTTTTTATATCTTAGGAAACCCTAGGTCTCTATTTTACAAAATAGTCCTCCATTAAGTAGACTGTTTACATTTAAGTACTTCAATAACTATTTTCCTAAAAAAGGAGAAATAGCCTTGCATGAAATCTTCAAGCTTTGACTTAGAGGAGCTAAATTGCTGAAATAAAAACTTGGATATCGGTTTAGATGCTTCGGAATGTAATTTGGACTCGTTTCTTCACGAAACCTGTTTGCTAGCAGAATTCAGATGTCATCTTTGAAAAATTATATCTCCCTCATATAACATCATGTTTGGCTGCAATTTGGAGCGTTTATAGAAATTTGAGTCATGAATCCAAAACAATTGAGTTTGAATCAATTGGACTTCTGTAGCTCTAGATATTCAAGTTGGAATGGCCGAAGGTCCACACTGACAGATTGCGAGATTTGACTTTGAAGGCTGCGATTTCCATGCTCTTCTTCATTTTATTTTCTTGCCTTAGATTTCCAGAAAGGTATGGATGTTAGCTTTTTAATGCCACTGGAATCACTTCATTTCAACCTCTAGATCTCACGCTCTGCACAAAACATCGACTGAAGGTCAAATCTGTCAATTATCTCCAATTTACTCCTTTTTGCATCTTTCATCCAAAAGTGCCTTCAAAACATAAAACAAAGAATATCAAGGAATTTTATATATAAAACATAGGCAAAACACTAGTTAAATGTGGGTGAAACTATCAAATAATATGGTTGCATCAGTTTATGCCACGAAACTTGGTTAATTCTTTGACAAGTCAAAGTAGTTTCATGAGGAACCAAGAGTAAGAGCAAACTCCCACATATAAGTTTTATTTCTAAATAATCTATCTATCTCTGACCAAATTTAAAATCTAAACACAAGCTAAATTAATCTATTTATAATAGGTAAGAACATCCTAAAAACTATTGGAAAAATAATGAAGAGTTCTAAATAAAATAGAAAAGGAATAATAAATCAACTAGGAAACTAATAGAATTCTCATAGAGTTACTTGTGGACCTTATTGCAAGGCTTTTTTGATTTATGATTGACCTGAAATTATAATTCAATATAAAACAAGATCTTTGTAAAGCTTTGATAAAATTTTAGCCAGATATAATGGTCGGATTGAAAGTTATACATATTAGCATAAACTTGTGCATTAGGAAAAATAAGCCTCAAGCTGCCTCTAGTGTCTTTGAATGATAAGGAAACATTGCCAATGATGAAATCCATAAAATAAATAGAAACCTAAGTTATTGTCATGGAAATCCTTGCTAGAATAATCATAATTGTTGTCACCTATGCTTTCCTTGTAGAAATAAAATCTTTACTAAATAAGAAGTCCATAAACTATAAGGGATCAAATTGCTAAACCCATGTAATAACTTTTGGTATGACTTTAAACACTTTATTCTATCTCTTCTAGAATAATTATTGGATCTACCATTTATGGATGGAAAGTTTGCAATGTTTAGTTTTCATCCCAACTAGAATCGAAACAAAATTTCTTTTGTAGCTTCAGATATGTCTCAAACAGTGTACAAAGATCTAGTCAAACATAATTACAATTTCTTAACCCAAATATCCAGAATCAACCCAATTAATTTCTCTTAGATCCTTTAAGTTTTAGACCTTGTAATAGGCCTAATTGATATCTCTAATAGATCCTTTGATGATGCTCGTTGATTCACCTCATTCCCCCTCTCATCAAAATGATTTGGCATTGAATCGTCACCTTGTTTTGATGTTGGCTCGCTTTTGGAAAACATATTAACCTGATTTTGTGATTTTGATCTTGTTTTTCTTTTTATTTTTTAAACTGTAAACAACTACATCACAAATAATCTATATTTTTTTCAACTTTGTCGCAATTAGGTTTTCATATGACGACAACGATGAAATAATACAGAAACTAAAAAGTAAATGGATATAACATGATTTTAGAACCTTGATTTGATACCAACTAATGTGAAACCTATGGGTATAAAGATTCAAAAACCAACAATCAAGTTGATATTTTCTAAGAAAGCTAAATTCAAGCTTGTAATTGAATTTGACATAATGATAAAATATACCAAAATACCAAAATTATTAAAACCAAACCTCTAGCTAACACCTATTAAAAAATGGGAACGATAAATATGAAAGATGCATGAAGCTTGATTAATTCTTTGATAAGTTGGAGTAGTTCCATGAGGAACCAATAGTAAAAGCATACTCTCACACACAAGTTTTATTTTTGAATAATTAATCCATATCTTGTTAATTTTAAAACCTCAAAATAAGTTAAATAATATTTTTTTTAAATAGGTAAGAACATGCTAAACAATGCTGAAAATAATAATAAAAGAATTCTAAATAAAATAGGAAAAAAGAATCCTAAATCATTTAGGAAACTAATATAATTCTCGTATAGTAGCTTCTAGACCTCATTGCAAGGCCTTCTAAATGTCTAATTGACTTGAAATTTTAACCCAATATAAAACAAAGACCTTTGAAAACTTCTAGTAAAATTCCAGTCCAATCCGATGATCAAATTAAAAGTTATGCTTATTAGCGTCAAATTGTACATTAGAAAAATGAGCCCAAAATTGTCTCTAGTGTCCTTGAATGATAAGGAAACCTTGTCAATGAGAAAATTGTTGTCACCTATGCTTTCCTTGTAGAAGATAAATCCTTGTTAAATAAAAAGTCTACAAATCATAAGGAAATAAAAAACAAAAACCATACATTAACTTATGACCTGACTTCAAACACGTTGTTCTATCTAGTCTGGATAAATTAGTGGGTGCAACATATATGGATGGAAGGATTACAATGTCTAGTTTTCAGTCCAACTATAATAAAAGCAAAATTTCTCATGTAACTTATGACATGTCTCAGATAATACACAAAGGTCTAGTCGGATAGATTTACCGTTGATATTAACTTAAATATAAGAATCAATCCAATTAATCTCTCTCGAATTAACTTAAAACACGGTAAATGTCTTTTGAGTTGCATTGAAGAAGCTTGATGTTATTTCCCTTCCTGTTCGTTTCTTTTAAGTTTTGAAGATTTTGCTTGCAGTTATGTGATACGAACACCAAAGATTTTCATTAACAAAATATTTAAAAAATCTCCCAAGGGTGGATTGTCTTGGAAACCTACCTAAAAGATCATTGCAGAGCTTTCCTACTATATGATCCTTGTTTCATGATTTATACGAACACCAAAGTTATATATCTAGTTTAATATATAACGTGAAATTGGATTAATTGGAAATTAAACTTTGTAATTTGTTTTAGTATTTTTATAGGGTTATCTTGGTTTTATGATCTAATTCGCGAGTTTGAAAGGTTAATTCGGTTCGTTTTTTTACATTTTTTTTTTTAATTAATTTTTTTCTCAATTGCATCCTTCAATGTTGAGTCGATTATAAATTAGGTTTTATAATTTGTTTGAAAGGTTGATTCAGTTTGTTTTTTTACATCTTTTTTTTAATTGATTTTTTTCTCAATTGTATCCTTTAATGTTGAGTCGATTATAACTTAGGTTTTATAATTTGTTTTCTACGGGTTATCATAATCTCATAACTTAAGTCATGGATTTGACATATTAACTCAAATTGATCTAAGTCAATCTAATATATTGTTATTTTAATATTAAAAAAAAAATATTATCTTGAAAAAAAATTGAGTTAAATTAAGTTTTTACAGGTTATCCGAGTTACTTTTAGACCCTCAAAATCAATCGAGTCACTTCAAATTAACCCCAACATGTTTTTTTCATTAAAAAATATTAACAATATCTAAAATATATATATATATATATATATATATATATATATATATATATATAAAATCTGACATGATACACAGCGTACCACATGTTATCTATCTAGTTTACTATATATAGAACGTTAAACATACTACGCAGACTGGTTAGTGGACACCACATCTGTCGCTATTAGCCGTTATACTCCCGTGGCTGTGGTTGATGGCTATCCTCTATAATTCAATACTTTCACGTTTTATTCTAGAGCGTCTTGCTAAGAAACGACAATTTTATTAACAAAATGCTGAAAGGGTGGGTGCTCACCTCACCTCACCTCACAAAGCTATTTTTTTTATTTTTAATTATTTAATATTTAATTGGTAAATAATTTAATTTTATGATTTGTTTTTAATTGTCAGAACGGTCATATATATTCTGAATAGGAATAGGGATAGGAAGACCTCAAATTAATCTCTCTCGAATAGTTTTAGATCTTGTAATAAACCTAATTGATACCTATAATGAATACTTTGGTGATCAAACGTAGATTAGGTACTAGCTTTCTTTGTTGTAGTTTCAACGTTAACTTTTGAAGAATGAATGGTCTTTCAGCTCCTATCAATAATTTGTAGGTTTTTATGCAAATGTCACTACTTTGGTTTTTCCATTGTCTATGTGTTGAAAAAGCAACTAGCAAAGAATATATATATATATATATATATATATATATATATATATATATATATATATATATAGTAACGTCAAGATTTGTTGATTGATATTCCGGAAAGAACAAACAAAATGAAAAACAAAGTCATTAATTGCATTATAGTGGTGGTCCGTCCTTGGTTTGTCTGTTTACAACTTCCTCTTCTTCCATGTGCTCTCATGCATTCAAAAACTTGCACGTGGTAAATGCCTTTCGAGCTGCAACGAAGAAGCTTGATGTTATTTCCCTTCCTGTCCGTTTCTTTTAAGTTTTGAAGATTTTGCTTGCAGTTATGTGATACGAACACCTAAGATTTTCATTAACAAAATATTTAAAAATCTACCTAAAAGTTCATTGCAGAGCTTTTCTACTACCAGTTGCCCCTCTTGTCTCTTACCTGGAGTGTTGTTAATTAATTAACATTACGCTGAAACACGTCGGAAATTACTGTGAGCAATGAATAGTAGTAATTTTCCCACACGTACGTTTTAGTGTGTGGCCTTTGAAAATAAAAACATTTGCCTTTGTTTTTTTTTTCTTTGAATTTTTTTGGATTAATGTTTTTTTATTAATTTTATAAATTCATTTTAGATTTATTTTTTATTAGATTATTTCATTCTCATAGCACGGATAGCAGGTATGGCAAGTTAACTCGATTGGTTAGAGTTTTTTATTTCCTTATTTAACTTTTTTTTCCAATTTTATTTTGTAGTATCGAGTTAATTGAAAAATAGGTTTCATGATTTTTTTTATTTACTTTCTATTAAGTTATTTCAATCTCATGATACGAGAATAGTACTTAATACATTAACACGAGTTAACTCGGGTTGTTTTTATGTTTTTTTTAATTTTATCATTTAATATTAGGTCTATTGGGAATTGAACTTCATAATCTGTTTTGATTTGTTTTCTATAGGAATATCCTGATCTCATAATTAGGATCGCGGGTTTTGGTATTTTAACTTCGGTTAAATCTTGTTTTTTATTTTATTTTATTTTTAAGAGGTTATCTCAGTATCATGTTCTTCAACAATGGATTTTCTCTTTATTGGTTTGTCCCTGTCTAACGACCTGAGTTACAGGTTTAGTAGGTTAATCTAGTTGACTAATTTTTTTAATTGATTTTTTTTCTAATTTCATCATTTAATTTTGTGTTTGATTGAGAATTAGGTTTCATGATTTATGAGGTTATCTTAATCTCATGATCCAAGAATAGTGCTTAATGGGTTAACCCATATTGAATTAGCACATTTTTTAACTAAATTTTTTACAAATTCCATCATTCAATGAGTCTGACAAAATTGATTGGGAATTGAACTTCATAATTTGTTTTTATTTGCTTTTTATGGGGTTATCTCAGTCTCATGATTAGAGTCGTGGATTTGAAAAGTTAATTCAGGTTAAATCATGTCATTTTTTGTATTTTTCTATATGGTTATCTTAGTTTCATGACCCAGGTCATGAGTTTGGCAAATTGAATTAATTTTTTTTTTTAATTTCATCCTTTAACATTGGATCGATTGTAAATTAGGTTTTATAATTTGTTTTTTAGAGGTTATCATAGTCTCATGACTCAGGTCATGAATTTGACATGTTAACCCGAGTTGACTCAAGTCAATCTAATATGTTGTTATCTTAATATTAAAAAAACATATTATCTTGAAAAAAATTTGAGTTAAATTAATTATATTTTTACAGGTTATCTGAATTGTTTTTAGACCAGCAAAAACAATCAAGTCACTTCAAATTAACCTCAACATGTTTTTTTTCCACTAAAAAATATAAATAATATCTAAATATTTTTTTGTATTGAAAAAAATTCTGACATTATACACAGCGTACCACTAGTTATATATCTAGTTTACTATACAACATGAAACATGCTACGCAGACTGGTCAGTGGTCACCACATCCGTTGCTATTAGCCAGCACACTGCCATGACTGTGGTTGATGGTTATCCTAATTCAATAGTTTCACGTTTTATTCTAGAGCGTCTTGCTAAGAAACGACAATTTTATTGACAAAACGCTGGAAGGGTGGGTGCTCACCTCACCTCACAAAGTTTTTTTTTAATCATTTTAATATTTAGTTGATAAAGAATATAATTTTATAATTTGTTTTGATTTATTTTTTATAAAATTAATCTAATTGTATAATTTAAATTATGAGTTTAGCATATTAACTCGAGTTAATTCTGATAAATTTTTTTATTTTTTTTAATTGATTTTTTTTAATTTTATTTTTCAATACTGAGTTGTGTTTCATAATTTATTTTCTATAAGGTTATTTCAACCTCATGATCTAGGTCACAGGTTTGGTAGGTTGACTTTGATCATTTTTTTATTTACTTTCTATATGGTTATCGTAGTCTCATGACTTATGTCATTAATTTGGCGGGTTGATCCAAATTGACTTAGGTTATTTTTATTCAATTTCATTCTTCAAACATGGGTTGATTGGAAATTGGATTTCATAATTCTTTAAATAATTGCTTCAAGGCTGGGTTGTCACAAACCACAAGTTGTTGAAGTGTCCGACCTCTTACAGTAACCACATGAACCACTAGTAAAAAATCTCTTAAATTCTTTGTGGAAAGAGAGATTGCTATAGATTTAAGTGATCTCTTTTCTTTTGTGTTTAGATGTTTCTATATTGTACTGCTTCTAATATCCTTAAATAAAAGGAAAAGCATTTTATTTGTATGGAAACCTAAAAAACCTTATAAATAACAAAATATCAATTTGCCCCTTAAATAATATCACATATATTATTTTAGGATAATTTTAAGAATTTATTCAATCAAGTCTCTACTTGATTTTTTCTAGGTCTAGAATTGTAATCCTTCATATTAATTACATTACAATCGCTAATTTCTAAAATTTATTTACAATCAAGTCACACTTGATTAATCATGTAATACCCTATACTTTTCCCGTATGATAATACTTTAGCCCGTTGATCATACACATAAAAGTAATTTTTTTTAAGGAAAGTCTCATATATCTTTTAACTGTCTTAATTCTCTCGTATGTTATTTTTACTAATGGATGGCTGGCTTATTTATTCATCAATCACTTTATATGATAATCGTAGCCTTTTGGATATAAATCTCATACAACCACCCTTTTTCAATAATTTAACATATATTCTACCAAAATTCCAACAAATTAATATTTCCCTTGTTCTTGGACTATACCAAGTTTTCCATATCTTCATCAATATCTCCATTTGATACCACAATCAATATCCAGTTGTCCTGGACCTTGTTCTACATCAACACCACTCACAAATAGCATACCAATTCATTTAATATCAATAATTTACAATATTTATTTTTATATCATAAGATAGTGCTATAGAAAATCTACTCGTGGAATCTAGTGCATGTGAAAGGGACTTGATAGATAAATCATTTCTCTACATTAGATCATAATATAACTATGAGAATTGAATATTTTTCATATTGATTTTGATTAAAAAAATAAATAAATTAGACTCATCATTACCAACCCATGTATAACTTTTGCATGAACTTGAATTTCTAGGTTAAGTTCAGTAGCATGGTAGTTTGGACAACCAATAACATAGCCCATTACCAGACACTACGAATCGATTAATAATTCTAATATAGGGATTCCACTATTGCAATCAAATGTAATTCATACAAGGTTTTTATGTCGTTGCGGTCAAATCACAATCTCATAACATATAATAAATTCTTTTTTATGTAATTAATTACAAATTACATACCATATTCTACCTTGAAGGAATACACATTGCATTAACAATAATACATTATACAATTTAATTACCATTTTATACAAGCAAGTATAAAAATTAAAAAGCAAGGGAGGGTTAATCCCCACCTTTACTCCTGTTAAATTGATCATAACCCATAACATATCTCATTTCAATGTATTATACAATTCTAATATCACCAATTATTTTAAGTCAAACCTCATTCACAGCTCATTTTTCCATGATAATGCATTAATTTCTCACAATGAACACAAAAACACTTAATCACAGAATTACTCATTAAAATCTTTCATTCCCTTGCACAACAACATAATCGGCCCTAAGGCCCTCATTCTCTCCCATAATTCTTTCCTTACATTTTTCGAGGTTTAAACCGATAATTCATCATCATATACTCAAATAAGTCACAACACAAATAAACATACATCCCTATAATCTTAAATGCATCCTTTACTAGGAACTAAATTTTACTTTGGTAAAAATTTAATATTTTTTTTTATTGAGAATTAGGTTTCATGATTTAATTATGAGATTGTCTTGATCTCATGATTCAAGAATAGTGGTTAACGGGTTAACTCATATTGAATTAACTCATTTTTTTTGTCTTTTTTTAACTAAAGTTTTTACAAATTTCATCATTCAATATTAGGTCTGACAAAATTGATAGGAAATTGCTCCATAATTTGTTTCAATTTACTTTTTATGGGGTTATCTCAGTCTCATTATTAGAGTCATGGATCTAAAAAGTTCATCCAGGTTAAATCAGGTTATTTTTTGTATTTTTTTCTAAATGACTATCTCGGTTTCATGACCCAGGTTATGAGTTTGGCAAATTAATTTTGTCGGTTTTTATGTTCTTTTTTTATTGATTTCATTTTTTAGTCTCAACCTTCAAAATTGGACTGATAGGGAATTGAACTTTGTAATTTATTTTGATTTTTTTGGGATTATCTCGGTGTTATGATCCAAATCGCAAGCATGACAAGTTGACTCAATTTGTGTTTTAGGTTCGTTTTTTAATTGATTTTTTTTCTTAATTCCATCATTTAACATTGGATCGATTGTAAATTAGGTTTTATAATTTGTTTTCTACAGGTTATCATAGTCTCATAACTCAGGTCATGGATTTGACATGTTAATCCGAGTTGACCAACTCAATCTAATATGTTGTTATCTTAAAATTAAAAAAAAAATGTCTTCTTGAAAAAAATTTGAGTTAAATTAAGTTTTTACGGGTCATCCGAGTTACTTTTATACCCTCAAAATCAATTGAGTCACTTCAAATTAACCCCAACATGTTTTTTTTCATTAAAAAATATTAACAATATCTAAAAAAAATTTATATAAAAAAAAAATCTGACATTATACACAGCGTACCACATGTTATATATCTAGTTTACTATATATAGAACGTGAAACATACTACGCAAGACTGGTTAGTGGTCACCACATCCGTCGCTATTAGCCGGTATACTCCCGTGACTGTGGTTGATGGTTATCCTCTATAATTCAGTACTTTCACGTTTTATTAACAAAATGCTGAGAGGGTGGGTGCTCCCCTCACCTCACCTCACCTCACCTCACAAAGCTATTTTTTTCATTTTTAATTATTTTAATATTTAATAGGTAAAGAATTTAATTTTATAATTTGTTTTTAATTGTCAGAACGGTCATATATATTCTGAATAGGGATAGGGATAGGAAGACCTCAAATTAATTAGTCCATGCATAAACTATGACTCCATTTCAATGTGTTTTTATTTAAATGGAAAAAACAAATGATGCACTTGTATAAACTTAAATGATGTTTTTGTATCGCGTGTCTGTTTTTAATTGTCTATTAGAAGAGGTATTTTTTTATTTTTTTTGTATTAATTTTTCTATTTTTATTTTATTATAAGGATTATGTTATTTTAATTTCTTTTGCATATAGCTTATTTTCTTTTTCATGTCTGGTTGGGTGCCATATAAACCCAGCTGAAATATTATTCTATTCATTTAATTTACTTATCAATTAAATATTCTCTTTAAGTAAATTTTTTTTTAATAAAAAACACACTAATTATAGAAATTTAATTGGTTTTGCATCCGACTTCACTAATTCTTGCAAGCTCCATCAATGCTGAAAGATAAATTTTATTTCAGACCACTTCGATCTATTGTTCGTATATGTTTAATTTCCTTTTCAACACTATATATGCAACCTTATAGTTTTTTAGCTTATGTTTATTCAAGATTATGTGCTTTTAAGCTGGCGAAGCAAGCAGTCTCTTTTCAAGCACCGCGCGTGTGAGCTTTCTTGTGAGAATGATCAGAAAGTGAGCGTTGATTAAGTGAAGAGCAAGAATCAACGAGAGGCTGGTGCAGGCAATCGTAAAAACTTCAGCGATCTTGTATTCATGAGGCTCAAATTCAACATTTTTCAGTATCCTGTTGTGGTTCAACAGAAGACTAGACACCTGGTTTTCTGTAGTTATAAATATGAAGTGCTACTCATCCTAATGTTCTTGAGACGTACATATATTGGTGGTGGTGATATATATATATATATATAATCGACCATTTGCAGCCATTTTGCTGTTGGGTTTACCAAACGTATACACACAACAAAAATAATAAATTTATAAATTTTCAGGAGTCACAAGAATTTTGTTAGATAAAATAGAGTTATTTAGGGTTTATATAAATATTACCTGAAGATCTGATATTCTTTTCAACTTTAAATAATTTTATATTATTTAATTGAAATGTAAATAAATAATATAAATCAAAAGTAACAAAGCTAGAAAACTAGGAGTCTAAATTACAAGCATATACAACCCAATAAACAAAAAAGAACAAGTTAATTCCTAGCTGAATATCTGATATTCTTTATTTTTTTATTCAGGTACTTTAATTTCTTAAATTCATGTTATAAAATCCCTCTTCATTCATTTTTGTTTTTTTTTTCAATTTAGCTCTTGGTTAATTCCTTACTTTTTATTTTTATTATATTTACCTAGCTCTCTCTTCTACTTTTTTAAAAAAAAAATATTTTGACCGGTGTTTTACATCTCCACTACCTTTACTGCTGAAACAGTTGCTGAGAAAGAAGGCAATGAATAGTTGTCCAGGAAACGACTCTGTTTTCCAATTCAAACGGCTATTTTTTATTTGGTCCTCGGGGTTTCGCAATTTTGTAATCAAGCCCTTGAATAAATTGTAATTGGACCCCTAGATTTTAGCACCATTTACAACACTGTCCTTATTCGTTCTGAACTATTTAATTCAGTCCTCAATTGCTTTAACCTTTGGTATCCTCTTCTCACTATTGTTATTTTTTGTTTTCTTCTGAATATATTTTTTTTATTTTTTTTTATTTTCTCCTTTTTTATAAGAGGATCCAAAAATAGATAACAACACATATTTATTTATTGTTATCATTTTTTTTACACATTCACAAACATATTTTAAATTCTTCAAAATACATTCATTTATTGCTTCAAGTATACTTCAACACTTTTAAATTTAACCTTCATTTTTATTCAATCAAGCATACTTGATCATACCCCTAACATATCTCATTTCAACGTATTATACAATTCTAATATCACCTATTATTTTAAGTCAAACCTCATTCACAACTCATTTTTCCAATGGCATACATTAATTTCTCACGATAAACACAAAAACACTTAATAACAGAATTACTAATTAAAATCTTTCATTCCCTTTTTCTCCCATAATTCTTTCCTTGCATTTTTCAAGGTTTAAACCAATAATTCATCATTATATTTTCAACTAAGTCACAACATAAATAAACATACATCCCAATAATCTTAAATACATCCTTTACTAAGAATGAAGCCTATATATATTACAAGCAAGTATTTCTTATCGGCCATATAACATCCAATCTCATTTCTCTCCTACTTTCAGCCTCACCGTAATGTCCACCTTATCTTTCAGTCCTTTCTTTCCAAAACCACAGCATGTTACCAAAACCAAAAGGCTGAATCACCCATACGTCCCTAGAGTTTCATGCAAAGCCACAGATGATACACAAAACCCTGCCACGAGAAGAGACGTCCTCATCGGTCTAGGAGGCCTATATAGCGCTACAAATCTTGCTGACCGAACTGCCTTTGCTAAGCCAATCACCCCTCCAGACTTGACCAATTGTCAGTTGGTGGATTTACCAAACCCCGAAAATCCATCAAACTGTTGCACTCCATTACCCAAAAAGATCATAGACTTCAGACCTCCTTCTCCATCCTCCCCGCTACGCACAAGACGTGCGGCCCATTTAGTTGACGAAGACTACGTGGCCAAATATGCTGAAGCCATTTCCTTAATGAAAAGTCTCCCCAAAGATGATCCACGTAACTTCTACCAACAAGCCAACGTACATTGTGCCTATTGCAATGGTGCCTACGAACAAGTGGGGTTTCCAAAATTAGAAATTGATGTTCATTCCTGTTGGTTCTTCTTTCCTTGGCACAGATACTATCTTTACTTCTATGAAAGAATCTTGGGCAAACTTATTAATGACCCAACTTTTGCTCTGCCTTTCTGGAACTGGGATTCCCCCAGTGGTATGCAAATGCCTTACATCTTTACCGACCCTAAATCTCCACTCTATGACCAGTTCCGCGACCAGAATCACCAACCTCCTACATTGCTAGATCTTGATTATGGAGCGGGAGACCCCAACCCCACAAACGCAAATCAATTATACTCTAGTAATCTTAGAGTAATGTACAAGCAAATGGTGTCTGGTGCAGCAAAACCAACACTCTTTTTTGGAAAACCATACCGTGCTGGTGAAGATACTAGTCCTGGAGCTGGGACGATTGAGACCAGCCCTCACAATAATATTCACATATGGACCGGTGATCCAAATCAAGAAAATAACGAAGACTTGGGCAATTTTTACTCAGCTGCGAGAGATCCAATATTTTTTTGTCATCACTCAAATGTTGACCGAATGTGGACGATATGGAAGACTATACCTGGAGGAACTAGGAGGGATATCAGTGATCCTGATTGGCTTAATTCAGAGTTTCTTTTCTATAATGAGAATGCAGAGCTTGTTCGTTGTAAGGTTAGAGATTGTCTTGACAATAGAAGGCTAAGGTATACTTATCAAAATGTCGAAATTCCTTGGCTACAATCAAAACCAATTCCGAGAAGGTTGGGAAAGAAAGCAGCTGAAACAAAAACTGCATTAACACCGATCACTGCATTCCCTTTAGTCTTAGACAAAACCATAGTCACTGTAGTTTCAAGACCAAAGAAATCAAGAAGCAGGAAAGAGAAAGAAGAGGAAGATGAAGTTTTAGTGATAGAAGGGATAGAATACGACAAAGGCAAATTCGTGAAGTTTGACGTGTTCATAAATGATGACGTTGAGATGCCTTCTAAACCAGAAAATACAGAGTTTGCTGGGAGCTTTGTTAATGTTTCTCATAAGCATGCGGAGAAGTCCAAGACAAGATTGATATTGGGGATTACAGAATTGTTGGAAGACTTAGAAGCTGATGGTGATGATAGCATTGTGGTGGCTTTGGTGCCCAGGTCTAATACTGTTAGCGATCCTGTTGTCATCTCTGGCGTTAAGATTGAGTTTGTTAAAGAGTGATGATTATCGAGGACATCTCGTTTTTGCTTTTCCTTCAGGAGATCGATGTTGGTCTTTTAGTGTTTGTCTGGGTGCCTTGCTGCTTAATATCATGCACGTGTAATTCAACTCTGTACTTTTTTATTTAACAATCTACAATTAAAGTAATGGCAGCTGATTATTTTTTTTAATTGTTCATCACTAAATCATAAATGTTGTTGTTCATCAAGAATCTGTTTTTGATGAAGTCATAAAGATTTCAAATTGGATTTGTGCCTCCCACAACTCTGTTTTAGGCTGAGTTGTCTAGGCTTGATTGCTTCATACTTTCTTACAAAAACAAGTTCCTTATCAGGACAAGAGCTCCTTCAATGCTTAAGTCAATAAATTGTAAAAGGGAAGGAAAGTATAATAACAAGAACAAGGATGTAGGAGAGTGTATGTTATAGTCATGTGTGTTGTTATTGTCAAAGAATCATCTCAACCTAATAGTTTAAGTTGTTAGGTGAGGTCACAAGATATAATTAATATTATTTTTTAATTACACCCCCTTAAGTGAAAGCCCTTTAGGCTTGAAACTTGCATAGACCCACATTACCTTGTGCTTAATTTTTAACAAATAAATGGGGATGGTGAGATTCGAACTCATGACCACTTGGTCATCAAGGCTCTGATACCGTGTCGAAGAACCATCTCAACTTAATAACTTAAGCTGTCAGATAAGGTTTCAAGATATAATTTATATTATTTTCTAACAGTTATGTAATCTTGTATGGACTTGTGTTGCCTTGTTCAGTCATGTATCTTATTACTTGTGACTTGAGCTATTTATACACCCTCATTGCATAAAATCACATCATAGAACTTGAAGTTGTAGAAATACAAGAAGGTTAGGCGTCATAACTATTGGTGAGAAAGGTTGGCACATGGTTAGTGAGAAAGGTTGGCATCATACTCACAAGATATGCATCTTGCTAACAAGGTATGCCCTATACTTACTTGGTTATTATCGAGAAAGCTAGGTGCCACATTGACTTCTGAGAGGTTGCAACAATTTATTATGGTGTGTGCCAATGATGGGCTCTTTGGAAATTTACGCAAGATTTGGATTTGGCCCAAGGTAGGTTTGTTATTGGGAAAAAGCCCTTAACTTAGTAAATAGGAAGTCCACTTGAGAGAAAGCTCATTAATGGATAGGGCGATCTACTTGGGTGAAAAGCTAGCTTATTTGTATTCTAAATGCTGCTCTCACTGGACGGGTGTTAAAATATCCATCCTAATGTCTGGGTATTCCATGCAAGCATATGACATTCTAAGCTTTCTTTTTTTATGCAAACCTTAGAGATTCAAAAATCTACAATCAATCTACACGTTATAAAAAAGTTAAATTCAAGTTTATAATATAAGTTGACATAACAATAACATGTACCGAGACACCAAGATTATAAAATCCAAACCCCTACCCAATACCTATTAAGAGATGTGAACAAGAAGTATGGTTTATGCCACAAAACTTAGTTAATTCTTTGATAAGTCATAGTAGTTTCATGAGGAACAAAGAGTAAGAGCAAACTCTCACATACAAGTTTTATTTCTGAATAATCAATCAATCTCTTATCAAATTTAAAACCTAAATACAAGCTAAATAACTCTACTTATAATAGGTAAGAACATCCTAAAAAATATTGGAAAAATAATGAAGAGTTCTAAATAAAATAGAAAAAGAATAATAAATCAACTAGGAAATTAATACAATTCCCATAGAGTTGTTTGTGGAAGGCTTTTCCAATGCAGGATTGACATGAAATTATAATTCAATATAAAACAAGATCTCTAAAAAGTTTTGATAAACTTTTAGGTAAATCTAATGGTCGGATTGAAAGTTATACTTGTTAGCATAAACATGTGCATTAGGAAAAATAAACCCCAAGCTGCCTTTAATGTCATTGAATGATAAGAAAACCTTGTCAATGGTAAAATCCATAAAATAAACATAAACATGAGTTTCTATCATGGAAATCCTTAATAGAATAATCATAATTGTTGTCGCATATGCTTTCCTCGTAGAAATAAAATACTTATTAAATAAGAAGTCCATAAATTATAAAGAAAACAAATTGCAAAACCCATAGAATAACTTTTGGCATGACTTTAAACACATTGTCCTATCTCTTCTAGATTAATTAATGGATCTATCATATATGGATGGAAAAATTACAATGTCTAGTTTTCATCCCTACTAGAATCGAAGCAAAATTTCTTCTGTAGCTTCAGATATATCTCAAATAATGCACAAAAGTCTAGTCAAGCATATTTACAATTTGTTAACCCAAATATCTTGAATCAACCCAATTAATTCCTCTTGGATCCTCTAAGTTTTAGACCTTGTAATAGGCCTAATTGGTATCTATAATGGATCATTTTTTGATGCTCGTTGATTCATTTCATTCCCCCTCTCCTGAAAATGATTTGACCTCAAATCATCACCTTGTTTTGATGTTGGCTTGCTTTTGAAAAACACATTAACTTGATTTTGTGATTTTGATCTTCTTTTTCCTTCTTCTTCTTTTTTTAAATTGTAAACAACTACATCATAAATAATCTATATTTTTTCAACTTTTGTCGCAACTAGGTTTTTATATGATGACAATGATGAAATAATACAAAAACTAAAAACTAAATGGGTATAACATGATTTTAGAGCCTTGATTTGATACCAACTAATACGAAACCTGTTACTACTTAATTTTTGACCCATGTTTTGATAAATTTTCAGAAAAATCCAAAAAATAGAGAAAAACAACGAAAATCCAAAAAAAAATATGTTTTTAATACATTTGCATCGTTTTTAGCATCGTCTCAAAAGAATTTAAATTTTCAAGGGTTTTTAGAATGCATTCGACTTTTAACGTGTCATTTTTAAAATAATTGATTTTCCTCATTCAGTCGATATTGATATTGCTCGTGTTCAAAAAATACAAAAAAATAAGAAAAATCAAAATTTATAAAAAAAAAAAGTTGAGGGACCAAGTTGGAAACCTAGCAATATTTTTACCTATAAATACTGGTTTCCACAACACACACAAGAGGGGGGCAATTTTAAAACATTAGAAAAAACACAAAAAGAAAAACCCTAACCCTAAACCCAACACTTTCCCAGTCTATGGTTTTTTTCTTTTAGCCCTCTCTCATATAAAAACTTAGAGGAAGGCTATATAAAAAAAAAGAGTGGAAATTGCCAACAATTAAAGGCAAGTCAAAGATTAAGGAAGGAGAAAGTCTATCAAGCCTAGGAAGGGCAAAAGAGGTTTCAATTAAGAAAAGACACAGCATATGCCAAAAGTCAATACCAGAAAAAACAAATACCGAGTTACAAACATTGTCTTTTCGTATCAATGATAAAGCCTCTAATGATTAGAATGATTATTCATCAAGGAAGAAGTTAGATTTGCTTTCTGACCTATGTTAAGGGAATTCTGATCTTTGAGGTTAACAAGGTTATATGTTATTTTCTCTACAATGACAACAAAATAAAAAGAATTAATGAATAGTTGATGTTGATCCTAAGTCTTTGAAACCCTCAAACACCTTTTTGAGCTTGTGAATTTCCCTTTGTTTCATAGTCATGAACCATAGCATGCATTACGTGCTTTTAAAAGCCCTTTTCGATTAAGTAAGCAATCTGAACCGATAAATGGCGCTCTTAAAACTGGAAGAGCTTTTCTATAAGGGTCATGACTTCATGAATTAAGCTACTGGTTATTATGCATATTGATAAAATAAATGCTAAGAAAAGAAACAACCTTTCTTGATAAAGCCTGAGCATCTTGTTTTTTAAATTAAAAAAAAATGTCACCTCATCACAGACCATCAAAAGGATATACCCAAAATCAAAGTTTAAAATGGACACAAAAAACCATGGGAAATGCCATTTTAATCTTACAACGGGTCGATTTTTGTTTTCAAAATATAAGACAATTAAAGGATTACATTGAATGACGTGCGTTGGGTCTTTGACCAAAAAAGCTTGATTTTCAAAAGATCTTTTCCAAAACTGATATCTCTCTGATTTCATTTCAACAATTAGACTTGAATATACATGACCTTTGAAGTATGAGATTTGATTCCAGAACAAGAAAGATTGTCGACCAAAGAAGAACATTGATTAAGTCTGCGGAATCCTTGACATGAAATGACATCAACTCTTCTCAATATTCCTTGAAAAGTTGAGACACCGTGGAGCAATACAATGGACCTTGAGAAGAAAAACAAGCAGTATTCAAATCAACTTGGGGGCAAAGAAAGATGATTAAATGAAAAATCAGTGAACGGTGGACAATGTGGTTCAAAGAAAGATAATCAATGAACGAACACATTCAGATCACATCGGGGGCAATATTGTTCAAAAATATTCCATGATCTAGTGAACTCCATCAGCAATTGAAACAACGCTGCACTTGAAGGACATTTTCATATCGTCATCTTGGGGTTATCCTTTGAAACATGGCTATAATAGATGTTATCGCATAGTTGCATTTGAATGAATGTCAGAAAAAGTGCACACCACCAAGACTGACTGTGGAACCATCTGTTTTGAAGCTCAAAGGCACACTTCACTACATGAATATGGGTGATAAATTGAACATCATCGATGAAGCTAATGCACTTCCTTTCACAATCTAATTAGACGAGCTGAGGGGAATCCCTGGAGAAGAACATTGAGCTTACAATGATGAACCTTGTACTACAAGCTATGAGATGCATGTCTGGATGACTTGGCAGTTCCATGAAGATTGATGATAACATATACTTGAATAGTATTGTTTCAGCTTAAGGCAAGTTTATGACTAATTGACAATCTTGATGGTTATTGGCACGATGTGCACAATCAATAAAAGAACAATTCTCAAGATAATCCAGAAGATAAATGATCGGTTAAGGTCATTCATGATGAATCAAGCAACACCACACTTGGGGGCACATTCATCCTTGATAAACAACGAGAGGAGTAATCATCGTGGATAGCCCAGGATAGGCACAACACTTATAGTTGAGTGGAGGGCTAGCATACAGATAAGCTGGTAAGTCAGAAGGACAAAGAAGGCTTTGGAATGCAAACAAAGGCACCTTATGACGATGGGACATCAAAGTAAGGGGACCTATATTCCAAATCAGGTAAGAATGCATGTATGTCATCTAACCTCAAAACATTACATAAATTTTTTTGAATTGTTATAGGAAAAATCCTCAATGAGGTCCAGCAAGATTGTGGAAAAAGAAAGAAGGATTGCGTTGATGATAACCAAGAATCGGTTTTAATCATGGAATAAGAAGAAGATGAGATGAACCCTACCATTAGGAAAATCTCAAAGAAATGAAAATATCAACCTTGCAATCGGGAAGCCCCGAGTTTTCAAACCCTACGATCGGGAATTATCAAGAAGCACCAAGTTTTTCAGTCCTTCTCCTATCATCCCTTCAGGACTTCGCCAGGTAAGTCCTATTCTTTTCACACTTGTCACTTCACATTCTTTTCATATAGGTAGGTCACCCATTACAATGAGACCGCACTTCATATTCTTTCCATCTGGTTAGGTCACCCATTACAAAGAGAGCGTTTTTCACATTCTTTTCACCTGGGTAGGTCACCCATTACAACGAGACCAATTTTTACACATTTTCTTTGGTTTTGGTTAAAGGAGGTCGCCAAATGGGATCTCATGTAGCTTTGATTAAAGAGAATCGCCAGATGAGATTTCAAGTTGATCGAGCTTCACACATTTTTTAGTTCCAATTAAATGAGGTCACCAAATGGGATCTCAGGTCGCTTTGGTTAAAGGGAATCGCCAGATGGGATTTCAGGTTGATCGAGCTACACACATTTTTTAGTTCCAGTTGAATGAGGTAGCCAGATGGGATCTTAGGTGGCTTTGGTTAAAGGGAATCGTCAGATGGGATTTCATGTTAACCGAGGTACACATATTCTTTGGTTTTGGTTAAAAGAGGTCGCCAGATGGGATCTCAGGTTAACGAAAAAAAAGAGAAAGAAACAAGAGAAAGAAAAGAAAAGGAAACAGAAAAAGAAGTAAGGTCTTTAGATGAGTGGATATTGAGCAAGTTAGGATGATAAGAAGACAAGTTTTCTTTACAAAGCTTACTATGCAAAACATTGAGGAGTTTTGCTTCGTAAGCACTGTAAAGAGGGGGCATCTGTTGCTACCTCATTTTTACCCATGTTTTGATAAAATTTCAAAAAAATATAAAAAATAGAGAAAAACAACGAAAATCCAAAAAAAATATGTTTTTAATATTTTTGCGTCGTTCTTAGCATCGTCTCAAAAGAATTTAAATTTTCAAGGGTTTTTAAAACGCGTTCGACTTTTAACGTGTCATTTTTAAAATAATTGATTTTCCTCATTGAATCGATGTTGATATTGCTTGTGTTTAAAAAATATAAAAAAAATACAAAAAATCAAAATTTACAAAAAAAAGAAGTTAAGGGACCAAGTTGGAAACCTAACAATATTTTTACCTATAAATATTGGTCTCCACAACACACATAAGAGGGGGGCAATTTTAAAACATTAAAAAAAACACAAAAGGAAAAACCCTAACCCTAAACCCATCACTTTCAAAGCCAGCCGCCACCTGAACCAACCAATTTCCACAGAACCCTTACTCTCCCTTCCCCCGGCCAAAACCAGAGAAAACCAAAGGAGCGCCCCCCCTCTTTTCCTCTCATCTTCAACCTTCAACCGGAGGCTCCCCCTCTCTTCGGTATCAGCCCAAACACAGCTCCTCCCTCACAGCCACAACATCATTTCCTCTCCATCCCAGTCGTTTCCTTCTCTCACCCAAACAACCATAGACCAGCCTTCCCCGGTGATATCTCCGCCTCAACACCGCTAGCAACCTCTCCCATCTCTACAGCAGCTCTAGCGGCCGCAGGCGACAACAGATCTCTTCTCCATCTCCGCCGGCCAAACCCGACAAAAGCCTAGCAGCCGACGGCCCCCTTGGTCTTGCCGCCACCTGAAACAGAGAAGAATGGGAAAGAAAAAGAAAAGAATCGATCTATAAAGAGAAGCAGATCTGAAACGGAGAAGAAGAGAAAAAAAACAAATCTGAAAAACAAAGAAATAAAAGCCTAAAATCGACTGTTTATGCATTTTTCTCCTTGTTGCAGGTGGCGGTGACCTTTATAGATGGCGTAGGAGGACAGAGAAGAAAAGGAGGTTTCCGATCCACTGTTTTGTTGCCTTCATCGGCGACGACGTGTGGAGAAGACGCGTCGCCACTGTTCCAGCACTGTTCATACAGGTCCAGAAGGTTTTCCAGCCCTGTTCCCGTGGCTGCACTATTCCTGATTCTATTTTGGGGCTATTATTGTAATTTTAAAAAAATTTAATGTATTTGTTGTTTAGTTTTAAATTTTTTTATAATTTGTATTTTGCAAATGTGGATGTAAAAAAAGGAAGAGAAAAAATATATAGTGAAAGTGAATGTGTTGTTTTGAATTTTTTATGAATGTTTTTTTATGATAAAATTGCAAGGAATAAAGAAGAATTTAATATTTTGATTTGCTTATGGTCAAAAATTAGAATTTACACGTAAGTCGTATTTCTAATATCCGATGAAAAGATAAAAATTTTAAAACTTCTTTAACACATCAAAGCCACGAAGTAGCTTACCTCAGGTAGGGTGCGTTAGGGGTGCTAATACTTTCCCTAACCACAACCAGTCCCGTACCTGTGAATCTCTGACAAGACCAGTATACCCAGGTTTCCTAGTAGCCCTCAATTAAATACTAGGTGGCGACTCCAACGAATCCAATCAAGCAAACAAACAAACAAAAAATCGCCAAAAAGATGCCGCACCGGTGACGTGCGACAAAACCTATAGGTATAAAGATCCAGAAACCAACAATCAAATTGATATTTTCTAAGAAAGCTAAATTCAAGCTTGTGATTGAATTTAACACAATGATAAAATGTACCAAGATACCAAGATTATAAAAACCAAAACTCTACCCAACACCTATTAAAACATGGGAACGATAAGTATGAAAGATGTCATGAAGCTTGGTTAATTTTTTGATAAGTCAGAGTGGTAAAAGAATACTCTTACACACAAGTTTTATTTTTGAATAATTAATCTATATCTTGCTAATTTTTGAAACCTAATATAAGTTAAATAATATTTTTAAAAAATAGGTAAGAACATGCTAAATAATGCTGAAAAAAATAATAAAAGAGTTCTAAATAAAATTAGAAAAAAGGATCCTAAATCATTTAGAAAATTAATACAATTCTCGCATAGTAGCTTCTAGACCTTATTGAAAGGCTTTTTAAATGTCTAATTAACTTGAAATTTTAACCCAATATAAAACAAGACCTCTGAAAACTTCTAGTAAAATTTCAGTTCAATCCAATGATTAAATTAAAAGTTATAGTTATTAGCGTCAAATTGTACATTAGAAAAATGAGTCCAAAATTGTCTATAATGTCCTTAAATGATAAGGAAACCAATAAGAAAATACATTAAACAAAAGGAAACACAAGTTGACAACATGAAAACCCTTGCCAGAATAATCATAATTGTTGTCACCTATGCTTTCCCTGTAGAAGATAAATCCTTGTTAAATAAGAAGTCTACAAATCATAAGGAAATAAAAAACAAAAATCATACATTAACTTATGACCTAACTTCAAACACGTTGTTCTATCTAGTCTGAATAAATTATTGGGTGCAACATATATGGATGGAAGGATTACAATGTCTAATTTTCAGTCCAACTATAATAAAAGCAAAATTCCTCATGTAACTTATGATATGTCCTAAATAATATACAAAGTTCTAGTCTGATAGATTTACAATTGATATTAACTCAAATTTTAAGAATCAATCCAATTAATCTCTCTCGAATTAACTTCAAACACGGTAAATGTCTTTTGAGTTGCATTGAAGAAGCTTGATGTTATTTCCCTTCCTGTCCGTTTCTTTTCAGTTTTGAAGATTTTGCTTGCAGTTATGTGATACGAACACCAAAGATTTTCATTAACAAAATATTTAAAAAATCTCCCAAGGGTGGATTGTCTTGGAAACCTACCTAAAAGATCATTGCAGAGCTTTCCTACTATATGATCCTTGTTTCATGATTTATACGAACACCAAAGTTATATATCTAGTTTATTATACAAGTTGAAATTGAATTGATTGGAAATTAAATTTCGTAATTTATTTTAGTATTTTTATAGGGTTATCTTGGTTTTATGATCTAAATCGCGGGTTTGAAAGGTTGATTCAGTTCGTTTTTTTAGATCCTTTTTTTAATTGATTTTTTTCTCAATTGCATCCTTAAATATTGGGTCGATTATAAATTAGGTTTTATAATGTGTTTTCTACGGGTTATCATAGTCTCATAACTTAAGTCATGGATTTGGCATATTAACCCAAGTTGACTCAAGTCAATCTAATATATTATTATTTTAATATTAAAAAAAGATGTTATCTTGAAAAAAAATTAAGTTAAATTATATTTTTACAGGTTATCTAAGTTGCTTTTAGACCTGCAAAAAACAATCGAGTCACTTGGAATTAACCCTAGCAGATTATTTTTTTCACTAAAACAATACAAACAATATCTAAATATTTTTTTATATTGAAAAAAAATCTGACATGACACCCCGCGGACCACAAGTTATTTATCTAACGTGAAACATACTAAGGCTACGTTTGGGAATACGGCTGCGGCGGCGTTCCCAAAAATTTTGAATTTTTTTTTTTTTTACTAAAATTTAATATGGTTTATATGTTTTGGATCGTTTTGATATGCTGATGTCAAAAATAATTTTTAAAAAATAAAAAAACATCATTGACATGTATTTTGGCATGAAAAGTTATTTAAAAAGCACCCGCAACCACACTGACAAACACGCTCTAAACAGACTGGTCAGCGGTCACCACATCCGTTGCTATTAGCCGGTATACTCCCGTGACTGTGGTTGATGGTTATCCTCTATAATTCAGTACTTTCACGTTTTATTCTAGACCGTCTTGCGAAGAAACGACAATTTTATTAACAAAACGCTGAAAGGGTGGGTGCTCACCTCACCTCACAAAGCTATTTTTTTTATTTTTAATTATTTTAATATTTAGTTGTTAAAAATTTTAATTTTATGATTTATTTTAATTTTTTTTATAAAATTAATTTAATTGTATAATTTAAATTATGAATTTAGCAGGTTAACCGAGTTAACTCTAGTCAATTTTTTAGTTTTTTTTTTTAAATTGATTTTTTTAATTTTATTTTTTAATATTGAGCTGATTATAAATTATGTTTCATAATTTGTTTCAATTTGTTTTATATAAAGTTATCTCAGAGAAAGAAGAAGAGTAGATAGTAGATGAAAAAATTTGATTTGTTGTTATTATAATAAAATACAGACATGAGCACTAATTAAATTTGTACAGGATTCTCTCTCTCTCTCTATATATATATATATATAGAATAGTAATTAATTATTGCCTTTCTGTAACTTTATTTTCTTTTTATGATTACATGATTCCTTATTTATATAGATTGATTTGTTTTTGATCTGCTATAGCTGTAGTTTTCATTTATGAAAAGTATTCATTGGTTTCTTTGAGATAGTTGTTGATTTTTTATTGATTTATTTTGATCTGCCACAGCTATGATTTCCATGTATAATTTCTTACCATTCTGCATGATTTCCATGTATAATTTCTTACCATTCTGAATAGTAGTTGTTGGAGTAATTGTCCCTACAGACATGTTTTGGTCCATGCAGGAGAAAAAGAATCTTTAATTGCAGATTGCAGATATAATCCCACATATCTATACCGCTTTTGGATTTTTCAATGCCAGCTGAGTTTTACCAAATATCGACAGCTAAATTAAAATCCTCCATTCATTATTGTTTATTCTGATCAGCGATATCTCAGAACGGAATAGGGATAGGAAGACCTCAAATTAATTAGTCCATGCATAAACTATGACTCCATTTCAATGTGTTTTTATTTAAATGGAAAAAACAAATGATTATAAACTTAAATGATGTTTTTGTATGAATTGTATCACTTGTCTGTTTTTAATTGTCTATTAGAAGAGGTATTTTTATTTTTATTTTTGTATTAATTTTACTATTTTTATTTTATTATAAGGATTATGTTATTTTAATTTCTTTTGCATATAGCTTATGTCTGGTTGGGTGCGCCATATAAACCCAGCTGAAATATTATTCTATTCATTTACTTATCAATTAAATATTCTCTTTAAGTAAATTTTTTTTAATAAAAAACACACTAATTATAGAAATTTAATTGGTTTTGCATCCGACTTCACTAATTCTTGCAAGCTCCATCAATACTGAAAGATAAATTTTATTTCAGACCACTTCGATCTATTGTTCGTATCTGTTTAATTTCCTTTTCAACACTATATATGCAACCTTATAGTTTTTTAGCTTATGTTTATTCAAGATTATGTGCTTTTAAACTGGCGAAGCAAGCAGTCTCTTTTCAAGCACCGCGCGTGTGAGCTTTCTTGTGAGAATGATCAGAAAGTGAGCGTTGATTAAGTGAAGAGCAAGAATCAACGAGAGGCTGGTGCAGGCAATCGTAAAAACTTCAGCGATCTTGTATTCATGAGGCTCAAATTCAACATTTTTCAGTATCCTGTTGTGGTTCAACAGAAGACTAGACACCTGGTTTTCTGTAGTTATAAATATGAAGTACAACTCATCCTAATGTTCTTGAGACGTACATATATTGGTTTGAGCCAGTTTTGAATTATTAAGGAAAATTAGTGTGTTTTATATATGAGAATGATATGTAAATTATGTTTTAATAAATAAAGAATTAAATAGATGTTTTTATGATAGAATGA
>Ga0325405_1001183_pt1 | contig 26249 bp, 8 predicted proteins | sample PopdelMetagenome_21_FD_205663 | JGI IMG/M metagenome (GOLD analysis project Ga0325405, IMG submission 205663) | Populus deltoides microbial communities from Bellville, Georgia, United States - Xylem-Control-R2 | ecosystem: Host-associated > Plants > Phyllosphere > Stem > Wood/Secondary xylem...
TTTTTTTTTCTTTTTTAAAAAACTCAACACCTTGCTATTTTCTCATCTAAATTTAGGTGGATAAAAAACTGCAAAGTACGTAAGGCGGAGCCCACAAGTATATCACTATATGTAGAGCAAGGCTAGTTCTTTGGTAGAAATAGCAAATGTGGGCCGTGAATGGATACTGTCTCTTTGCATGCCCCACATATAAAAAATATACTAGAAGGCATGAGAGATTTATTGTAGTCCTCTTCATTTTTTTTTGTTCACCATTATAGTGTGTGGTGACTATTTTGTCATTCTTATAAAAAAAAAAAAAAGAATGACTTTGAATTAAGAGTATTTTAATATTTCACGGGTTCATAAGTCATTATTGATTTATTTTGGGGAATTGTTGTCCATTCAATGTTTTTATAAATAGTAAAATAACTAAAATGCCTCCAAGAGAAAAAAAAATAAATGGTGTTGGGTAGGGTATTTAGGTTCTTTTTTATACATAGTAGAATTACTCGTAGACTCTTAAATGCAAGACATTTAATTCATTGTTAGGGTCATTTTAGTCTTTTAATCTTAATTCTTTTTGTTAGTCGTAAGTTTGATCGAGAGTAGTTACATAATTTACTATTAAAATAATAATTTTAATTTTAAAAGCCACAGGCGTGTGCGGTGGTTTCTAGTTGTCAAAAATAGTTTTCTGCCATCTTGGATTATTCTTCGCTATCTCATCCTCCATTATAGGTGGTGTATGTGCTCTAAATCTGGCCAGTGTATTGTCAACAATCTTTTTTTTTCCTTCATTTTTCTTACCCCTATAAATACCCTATGTTTGTTAGTTTTTTTATTTTATTTTATTTTAAATTCAAACATTTGAGTTTTGATTGCTGTTTTTTAGTCATTTTTTCTTTTTTTTGAAGTTATGTTTGTTTTCAATTTAACTATTGATTCTTAATTTGTATATATAAGTTATTTCAATTTAGTCTTTTTATTTTAATTTCTTAATTTTTTCTCTTTGCTTTTTTATCAAAGTTTTTATGGCTTGCAATTTAATCATTTAAATCAAGTTTATGATTTTTGTTTTTTCAATGATAATAATGATTCATTTTAGTCCCTTTTTTATTTTTTTATTGTTTTCTTGGCCCTTTTATCAAAGTCCTTATAGTTTTAAATTCTATCATTCAAATCATGTTCATGATTTTTATTTTTTTATAATAATAATAATAATAATAATAAAATAGTGATGAAAATAATAACATTATTGATGATGATGATAAAAAAATATTAATTAAATTAATAATGATAATAATAATAATAATAATGAAGATGATGATGATTGTAGTTTTAGTTTTTAAAATAATAATAATATTAATAGAAATGCTGCTAATAATAATAATAATAGTAATAGTGATGATATTATTTATTAATAGTAGTAGTTACAATGATTTTGATTTTGATTTTTTAAATTGTTATTTTTAAAATCTTTTTGTGTGATTAAAATTTGTTATTTAAATTTCATCATTTAATATATTTTTTTAGGATTGGAATTCATGATTTTTTTATATTGAATGCTTCAAGTTTAATGACTTAAGTCACATGTTTAAAAAAATTTATTTTTTTTTAAAAGTTTTATAGTTCTTTTTATTTTTAATTTGTTTTTTCTAGTCATCTAATTTAAACCACGAGTTTGACGGGATATCCTGTGTTGGTTTTGCCCTAATTAATGTTTTTATATGTTTGTCATAAATGTTTTTTTTATGTATGTTTTCACTCATTTTCAATACTGAATATTGATGTTTGTTAAAAAAAATTATCTAGCTTCAAGGTGGAATACCGGTACAGTGGCTAGTATATTTTTACACGAGACCAGTGGTTAGGTGGTCTCATTTCACTTTATTCCTTTTCATTTTTTTTTTCTGGGGCTATGAAATATGACTCTCTCACCTAACAAGATCTTTACCGTAGTCATTCAAGTATCTAGCTTTCTACACCTTGTTTTTAAAATATCCAATTGCATGTTTTTAAAATGGTTAAATAATCAGTCAACATGAAATGTTGATAATAATGTAATTGAAGTATTAGTTACTTGTATGGACTATTAATTACATATATAAAGAAAAAAATATTTTTTTTAAAGGGAAATTTGTTAGTACAATAAGAAAAAACAAATAAACACATTATCTAAAAAAATAATAAAAAACAAGATATAAAAAAAAAGACCTCAATACACTAATCCTAAGTAAAATTAATTAAAAAATGGATTATATTAATTGAAGTTCATTGAAATTAAATTATTCTTTAAATATTAACTAGAGTGTGTTTCTTTGCTAAAATACTTTTCTAAAAATAATTATTTTCTAGTTAGTAGTTTTTTCTTTTTTGATATGTTAAGTAAAACATTTCTTTATAAAAAATAAAATAGTTATTAAGTTGTTGTAATAAGATAAGAGAAATGATAACAATGGTGATAATGATGGTAATGCTAATGATAAAAGTAGCAAAGTGGTAGTGGTGATTATATAGTTACCAATAATGGAGAAGTTTTTCAAAAAAATAAAAACTTTAAGATTATGTCTGGTTTTTTTTATATAGAAAATCAGAATTATAATTTATACTAATCATTATAATTTTTTATATTTATGATAGTGTAAGTATAAATATTACTTTATTTATTTTCATGAAAATCTACTTATTAGTTTCAACAAGAAAAAATTATTGGATTTATACTCCTTGCTAAAAATAGATTAATTAAAGAATTTTTGAAAATATAAAAGAAAAATTTAATGTTCTAGATTGATAAAAAGTCTTATATATAAAATAAAAATACTGTATTATTTATTAACTTATTCTTTTTATTTGAAAAACAATGAAAAACTTGAAAAAGAAAATTATGGAAAACATAAAAAATATGTTCTCTAAACTCAATACAATTTTTAATTTAAAAACTAATAATTTCATTGAGTTCATATGAACTTTGTATTTCAAATCTTTATCATAAAGATTAATTTGTTGATGGATTGTTGAATTTTTTATTCAATTAATAATTCTTGTTTAGATTTAATAACTATATCTTACTATTTCTATGAGCAAACATGATAGAACATCATTACATAATTTTATTGAAGACAACAAACTATTTATAAAATAGCACTAACAAAATAATCACATGATAGTTTATGTAAGAATCAAACAATTATAAAACAAAATACAAATAACTATTTTTTATTGATTATGTTTCTCGTAAAGATACCAAGTACATGACAAAACGAATAGAGATATTAACATTTACAATAAAGTAAAATACTAAATAATAAAAAATAAAATATTATGTCATATGCTAACATATTTGTATTTATAGATAAATTTTAAATCATGTCATTAAAAGTAACATCATATTTAGTAAAATATTGTTAACAATAAACAAATAATTATATGAAAGATCAATTTAATTATGCTACAAAATTGTTATATCAGTAACATAACTAGCAAATTATATAATAGTGATGAAAAATCATGAATATAAATATATTTAATTGGTTATACTTTTAAAATATTAATTACTCAATCATTTATTTCTTAAATTTCATCGTGAAGAGAGCAAACACTTACTTCGGATCTTTTCAAAGTCATGAGAATGTGTTCAATAATAATATTTTGGTAGTGCTGTTTTTTTTTGGATTAACGTGGGTGTCCGGGCTAGCTTGCGAGCATCTCGACTAATCTCACGGGCTCTGAAATTAACGACCATGTAAGCCTCCAGTAACCCTAAGGTTTGTGGGACTCGAACTGGTGACCTCTAGGAAGCAAACTTAGGGCATGACTAGTTGAGCTACATCCCGCAGGGTTGGTAGTGTTGTTATTTTGTTCGACGACAAGTGTATTTTAGATCAACTTGCATGTCAATCAATACAAAGTCTTTTTTCATATGATCTTAAACACACGCCCCACATTAGCCTAATGTATTAGAAGGATTCTAACCCTAATGTTTGAATTCAGAAAATCAAGGAAGGGACATCCTTCTTTAACCAGCATATAAATTCTCTGAGATTATATTAATAGCATTTGATAAAGAGACAAGATAAATGAGATGGAATTATTTTGACGAGGTTGTAGGAGACAAGATCCTGGAGGCGTGACTAATATGTGTCTAGTAAAGTGGATAGAAATAAATTTTTATTCTTGTCTCTATTTAATGGTAGGAGATGAGATAACATAAAATGAGATAATATTTATTTTATGCCTATAATATGTTTCTCGAGCATTTTTTCTTGATATATTGTTTAATCATGGTTTATACATATCTTTTAAATATTTTTTAAACAAATATATTTTCTCCACTCATTATAAATATTTTAGTTTCAAGAAAAAAAATACATTAATTTTTGTATTGTCTTTATATCTAAAAATTGAAATGAAAATTTGAAATTTTTTTCTTGAGGATGATCTTTTCTTGAGGAAAATAAAACATTATTTCTTTAGGTATTATATAATAATAGTATTTTAATATGTGATGTATTTATACAAATTTATAAGATGGAAATTGAATTGAAAAAAAAAATCATAAAATTGTTCCTTATAAGATAATTTCATGTATCATGAAATTGATCTCTAGAGAAATATAATTTTCCTTTTTGTAGCCCTGTTAGAATTTAACACTAATGAATTTATACCTGTTCAAAGCATATATATTGATCCTATGTTTTGGTTTGTAATTTATAGGTGGCTGATTTCTGTAAAGAGAGAATGCATGAAGTTATACTAGAAGAGTGGGATCATGATCAAACAATTGATGGCTGTGAATGGCAGAGAAGATGGGAAGCTACATTTTCTAGTGGTTTTGGGAGGGCTGACAGTGAGGTATTGACCGAGGGAGTTGCCCCCGAAATGGTGGGATCAACAGCAGTCGTTGTTGTGCTATCCGGTTGTCAGATAATTACATCCAACTGTGGTGACTCCAGGGCAGTACTTTTTCGGAGGACTGAAACTATTCCTCTTACTGTTGACCAAAAGGTTATATCTAAATCTTCTAATGCTTTCTGTGCATTATTTTTTAAAGTTATTCATTTAAGTGTTTACCTGCTTTCCCTCCAAAGAATTCTATTACTGGAACTGATATCTTTATCTAAATCATCACCACTCCTTATTTTACGTCACCCGGATGACTGTAAATATCCGTATGATACCCCTTAGTCTTCTGCACTTGTCAAGGCATTTACTTCTACACATCACCTATGGCTCCTGAATAAAATGAAGAATAGAGTTCTAAGATATATGAAATGCAAAATAGAGTATAAGTTTCTCCAATATAGTGTTCTGCGCATATTTTTGGGTACTTTCTAAGGTTAAATGGAAGGCTTCACAACTGCAAGACATTCAAAATGTCAAATTGTCCATTTCCATGTAGATGGCTTAAAATACTTTGTTTACAGCATATACACATACATGTTAGGTGCTCTTTCAAAACTTAACACAATTTTATCTCGTATTAACAAGATTTAGGACATATATTGTTTCTTTTTCAGCCTGACAGAAGTGACGAACTAATGAGAATTGAAGGACAAGGGGGGAGAGTCATAAACTGGAATGGTGCTAGGGTACTTGGAGTCCTTGCTATGTCCAGAGCTATAGGTTTTCTTCTATCCACAAGTCTCTTCATATTAAATATTCTCTTCATCTTTTGCAGAACATTTATTTTTCTTTCATGTTTTGTTGAGTTATCTTGATTAATCATCGTATAATGGTAGACATGATTATGCTATCGTGCTTCTTCCGGTAGCTATGCCTCTTCTATTGTGCTGAAGACTAAATTTCACAAGTTTCACGGGATTGTCAATCTCTACACTTGGACTAAGAATTCTCGTAGTTTTGAATTGCTATGACAAAATAATATCATGTTTCTTTGAGTCCTCATATATAGTACTGTAATTGACCACCTGTCTGCACACAAAAAAAGAATTCTAGATTATTCTAGGTAAACACAAGCACACATATGCACTTATATTTTGGGTCATAGGTAATGTTCCTTTGATTAGCATATTTGAAAACATGTATTTGTTGCTGTTTCCTTTTCATGACTTCACATCTCAATCAGTAATGCTGTTTATACTGGATCAGAAAACTCGTTCATCAGTGTCTTAGGGTGATTGACAACTTTAAAGCCAAGTGTTTGCTGTTGGAATTGCACACAACAATGAGATCCTGGTGCGATTGTCTCATTATCTGTTGAAAGATTGATAAATCACTTTGCTTCAAAATTATTACGAATAAGTAGGGCTTTTATTGAATGTATCATTAAAAATCTTGCAAATTGATCTGATCATCCCTCTGTAAATCGTTTAATGACATTTTTTCCCATTATTTTGATGGTATGGTATAGAAGAATTGTATTTGTTATGTGAATCTCTGGTGGTTGTGCACTTTTTCAAGTTTTGCGAGTCTTGTGGTGTTTCCTTGATGCACCATCCTCGAAACAAGTACTTGACAACATTATTGTTGGTCTGTTATAACTATAGTGCTGCTATGACAGGCATCTTGGATCCTATCCATTTTCATAGGCCGTTGGTTGGGTTTGTCCTTATAGATAATTGACGCTCTTTTGAGGATTCTTAATGGTTTTTATTTTTTTTTTAATAATAAAGAGGGTTCTTATTGTTGTTGAATCACCAACACTTGTTGCTTTGGTTTATAATTAGAAAGGAATATGATATTGAACGACCTGATTCCTATGATATGTCTGTCTTTATATTCCCAGAGACTTCTACATGGAAGGAAGAAAATTCTATAAAAAGTTCTGTGTTCTTTAATTTCTAGAGGTGGTTTAATTGTTTTTTTGTTGTCTATCAGGGAAGCTCAGTACTCATAAATAAACTCAAAATATGAAATATCAAACATGCTCCTTCAAGAATTTTTGGGAATCCATCTTGCCTTTTTGGCTAACTACTTTAGAAGGACAATAGTTACTGAATTTCATTGCAGCTTACTTTCATGTCCTAGGTGATCGCTATTTAAGGCCATGGATAATACCGGTGCCTGAGGTTACTTTCATGACTAGGACTGATGAGGATGAATGCTTGATTTTGGCAAGTGATGGTCTTTGGGATGTCATGACAAATGAAGAGGTGGGAGAAGTTGCTCGCCGGATACTAAGAAGGGGGCGCAGATCATCGTCTGATGGTTTTTCACCAGCACAAATCGTTGCTGATAATCTCCAGGAAATAGCATATGGCAGAAACAGCTCTGATAACATTTCAATCATTGTTGTTGATCTGAAAAAGAGAAGGCGCCAGGTGAGGCAGTCAAGAGGGGACTAGGATCATTTGCACTGCATCCTATTTCCTTGAAATACCATTGTCTCTCCTCTCAAAGTTAGAGCTGAGTTCAATTGTTTGAAGTTCATTGTCTCTGATAGACTGGACTCTCCTCATGTGACTCAATAGGTTTCAGCTCCTATTCCTGACCTGTATAGAACCGGCAGACAACTGCTGCTTCTTAACATCCAGAACTGGTTCACTCACTGTCGCCAGAAGAATAGATCAATCCTTACTTTTAATTGGTTTGATCAAAAAGAAAAAAGAAAGAAAAACTTAATTGAAAAGAAGAAAAGTTGTTGCATGATATTCCTGTAAGCAAGAGGAAAAAAAATGAAAGAGATTGCAAGATCATTCTTGCTTCTGTTTTTCAATTTAAAGTTATTGTTTGCTGTGTGTTGGAAATAACTATCCTGTCTTCAGTCTTAAATGCCAGGGAGGTCGAATAAGATTGAGAGTACTTGTCAAATTGCAGGCATTTGTCAAATCATGAAATTGTGCTGTGTTTGTTTACTTGCAATTTGTGAAAAGCATAATTATCGAAGCTGTTGCAGAGTTTTATAGACTTACTTGTATGCAGCAGGAAAACTAAAGTATTTGGCAACTCTTTAAACAAAATTGAAAGAAAGTGTCCCCCATCCTGCTTTGCTTACCTCCTTTTGGTCCTATCACTCCGACCCCCTCGGTGACCGGAGAAATTAAGAGTGAAGATCCTTCTTGTTGGCTAGCTATGTACTACATAATGCCCTGATCTTCTTGTTGGCTAGCTATATTTCAGGTTTGATTGTTAGATTAACATAACACAATTGGTGTGGCAAAAGTACACTAGACAACGTGTAGTTTCTAGTGGATTGGAACTTAGTGAAGTGGTCTCGAGTGGTAAAATAGGTTTTTTTACGGGATTAGGTGCTTATATTTTTTTTCACAGTAAAATAACCCTCGAAGAAGTAAAACCAATCAACTCCCTTATAAATGCTTTTTTGGAATTCCATTTCTTAAAGCACAATCAAATTACCATGTTACCCTCGGATCCAAAATTTTTAATACTAGACTTGAAGGGCTTTTCTGTATTTTCATTTTGGTTTTTTCATTGTTCTTAATCTCATCTAAGAAAAATTTTGGATTAAAAATTTTCAACACTGGTTTCATTTCTCAAAGAAACCTACCCATTTGTGAAAAACATGAAAGTTTTTCAACATGGTTTTATATTTCTAGGTGACTTGCCTGTTTTTGAATAACATGCAAGTTTTGCAACATTGGTCTCATATCTCTAAGTGACCTACTCGTTTGTGAAAAATATAATTTTTTTTTATCATTGGCCTCATTTCTCCAAGTGACATACTTGTTTGTGAAAAACATGAAAGTTTTTTAGTAGTGGTCTCATTTTTCCAGGTGACCTATCCGTTTGTAAAAAATACAAAGATTTTTCAACATTGATCTCTTTTCTCTAGGTGACCAACCTGTTTATGAAAAACATGAAGATTTTTCAATATTGGTCTCATTTTTTCAAGTGACCTACCCGTTTGAGAAAAACACAAACTTTTCAACATTGGTCTCATTTCTCTAGGTGACTTATCTGTTTAGAAAAACATAAAAGTTTTCATCATGGTCTTATTTTTCCAAGTGACCTACCCGTTTATGAAAAATACTAAGATTTTTCAACATGGTCATATTTCTCCAGGTGACCTACTCATTTGTGAAAAATATTTTTTTTTCAACATTGGTCTTATTTATCTAGGTGACCTACTTGATAAGTACTTAAAAAAAATACATTTTAAGGTTATATATCATCATTATACATTTAAAGTATAATTAAATTCCATAACTTAAGCACATTTTATAATAACAAGTTTGATAATATAAGATATCTTTAATTTATGGTAAATACTCGATTTTAAATGCAAGTTTATAAAACAAACATATCTCAAGACTGATTGATATGTTTAATTATTGAATTTGAGGTTTATGTGAAGAGACAAAAATAGGTGTAGGTTTAAAGAAGAAATCTTAATTGGGCTTGTTCTTTTAAAACTAGAACACCATTCAATTTTCAGTCTATAATTGGAGCTATCGACCTCAGATTTAGGTGTGGTTTAACTTGATGGAAAGCTAAGATGGAGACATAAAACATTCATGAAGATCCCAAGACTCAATACTACCTTTTGTAAGTTCGAATCTTAGCAACAAAAAGGAAGTTTGAATCTGTCATACAACCTATACAATGTTTGGTATTTAGCCCATATCTAGAGTTCTAGAAACCCAAATTATCCCATTCTTTTTTGTTTGGAAATATTAGACAAATATCTACAACTTTCATACAAACCATCTGTTCAGATTATAATGTTATAAATGATATTTTGTCTTGTCATCAAATCAATAGTTAGCCACTGCATCAATATTTCTAAATTTTAGCCTATAAAAGAACATATTTTTTTTATATATATATTTAGACATCTTGGTTTTCAGATCAAGATCCATGCTCTTGTTTTGTTTATTTGTATTTTTATAATATTCAAGTTTTATTTCATTTTATATTCTTATTAATCTATTGTTTATACTTATCATTTTCTTTATTATACCTAGTTAATTTATATCATAGCTATATTCTTATCTTTTTTATTTATGTTTTTCTTCTTAATTATGTTTAGTTAAGTTTATTTTTGCTAATGTGAAAAGGTTATATTAATGATGTAAGAATAAATATAGTACAAATTTAACATGAACTTTAATATTTAAATTTAAGAAAGTTTGCTTTTAACATGTGTTATAATTGTTATCATAATAAATTTTATGACCCTCCTTGGTAAGTGGTAAGTCTTGATTCGTGGTGTACAATTCTTAGCACAACAAATACTTGATTCTTTCATGGTCTATCGCATTGAGAACTATCACCTATGCTATGAAAAGGATTTTGATTTATTGTTAATATAAGTTAACACCATGAATACTTGACAACATTTACAAGTATTGACATTACTCAAATAAGGTACTTAAAGATAATTAATATGATCATATTAATAACTTAAAATGAGCTATTAATGATAAATCATCCGATTAAAACTTTTTTTGTGTGTAACCTCCAGTTAAGTAATAGAAAGAGTTTAAACTATATTTATTTGAAATACTATTAGTTGATTCTCTAACCTTGATAATTGTTTTATATTTGTTAAATGTTTATATTAACATCACATCTTAAAGATCTCTTTAACTTCTTTTATTTCATTATTTGTAGTTTTGTATACTTAACCTCCTTATGGATTAACCTTGATCTTATCGGGTTATTTATTATTTTGACACTTCTGCACTTGGGACAAGATATCAATTATTTGATTGAGTCAAGTTTTTGGCATTGTTGTCGGGAAGGTAAGGTAGTGTATAAACTATAAATTTTTTTCTTTTTTTTTTCTTTTCACCTTTCACTTTTATTTTTTATTTTGTTCTTTATTTCTCTTTTTTTTTTGCACTCAGATAAAAGTTTGGTCACACATATTAGGTGATAAACTTTCTAGGAAATCTTCATCTTAATTATGTTTAGTTAAGTTTATTTTTACCAAGGTGAAAATGTTATACTAATGGTATAAGAATAAGTATAGTACAAACTCAACATAGACTTTAATATTTAAATTTCAAGAAAGTTTGCTATTAACATGTGTTATAATTGTTATCTTAATAAATCTTATTACCCTTTTTGTTAAGTGGTGAGTCTTGATTCGTGGTGTACAATTTTTAGTATAATAAAAACTTGATTATTTCATAGTCTACCACATGGAAAACTATCATCTATGTTATGAAAGAATCTTGATTGTTGATGATTAAGTTAACACCATGAATACTTAACAACATTTACAAGTGTTGGCGTTACTCAAATAAGGTACTTAAAGATAATTTATATGATCATGTAAATAATTTAAAATGAGCCATTAATGATAAACCATACGATTGAAACTTTTTTTGTGTGTGGTTTCCAGTTAAGTAATAAAAAGAGTTTGGACTATACTTATTTAAAATATCATTAGTGAATCTTTTAACCTTGAAAATTATTTTATCTTTGTTAAATGTTTATATTAATATCACATCTTAAAGATCTTTTTAACTCCTTTTATTTCATTATTTGTGGTTTTGTATACTTAACCTTTTTATGGATTGACCCTAGTCTTATCGGGTTATTTATTACTTAAACACTCTTGCACTTGAGACAAGATATCAATTATTTGATCAAGTCAAGTTTTTGGCATCATTGCCAGGGAGGTAAGGTAGTGTACAAACTATAAATTTTATTCTGTTATTTTCTTTCACCTTTCACTTTTATTTTTTATTTCTTCTTTTTTATAGATTTTTTTTTATTTGCATAAAAGTTTGGTCACACATATTTGGTGATAAACTTTCTAGGAAATAATTTTTTTCTTTTGAAAACATGGTTGAAGATGTAAAAGGTCCATTGGCTTGATATACCTTAATTTTCAAAATAATAAAATCTTCAACCTTGTCTTTCTAAAAATATTTATTACCCATGTTTGAGGTAAATGGAATCATAGTGAGCCATCGCCTTGAACATTAAAAAATAATTATATTTGTTTTGAATTTTCAACAAAAATAAAAGTTTTCAAATCCAAATAATTTTTTTTATTTATCGATGTCAGAGTCGAGAATACTAACTTGGAATGATATACACCAATACCAAAATTAGGAATATCATTTGTATTATTCACTGATCCTAGAGTCGGCGATATTTGTATTCATCAATGCTATAATTGAAAATACTCTTAATATTCACCAATGTCAAAGTTAGAAATATTAGCAATATAATTAGAAATAACTTTTAGCTTGACATTCACTGGTATCAAAGTTAAGAATATCATGCATTTTCTTCATGTAATACTTATTAACGCTAGAGTTGAAAGTATTTTTAGTTTAATATTTACCAACACTACAGTTAGGAATATTATAGGCAGACCATCGATAACATAACATAATAGACCCTAAGCAATTTCAGAAAAAACTAGCAAGATAGCCTACCCCAGGTATGTCGATTTAAAGATGATAATATCTTTCATTTAGTGTAACCAATCTTGTACCATAAGATTTGTGTTAACTAGTTAAGGTCTTTGAATACCATAAAAATATGTGGTGACTCTTTAAACAAAACCTATTATTTCAATGAACAAGATGCCATATATCAATTTTTTATATTTTTTTAAGGTTGTCGTAATGTCGAGTAACAATAGAATGACAATTCCACTAGAAATTTTTTTGGACTAAACTTCGTTATTTATCTTTCAATTGCTGTTTTGTTTGTTGTTTTTTTTTTTTTTTTACCTTTATAGCTTTAACGTGCATTCCTATTTATATTTTCATGCAATATTTTTTGAGAGAGCATACACCCTTAACTTTAGGATATATGGAGACGTAACGATACCCTAATGACTTTTTTTCTAGGTAAGACTCGTGACACCATCAAACTCTCTCTTGATTAATTGCTTGGTAGTGGTTGGTATGCCAATATGATATTATTCCCAATCTCTGTCTTTACACTTATTGTAAATCTCATATTAAACTGAACTTTCAAGGATGGTCACTAAGCATGTAAGAGACCATTAAAACCATATAGTAACATATCCTCTATACATATAATAGCTAAAACCTACCCGTATATTGTACCTTATGTAAATAACATCAAGGCAAGCCCAGCAGGTAGCATCCTAAATTTTAAGACTTTTTGGTGTCAAATGACTGTCACATAGATTCTACAAGAGTCTAAGCTAATAAAAGTTGATTGCGGTGGACAAGGATCCTTTTGTTGGTATGATAATGACACTAGGTTCTAAAATACATAAGTGTTGACCATTATCACCCCCTTGAAATTAATTTACCTTTTCTTTTCCTCATCATCATTATTATGCCTTATATTTATTAATTTTGCAAAAATTACTTGGAATTCACATACAAGCAAAATATAGGCCCTCTAAGATCCAAATCCCTTTTAGAATCCATCCAAAGAAATAAAAGCATATACATAATGATAAAAGAGATACCCACTCTTACCAGCCTTCATGAAAAAACCCAGCAAGCCCTCTTCATGAAGATACCATAAGATACTCCAAAGCATTCAATAAAAAACCTTATTTCGAGTACTAGATATAGAGAGTACCATCATCCTCTTCCCCTCAACACCAGAAATAAAAAGTGCCTCTTTAGAGCTCCTATATGTTGAGAACCCTGAAATAGTTGGCGCCAATATTGAAGAGCTAAAAGTAAAGAAGAGGAAAATAATTATAAAACTAGTGACACGATCAAAGAGTTGATGTCTTATCCCAAGTGCAGGAGTGTCAAAGTAATAAATAACCCGACAAGACCGGCGTCGAACCACAGGGAGGTGAATTATATAAATTACAAACAATAAAATGATATTGATGTTGAAGAAAAGTTTGAGATGTAATAATGATGAAAAGATTAAACAAGGATAAAACAGATGTCAAGGTTAGAAGATCCACTAATGGTATTTCAAATAAATATAATATAAACTCTTTTTATTACTCAATTGGAAACCACACACAAAGGAGGTTCCAATCGGATGATTTATCGTTAATGGCTCATTATAAAGTATTAACATGATCATATTAATTATCATATTCAAGTAACACCATACTTATAAATATCATCAGGCATTCATGTTGCTAGCTTATGTTAACAATAAATCAAGTTCCTATCATAATAACGATGTTGGCCGAAAACTATGAAGGATCAAACATTTGATGTACCAAGTGTTATACAACACAAATCTATATTAACCATTTAACAAGCAAGGTATTAATAATTAGTAAGATAAAAAGATAAAACATGTTAATAACAAACTTTCTTGGATATAAACATTAAAGTTCATGTTGAGTTTATATTATTAGGTTCTAACACCATTAGTAAAACCTTTTCACCTTGATATAATTAACTTAGCTAAACATAATGAAGAAGAAAAACATAAATAAACAATATAAGAACATAAACATGATATAAGTTAACTAAGTATACGAAAGGAAATGAAAAGGGATAAACAAGAGATTAATATAACATGAAAGAAAACTTGAATATTACAAAGATATAAAGAGAGAAAGCAAGAAAATGATTTTGATCTGAAAAATAATATGACTAAATACATGGCAAATGCCTCCTTTTATAGGCTAGGATTCAGAACTATTGATTGGTAGGCAACCATTGATTTGGTGGCTGGTTTTTGACATTGTTGGCTGCTGGTTCTTGATATTGTTGGTAGATTTTTGATATTATTGGCTGACCAAAACATCATTGCTAACATCAGAATTTGAACCCTTTGTTCTATGAAAGCTGTGGGCAATTGTCTCAGCTTTCCAACAAAAAAAAACAGAGCTCATTTGGACTTATAGGACTCAAGATATGAGCTGAAAACCGAACAGTGTTTGAGTTGCAGGACAGGTTCCGATTTCTCTGTTGTTGCTAAGATTTGAACTTGAAAACGACAGAATTGAGTCTTGGACTCCCATGAAAGTTTTAGGTCTATGTCTTATCTTTCCATCCATATAAAGTGGACCTAAATCCGACTTCTACAACTCCAGTTATGATCAAATAATCGAATGGTGTTCTAGTTTGGAATTGAACCAGCATCTCTTCTCTTAGCCTAGTCCTCCTTTTGTCTCTTCACTTTCAATAGTTAATCACATTAATCAATCCTTTGAATTGTCAGATATACCTGCATTCAAAACAAACATTTACCATAAATTAAAGATATATTATATTATCATACTTGTTATTATAAAACATGCTTTAGTTAGGGAATTTAACGATACTTTAGTGCAATACGATGATATAATGCCTTAATGAGAATGCACTTTTAAGTATTAATCAACTAGCCTTAACAATAGTAAGAAGTGAAAGAGATGATTTACTAGGTCTGCTATATGAACAACATCATCTTCTTCAGAAACTACAAGATAAACTAAAGGCCTTGTCAAGGGTTAAGATGGAATGGGATCGTTAAATGATTCATATGGCATAAAAAGAAGTCATGAGAAATGAACAACTAAAGGATTTCTTTGAGTCAATAACATGAGATGGTTGCAGGCTCTTAAAAAAGTAAAAGGTATCTTTAGCTGCAATTTTAGCAACAAATAATTATTGGAACAAGCTTTCATACCCAACTTTTTCATTGATGAAGAGCTATTTTTTAAGCATCTAAATTATATAGGGGATTATGTGCTAAACTTATTTTTTTACAAAATAATAATGCTCCCAGTACTTGTACTTGTCACATGTATTCTAACACAACTCAAGGCTGTTAATAGGGATACAAAAAAAGTTTGCTTGAGTAGCCCTCAAGCATAACTTACACTAGTATCTGTGTTATAAAAAATCTCTCCTAAAGGAACAAATCAAGACATTCTCAAAAGACTTCTTAGATTATAGAAGTGGTATATGAGTTAATAAAAAATCTCTTGAAACTATATAGGAAACATTCAAGAATGCTAGAACTATTTATTTACCAAAAAAATACTAGGCGAGAATCTTGTAACCAAGCTGCATGAAATATGCAAAAAGCAGAGTCTCAAAGTTGAATTTGACGATTCTTGGGATGAAGGCTAGAATGTAAAAGTCCTCATCAATGGCCAATTTATGAGTAAATGAGACAACAACCTTAAAAAGGAAATTGCTCACAATAGGGCACCTAAGAACACATTAGAGAAACTAAAGAAGACTTGGGAAGGCAAGGAACATATATGACATATGCACGCGATATCAAACTTTTTTGAAAACTTGTTTATGTAATATGGGTTTTTTAGTTTTAGGGACTATATTACACTTTTATTTTCAATATCTTCGTCTATGTTATTATTATTTTGAAATGAAGAGATGTTATTATAAAAGTATCATTTGACATTTTATTTTTCCTCTTTACTCAAATTAATACAATGGTATTTATCAAAATGGTTGAATTTCAAAATGCATCAAGACGCTAAGAAGCACCTTCACCTTTCCAAAACACCATGACCAACTCAGTTTTATAAAAAAATCTATTGTTACACATTTTTGGGTTCCCACACAAAAAATGAGAAAATACAAAAAAAAAATATATCAAAAAAAATATTTGGAAGAAATCCAAAAAATAATAAGAGCGAGAAAAGGATACTGGAATGCCGAAAAAAGGTCAAAATTGGTTGAGGAGGTTCAAAAATGCAAAAGGTTGAAATTTGACAGTATATGTTTTTTTACTGATGAGAGCCCTGTTGACAAAGAAAATTCAAGTTGAGGAAGAAAAGTCTAAAATTAGATGTTTATGGACTCAATTAAATTTTATCTAAGGTTAAATTAAATCTATGGAAGGTTTGATTGTAAGAAAAATTGATTTTTTAAGTTAATTTAGGCTTTTATTTGAAGAAATTAAAGTTCTGAGGTCCAATTATAATTTTGAAGAGTTGATTTGGTCAAATCATAGGCTTAATTGCATAATTATTGAAGTTTAATGGCCAATTAGGGACTTAATTGAAACAATCTGAAACCAAGGACCAAACCGGAAAAGGCGCTAAAATCAAAGGATCCAATTACCTTTTCCCGAGGGGGTTGATTACAAAATTGTAAAAAATCTAAGGACCAAATCAGAAATATCATTTTGAAATTAAAAATGGCGCTGTTTCATTAAGAATTACTGCGCACTGTTCACTGTCGTCAAGCAACGATTTCTGCAGTAAAGATAGTAGCGGTGGAGGAGTTGCTTCAAACAGGGGAGCATGTCTCACGCCGACTGTTACCTTCACTTCAGCCATAACAGTCTTGAGTGGCTTTATTATCAGAAAACGCATGCATTACCAGAGATATAAAACCTGAAGGAACAAAAAAGAGCAGGAAGAGAAAAAAACAGAGAGAGTGACCGGGGGGGCAGAAACACAGGAAAAAAAAGAACGAAACAGGGAGGAAAACGAGAGAGGAGAGGTGACAGTGAGGAGAAAAACAGGAGGGAGACAACTTAGGAGAGCGTTAAAAAAACTAAGAGAGTGGAGAAATAGTAAGAAAGCATAAGGGAGGGAAGAGGAAGGAGAAAAAAGAAGCAAACCAAATGGAAGTAGAGGACACGGTGAAGCAGAGAACACAACACCACCATCGTCTTCGTCTTCTCAAAACCAGGTATGTTCGTTAGCATCTTGTTTTTGAAATTCATAAAAAGGTCACCTCATCACAAACCATCAAAAGATATTCCTAAAATCAGAGATTAAAATTGACACAAAGAACCATAGAAAAAGCCATTTTAATATTTCGACGGGTCAATTTCTATTTTCAAAATACAAGATAATCAAAGGACTGCATGTAGTGAATAACGTGTGTTGGGCCTTTGACCAAAGAAGCTTGAATTTCAAAAATATTTTTTAAAAAACTGACATCTCTCTTCATTTCAATAATTAGACAATTTAGACATGATCTTTGAAATATGAGAGTTGATTCCCGAACAAGAAAGATTGTCAAACAAGAAGAGCATCGATCAAGTTTGCAAAATCCTTGATAAAAGTGACATCAATACTTCTCGACATTTTTTGAAAAGTTGAACAGCCGGAGGCAATACAGTGGACCTTGAAAAGGAAAAACAAGCAGTATTCAGATTAGCTAGGGGGCAATAAAAAAATAATTAAATGATGAATCAGTGAAACTGAGGACAATGGTGTTGAAAGGAAGATAATAAGATGAACGAGTACTAGAGGCAAGTCAATGGCTGATTAACAATCTAAAATGAGGATGACACTAGAAAATCTCTTGATGAGTGCTAGTAGGATGCACACAACTAATCAAAGAACGATTCTCGAAAGAATCCAGGAGATGAAATGATTTATTAAGCTCTTTCATGATGAATCAAGCAACACCACACTTGTAAGTGTCAAGCTTGATAAACAGTGACACCAATAATCATCGAAGACAGCCTTGGATAGGAGTTGCATTTACAGTGAAGTGGATGACTAGCACATGAACAGGCCAGTACATGGAAAGAGCAAATAAAGCTTTGGATAGCAAACAAAGGCACCCTATGACGATGAAACATCAAAGAGGGGGGACCTATATTTCAAATCAGGTAAGGATGCATGCATGTCATCTAACCTTAAAGCATTGCACACATATTTTTTATTCATCACAGGAAAATCCTCAAAGAAGTCCAGCAAGATTGAAAAAAAAAAGAAAAAAAAAGAATCATTGAGCTGATAATAACAGAGAATCATGGTTGTGACCCTGGAACAGGAAGAAGATGAGATAAACCTTACTGTTAGGAAAATCTTAAAGAACTAAGAAGATCAACCTTGTTATCATTAGGAGTCTTCAGGTCAACCTTGCAATTAGGAAGCACCAAGTTTTCCAACGTTGTCATTAAGAAAAATCCAGTTAATTTTAGTTATCAGGAAGGACACATGTCAACCCTGCAATTAGAAAGGACAAATGTTAGTCCTGTAAAATCACAAAAATAAAAAAAAGAAAGAAAACATCAAGTGAAAAGTTTGATCAAACCTTATCATCATGAAGAAAAATGAGAAAAACTCTACCATCAGGAAATTCTCAAAAAAAGAAGAAGAAGAAGAAGGAAGCAAGTTCAAACTTTGCCAACATAATGAACATGTGTGGGTAGGTCGCCCATAAAAATAGACTAATGTGAGTGTGAGGGCAGGTCGCCCATGAAAATAGACCGTGTGAGTGTGTGGGCCGGTCACCCTTGAAAATAGACTAGGATGAACATATGTGGGCAGGTCGTCCGTGAAAATAGACCAATGTGAGTATGAGGGCAGGTCACCAGGAAAATAGATCAAGATGAACATGAGTGGGTAGGTCGCCTGTGAAAATAGACCATTGGGAGTGTGAGGGCAGGTCGCTTATGAAAATAGATCGTGTGAGTGTGTGGGCCGATTGCACGTGAAAGTAGACCAATGTGAGTGTGAGGGCAGGTCGCCTATGAAAATAGACCATGTGAGTGTGTGGGTCGGTCAACCCTGAAAATAGACCAGGATGAACATGTGTGGGCAGGTCGCTCGTGAAAATAGACCAATGTGAGTGTGTGGGTCGGTCGACCCTGAAAATAGACCAGGATGAACATGTGTGGGCAGGTCGCTCGTGAAAATAGACCAATGTAATGTGAGGGCAGGTCGCTCTTGAAAATAGACCGTTTGAGTGTGTGGGTCGGTCGTCCCTGAAAATAGACAAGGATGAACATGTGTGGGCAGGTCGCCTATGAAAACAGACCAGTGAGTGTGTGTGGGCAGGTCGCCCAAGATAATGAGATCATTTTCTTTTTCTTTTTCTTTACAAGCTTACTATACAAGACATTGATGATGTTTTGCTTCGTAAGTATTGTAAAGAGAAGGCATCTGTTGTTACCCATTTTTTGGTTCCCCACAAAAAATGAAAAAATACAAAGAAAAATATATATAAAAAATATTTAGAAGAAATCCAAAAAATAATAGGAGCGATAAGTCATTTTCAGTTCTTTAGAGAACCATGGAAGGGAGATTATCTCACCAACTCACACACACAAAGTGCAGCAAACAAGAAGTTTTATTAATCCGAATTGTCTAACTTGCATGTTTGGTTATGCTTTTATTTATACTAACTTTAGACTTAAATAAATCCTAATGGACCCCCCTTAGGTGGACTCATATGAGGCCCACTTACAATTGACCCAAATAAGTAATAATAACCCAAAGACTAAGAAGAAAATAATAAAAATCCAAAAATTAATATCCTAAATATGTTAGAATCAGATTTGTCACCCTTAAGAAGTCCCAAATAAACTAGGAAATCTGATTTGAATGTAGAATTAATTATGAAATCTTCTTTCCTTATTGTAGCTAGGATAAATAAAGAATCCTTGTAAAAAAAGGATTTTGAAACATTTTTTAATCCTTGCCACGCTTGGAAACTATGTTGCAGCTCATTAAAGATCTTTGTAGAATTATGAGATTCTCAAAACAAGCTGCCACATCTTTTTAGGAAAAAAATCTTAGCCAAATAGAAAGTCCACAAGTTAGAAGGAAGTAAATAACAAAATTTGTACAGCCTCTATTGACCTGTATTGCGATGCTTTCCCGAACTCCGATTAACCTGAAATTTTAACCTAAGGTAGGAGAACATGTTAGCAGACCCAATGTAAAATGTTAGCCCGATCCAACAGTTGAGAATTATGATTTTTTCTGTAAAACTGGATAGTTACATATTTTACATTAAAATCTGAATTGACCCTGCGTGGATCGTATCAGTCAGTGAAGTCAGACCTAACACAATTAGGGGTGAGCAAAAAAACTGAGAAACTGATTAAACCAAGAAAACTGAGAAAAAAATAACCGAAAAAACCAAACCGAAAAAACAAACTGATTAAACTGATTATTTTTTTTAAAAAAAAGTTTGGTTCGGTTTCAGTTTAAGAAACCTGAAACCGACCAAACCCTAACCAAACCAAACCGATTCAGTTAAGGGGTACTATAAATACAAAATTTCTTAACCCTAGCAAGCAATACTCGTCTTCTACGTCCAGCCGCCCCCTCTCAACCCTCACAAATTAACAGAATCACAATTCATTAATTCAGTGTTCATAGATCTTTCATCTTTCTCAAGTCTCAAACTCTCAATCTCAGAATCTCTCACACTCTCAGTCGTCCAGCCGCCCCTTTTCAACCCTCACAAACCATATAAAAATAATCAATCTTCATCTCCATCCTGAGTCCCTAACTCTACAAATCTAGACAAACCAGCCATATCCCTCTCCTAGTCTCCCACACAGGCATGACACCCGACCCGACCCGACTTAACTTCCAGATCTAGCAAACCAGTCCCCTCCCTCTCACACCCGACCCGACCTTGAATCTTGTCACACCAGGTATGATTTTTTTTTCCTGTCAATCTCTATTTTTTTTAAAAAAAACATTTGCTCTGTAGTGTGATCTGTGTATTTGGGATTTGTGAACACTAGAGCTCAACAGTTACAAGATCTTATCCAGTAAGTAACTCTCTTTTACGTTTTTATATGGTTTTTTGAGTGCTGGGTTTTGTTTGTTTTAGATGGTTGTGTACTGGGTGTTGATAAAGTTTAGATTTTTGGATTTTGGGTGGTGTTTTTTCGGATGATTGTGCTTTGTGTGTTGAAAAATATGGGATTTTTAAGGGTCATGTGCGTGTTGGTGTATTTGGGTTGTTATGAAACAATAATTTAATATGAGTTGGACATGTTTGAAGATGAAAGGTGCTGCATTTTTATCTATTTAATCCTGCAAACTCAGAACCATGAGGGTTTGTTTGTGTGGATCCTACAAACAGATTAATGCTTGCAAAAATGAAGATTCTTCTAGCTTTCACATAGATTTGCTGAGAAGCAGTTGCGGGCGGTGAGGGACGTTGAGGTACATTTCTTGACTACAGCTAAATCTTAGAAATAATTGAATCACTGTGGCAAACTTCAGCTAAAAGTGTTAGACATTGCAGCATGCTATTCATCAAGCTATTGCTTCACCTCAACAAATAACCATCCATAGCTTAAAAACATTTACAGTGTATAGACTAGACTTCTTCCAGAGTTGATTTTGTCAATTCACAACCAAATTAATCTTGGACATGGCAAGGGTCACCTTCTTATTTTATTCTCTTGTCGATAATGTTTTGGTTTCTAGGCAGTAGTACCTAGCATTCTTGAGATAACTGATGAGCTCTTCTTCAAGAGAACTATCAATATCCTAGCTTGCATTATTGTGAAGCCAGGAATCGATTAGCTATGAATTTTGTCTAACCAAAAATCAAAACTGCATTCATATAGTTTCTATTTTCTGATTAACAAAAGGCCATAATCAGCTGTTGTTTTCCATTTGCTGTAAGTGTAGCAACCGCTTTTCTTTTATTTTCCTTCAATGGAGCACCGAAACAGATTAATCCTGCAAACTCGGAATCATGAGGTTGTGTAGTCCATTGGTTTGCTTGCAAATGTTTTGTTAATTGTTTCTTTGCACTTAACCTATTTTTGGTAGAATGGATTGGAAAGTAATTGATGCAGTGGAAGGAGGAAATGATGTTCCTGTTATGGAAAGAAGTGGGAATCATTTGAACACATCCAATGTGAAGTGTTTTATTTGATCTGAGAGTAAAATCTTTTCTTCCCGCAATTTCGAAGTGTAGTGTTATAATTTTTTTTTGTTAATGTTACCTTGAGTCAGGTAACTTACACCTTTTATTTTGTTTTTATGATTTATTAATTAAAGTGTTTGCAATCATCTAATTAATATGTCTAAGTTTTTGTTTTGTAGAATTTGATGGAAAGTTATATCCAGTAACAGATGATAATTAGTTCAAAAATTAGTTTGATGGTAAAATACTACCTTTTGTTTTTACATATTGTAATTTATTTTATCATGTTATAATTTTAGATTTTAAATTCTAGGTTTTGATGTCAATGGTATTAAGGAATCAAAGTGCAATGTTCTTGTCATCTTGATATGCTTTTCGATTGGGATAATGTGCAAAATGAAGATTTATATTTATTGCATGAAGTGTTTTATTTTTCATGACAAGGTTATTTGTTGTTTAAGCCCTTTTAAAGGCAGTACTTTGTAATTTAAATTTTAACTTTGTGTGTTTGTTATTTAAACTCTGATGCAGGAGAGTCCAAAACATAAATATTAAAAATTAATTTTAAACACAATATTGACACTAATAATTTAATATAAATGAATATTTAGTGATAAAAAGATTAAATATATTATAGAATCTTGTAACAAAATGAGATATTAACATTAATTACAAGCTCATTAGAAAGCCCATCAGAAAACCTAAAACAAGCTAAAAAAGGCCTAAATAAAAAAATTCAGTTTTTCGTTTATTATGTAAAATTAACCGAACCGAATCGAAACTGGTCGATTTGAACCGGTTCCAGTTAGAAATTTTCAATTAAAAATTTTTTTTAGTTATTTTTTTAGATAAAAACCGAACCGAACCGAAAATAATCACCCTACAATGAACTTTTTCAAGGGAAGGTTTTTCAGGGGAGTTGGTGAAAACATGGCCTGCAGCTTTGTAACCATCAGGAGCAGTCGGGAGCGAAATGTAGCCAATACCTTCTTGCTTGATTTGCAAAGATTTACTGCTCCAAACCAGAGATCTATTGGGTTCTTCAAGGCTTCGCCTGTCTCATCTTTCTCTGCAAGAACCCACCCATGTAGCATCCTGTTGTTGGGCTGGCTGTAGGATCCCAGCATAGAGAAACTTTGTGGCAATTGTGCTGGCTCCAAAAGGTAGCTCCATGGTTATCAGGTCCCCCTTCAATTGTGGCCCCAATTTTGTTAAGAGATGATATCTGGCACACTTGTAATACACTTCTTAGGTCAATGATTCCTTTCCCAAAGCCTCCACCTGTACATTATTCATGCATTTAACAAGTACAGAGATCAATTACTAAGAAACAGTAAACAGCTAGCAAGATTGTGTTGAAATAGAAGATACGTTACATATAAAAGTAAAGAAAACTGAAGAACAAAGACAAAAGAACAGAAATAGAAAACCAACCTTGTGGCCAAGATAGTAATGGAGAAGGAAGCTTGAAAGGGGTATCAATGGGCAGTACTTTTCTTTAGGCTGAGGTACGATTCCCCATTGCTGATTTGTTCAGGTCAAGAAAAAAAAAGTTTGAAATTAATGAAAATGAATTAAGTATATTAAAGGACTTGTACAAAGGGATTAACCCAGCAAGAATGTTCTCTCTATGACTATGAGACAACTGCTTGAGGATAAATGTTGAGAAAATAACCCGATATATATAACTTCGAAGATAGGACCTCAAGTAAAAATAACGGCAGCCAACGGATATCATGTGCAAGGAAGACAAGTGGGTATTTCTCCGGTTTGAAACCTTATTCCACTTGGGTCATGAAAACATATTTAAAAATAGATTATAAATTACAATTTCTCGTCAATCAAATAAAATTGAAACAAAAAAAAAAACTAATTTAAAAAATGAATAAGAAAAACGACTCTAGCCAACTCGGGTTAATCCGCCAAACTTATAACTTGGATCATGAAATCAAAATACTCTCGTAGAAGTCAAAGCAAAATAAATTATGAAGTCTAATTTCAAATCAATAAAATATTGAAAGATGAAAAAAAAAAAACTCGAGTTAACTTGCCAAATTTGCAACCCAAGTCATAAGACTGGAAACTCCATAAAAAAATCAAAACAAATCATAAAGCATAATCCCCAACAAACCAAATTTTAAAAAATAAAATAAAAATTTAAAAAAAATACCGATTTAAAAAAAACAAAACACTATTGAAATGAATAGTATTTTGTGAGGTCATATATAGTAAAAGCACCACCACTTTGAATAGGGGTGAACATTTTCGGTTCGGTTCGGTTTTTACTTGAAAAAACCAACCAAACCAAATTTTTTTTTTCTTAATTCAGAACCGAAACCGTTTCAAACCGACCATTTTTGGTTCGGTTCGGTTAATTAAGAAAAAAGATTGGAAAAACTGATATTTTCAAGTTATGTTTCATGTGAAGGGCATGCCGATGCCAAAAAATGGAGAAGATCGATGATGAATTGATTGGTCTAAATGGCAAGGATTTCAGCTGTTTACAAAGTGCAAAATAATGATCTAAATAACAAGAGGACCAACCATAGTTTTGAAACTCGACTCGGTCATCGACCTGATCAAGTGATCAGGTCACGAGTCAGATGGGTTGACCCGGGTCAACCAAAAAAAAAATCATCTACATGCTGACCTTTCATATTCTCACTCAGAGCACCTGCTTCCATTATTTTCTTTCTAACCAAAAGATCAGCAAACGCTACTGAATATGGCCAGCTAGATCGCTGGCCTTAAGATTGTCTTCGTCTTCCAACTCAATTCGAAGACCTGATAACAACATCATCTACATGCTGACCTTTCATATTCTCACTACTTGGTTGGAAGATTAGCCAACTTCGGAGAAAAATGGCAAAGGGAACTCAAAACCACAGAATGAAGGAAGCAGTAAGGAAACACCGGTCCATCTCCTAATTATTGCTTCTCCCCACTCTTGTTTTCTTAATTTCTTGTTTATCTTATGTTCTCCTCTCTCTCTCTCTCTCTCTCTCTCTCTCTCTCTCTCTCTCTCTCTGCGCACCACCATTATATTCTCTGCAAAACCTTAAACCACCCCAAATGACCATTTGTTTGTGGAGAGCAGCAATAAAGATTGGAGAAAAAAGATGTTGTCTTGACTTGACAGTTGTTTTGCCTTGCTTGGAATCTTCCTGTAAGACCAGGGGAAAAAAAAGGGGTTTTAGGTTTTGTGGGTAGCAGATTAAGTAAAATCCGTTTAATGACAGTAAAAATAAAAAAAAATTGACCGGGTCTCATCCTGGTTTGGCCGGGTGGACCGGGTCCCAGGTCGACCAGGTTTTCCCGGGTCAATTCCCGAGTGGGTTTTTGCCTCAACCCGAGCCGGTCCCAAGCCCGGGTCGGCCGGGTCCCAGGTCGATCCGCCTGGCCGGTCCGGGTTTTAAAACTCTGGGACCAACTCATAAAATACTCAAAACAACCCTGTAAAATCCATTAAACTAAGGGCAAAAATTAGGGCAAAAATATCCCTAATGCACATCTCTTTTATACATAAACAGACAGCAAAACACGTTTTCTATCTCTTCATCTTTTGTTTATAAATAATAATGATGGAGTATACAGTATGAAAGAGGGAAAGACAGAAATTTAGGACAAACATTTTCTATCCCTTCATCTTCTATTTATAAGGGCTTGAGTTTTGAATCTTTTAATCCAGAGAATTAGAGAATGAGAGTGGTGAGAGAGGGACTACTTGCAAAACATTAGATGATTAGAGAAGGAGAGTGGTGAGAGAGGGAAGACATATGGGAAGGGGGGGGGGGGGGCGGCTGAGAGCTGAAGGATTGAGAAATTTAGTTTTAGAGTTCGCTTTTATAGTGGGTTTAAATTTTTGTTGAA
>Ga0325405_1001185_pt1 | contig 26232 bp, 8 predicted proteins | sample PopdelMetagenome_21_FD_205663 | JGI IMG/M metagenome (GOLD analysis project Ga0325405, IMG submission 205663) | Populus deltoides microbial communities from Bellville, Georgia, United States - Xylem-Control-R2 | ecosystem: Host-associated > Plants > Phyllosphere > Stem > Wood/Secondary xylem...
GGTCAAATTATAGCTTTCTTGAGAATTTTGTTTGGTTTTTTTGAGAGAACTGTAATTCTCTGATTCAAATTATTTATGTATCAAGAATTGTATTCACTTCTTCTATATAAACGTGAGATGCACAATGGAAAGGGTGAATAATTATTGTTATGCAATGTTTCCCATTCTTTGTGGATCCCACCATTATCCCAAGTGAGCACTCTCTTTTCACTTATTTCCTCTTTCATGGAAGATCTTCGTTCCACTACGTTTGTAAGCAATACATCTCTTTTAGTTGATCACTAGCCGCAGGTAGACGGTAAAGTGTAAACAACAACGAAACTTGTCATAACATGTGAACAAAACATACTGTTAAGAAAGGCGAGCACGACATATAGGATTATACCAGAAAAAAAAACCAGATGAAGAGAAAAAAGCAAACAGGTTGGAAATCAACTGGAATAAATGGAAGAGGCCAGGCCATATATAACTGGAAAAAATAAAATAAACCAGAATCAGAACACAGAGGAAGGCCACGGATCCTGGGGAAACATGCTAGAGAAATCCCTGGCAGGAACATAAAAAATCAGGCCTGCATAAACAACCATGCAGAACATGCTGGGTAAAATGCAAGGAAAGTTGAAAAGACAAAATAGAATAATGCTTCAAAGCAAACAAGTAAAAAAAAAAAAACATAACGTTTAATTCTAGAACTCGTAGCTATTCATCATTAAAAAAGAAGGATCAATGAAGAATTGAAGATGATATTTAAAAACTCCTAATGCTGAAGATCACAAATTACATAGTTAAATCATTCAAGTAATAGTCATTGAATGCTAATTAACAACGATTCTCCACCAACTTTAAATGCATCCCACGACATGAATGCATCTATAAAATCAACTAAACTACTAAATCATAAGTGATGATTAAGCTAGACAAAATAACAAGTAAAGGCCGGTCTAATTTTATTTTCAAGTCTACATTCTTAAACATAAGATATATGACTTTGTGCAAGTTTCGAATTCAAAAAACTTTTATTTGAGGAGTATGTTAGAGAATAATATAAATCATATATTGAGACTTCACCTAACAACTTAAGTTTTTAAGTTGAGATGATTCTTTAACACCCACATTCTTGGACTCAGCTACGTGCTGAACCTAAACGCTTGTGAGTGTGGTAAGATGCTAGACTCAACTCTCTTGAACTCAACAACATCCTAAGTCCAAATGCATATGAGTCTGATAAGATGTAAGACCCAACTCTCTTGGGCTCAGCTACGCGCTGAGTTCAAGCACATGTAGGTCTAGTAAGATGTCAAACTCAATTCTCTTGAACTTGGTTACACCACAAGCCTAAACGTATGTGAATTTGGTAAGATACCAGACTCAACACCCTTAGGCTCAGCTGCATGCTGAACCCAAACACTTGTGAATCTGACAATATATAAGACTCAACTCTCTTGAGCTCGGTTAATTCAAATACTTGTAGGTCTAGCAAGAAGATTAACTAATTATTTAGTTTCTTATATAATATCATTGATTAACTTGTCATATCAATTATTAAGCGGTCTATTTGTATCATTTATGGTTTTGTTTTGTTTTTAAAACAAAAACAAAAAAACTTGATTGTTTGAGTTTTTTTAATGAAAAAAATAATTAATTTTCCAATTTTGAAAAAACCTAAAAACCAATTATTTGGATTTTTACATATTTGAAATATAAACAAATTTTCTGTTTATATTTTCAAATTCAACTTTTAAAAATAAAAAACACAAAACATAAGTGATACCAAACCACTTTAAAGTTTTTAGGTAATGTTTGATATTGTGGTTGCAGTTGCTTTTAAAGTGTTTTTTGCTCAGAAATGTATCAAAATAATATTTTATTATTATTTTTTAAAATTTATTTTTAACATTAATATATCAAAACGATACAAAAATATAAAAAAATAAAAAAAAAATTAATTAATTTTTTAGAAAACAAGACGCCAACCACGTAGCCAAATGTTACCTTAATACAGGGAAATAATTTACAAAAAAAAAAATCATATTAAATTTTCTTGTAAATTAATATGTCGATTTATAAATGGTAATGTGTGGGTCCTGCGATTTTTAAATGACTGGTCTTCTATAAATAACACCTCATTTGTTTATATAAAAAGTTTATTTGAAATTAAATTTTATTTATTTAGCATTAATTGTTTATACATGATTTTTCTGCAAACACACTTTGTCCTCTCCTTTATCCACCCTACTCACGCATAGCCCCACCACCTAGCCAACAATCTGCCGTCTGCATGTTATATTTTTCCATTTTATATAGCAATATTAATAAAGATGTCCTTTTTCTTTTTAATTTGAGCTGTTACTGCTATAAAAAGGCATGCTTTCTTGCAATACCAACCCTCACAATTCCTCCTTTCACTTCTTTTTCTTTGATATCTTGCTTATCCTTTCGCTCTCTTGTTGTTTTTGGCTTTTCATTTGAATATGGGTACTGAGGCAGTTGAGATCATCTATGCAAATGGTTTGTCTAAAATCTGTGATGGAATCAATCAAACTCCTTCTGATGATCAGACTCACAATGATTCTTCATGGTTTGAAGAATCCATTGATGAAGACCTCAAATGGTCTTTTGCTTTGAACAGGTTTGTATGTGCCACAACCACAAGCATGCATGCATGCCATCTCAAACTGCGGTGCAGGAGCTTCTTTTCTTCTTCTTCTTTTTGTCATGAGTTTTAAGGTTTACGTTAGATTTTGTTTTCATAGATTTGATTTATTCTAATGCATTTTTGGAGATAAAAATAAAATAAAAAAGTAAAACTCAATCTCTGTTAATCAAGACAATCATATTAATTATGTCAGCCAACTGCACTAATCAATTACAATAGCGAAACAAACGGCCGCAATCGTTACTGGGTTTTAATATTTTTTCTTTAATGGATTTAAGAAATTAATTTTAGAATCAACTACATATCTCTCAACAGCGTGCTGTGCAAGGTGACTAGTGAGTACCAGGACATAACTCTTTTGGACACCAAGCGTTTTGGAAAAGTAAGTACCTACTGAACTTTTGACTTGACTAGATATCGTACTGTGTTTACGGAAGCCTCTTCTTCTTCTTGTTTTTTTTTCTTTCTTGTTTATCAGTCTCCATTGTTAAATATCCTTATTAAGGGATGGTTTCATGCAGGTTTTGGTGATTGATGGCAAGATGCAGAGTGCCGAAGTGGACGAGTTTATTTATCATGAATGTTTAATTCACCCTGCTCTGCTCTGCCACCCTAAGTAAGTCTAGTTTTGCTTACAGATTTTAGTTTTAGATCTGTGGACGAATTATTCAACATATCAGGTGCATCTTCTTTCATCTCTCTTTCATATATATATATATATATATATATATATAAAGGAAAAAAAATTGTACAAGAGGACTCAAACTCAAATCTTAGTGATGGGAACAATAGCATGTCATTGAGCTACAATTTATGGGTTAGATACATCGATCTTTTTACAAGAGATAAGAACCAACTTATGAGGTGGGACCTGCATTTTTTTTTCTAATGGAGCATGTTCTCCAAGTGAGTTGAATTATTCTACATAGATCCTTGGCTATGTTATTAGTTTTGGATTGCACTTTCCCTTAGTCTTTAGCTAGGTGAAAGCAACAAGGAAAGTGGAACTAATTAGTAGTGAACTAAATGATGAACAATGATATTTGGTAAAGAAGATTAAGAATCACAATCCTAATAAATTATGACTGCAAAACAATTCATTCTAATAACTAATTATGTTGCTAGGTGACTTCAAATTAAATTACTCGAGGGGTCAAAAATAAATGATTGTTCTATATTAGCAATAGAAAATCCATTTGTTGGTAATTACATTAAGAGTTGATTTGTTATCTTTTTGCTAAGAGAGTGATATTTATTTTATATTTTTTATCTTTTCAGCCCTCAGAATGTGTTCATAATGGGAGGTGGAGAAGGGTCTGCTGCAAGAGAAGCCCTCAAGCACAAGTCAATAGAAAAAGTAGTCATGTGTGATATAGACCAGGTAATTAATGTTTGTGTTTTGTTAGTGTGCATCCACTTGTAAGACACAAGTAATTATCCAGAGTCACTTGTATATTCCAGGAAGTTGTTGATTTCTGTCGTAGACATCTGACAGTAAATCAAGAAGCATTTTCGAACAAGAAGCTTGATTTAGTCATTAATGATGCCAAGTAAGTTCCTTGTATTCCAATTCTCTAGATTTTGTTAATTATATTTTGATTTAGTCGTTTTTGATAAGCAGCTACTTACGCTAGAAATTATTTTGTTTTTGAAGGGCTGAAATAGAGAAGAGAAACGAAAAGTTTGATGTCATAGTTGGAGACTTGGCAGACCCAGTTGAAGGAGGGCCTTGCTATCAGCTCTACACAAAATCTTTCTATGAGCAAATTCTGAAGCCTAAACTGAATGACAATGGCATCTTTGTTACTCAGGTAAGAAAGTTCTGTTCTTTTGCCTTAAATCTGACTCTTGCAAGGTAATTGCTGCTGTTCCTATTCTAATATAATGTCCATAATAATCCAATTTGAGTGATGTTTTTATTGTGTAGGCTGGACCAGCAGGAGTTTTCACCCACAAGGAGGTCTTCTCCTCTATATACAACACAATCAAACAAGTCTTCAAATGTAAGTCTGCAAGCAAACATAACAATTATATCCAGAGAGTCCTTAAATAATCTTATATGCATCAGTATCACACATTCATAACCTGCTTCTTATGCCTGTGTTTTCCCAGACGTGGTTGCATACAGTGCTCATGTGCCATCTTTTGCTGATACTTGGGGATGGGTTATGGTAGGTAAATCCAACCTTTGTGTTGGATAGAGAGATGCGTATAAATTATTAATCTGTTGTTCAAGAAAAACTATCTGTGAGAATTTTGCTAATGCTAAAGACTTGTATGTTTGACTCCAGGCCTCAGACCAACCCTTCTGTTTCAATGCTGAGGAGATAGACAGGAGGGTTGATGAAAGAATTGATGGTGAATTACTTCTTCTGAATGGTGCTGCATTCCTCTCCTCCGCCACCCTGAACAAGGCTGTTTCGCAATCGTAAGTTTTTAAATCTATTATTCTCCATGAGTTAATGATTTCCTTGGTATTATTTTGGTTTGAATTCATTGCCTAGCTAATACTTGACCACCAGCTAATTATGATTGTCAACTTGTTTCCCGTCTCAGGCTGATGAACGAGACTCATGTCTACACCGAGGATAATGCAAGATTTCTTCATGGGCATGGGGTGGCTAACAAAAATTGAGGCCTCATACCGTTGCTGGTGGGGGAGAGGGGGGAATTGCTGTATAGGATAATTAAAAACAAATATTTCAAATATCTCCGAAGAAATCAATCCAACAGTTGTTAGAGCTGTTGGTTTTGACAATAGTACTAATATAGTAGCTTCATTGGGGTGTTCATACGACTCAATATGGCAAACTATGTGAAACCTTTATTTTAATATAATGAACTATGAGGCATTCCTCCATTCAGAGCTGTTTTTCATTAATTATTTCCCTTTTCCATGTAAATTGAGACACGGGTCATTCTCTTGGCGGAAATGGAAAACATTGTGTTTTTCTTAGCAATATATGCATAAACTAGAAGGCTTGAAGAGTACTACATAAATAAATGAGATAGAGCGAAGAGTAAAGACCAAGAAATTTGAAAGATTCTCTTCAGCTTCGTTTAACGGGATCAAAGTTGGAAACTCCAAGAACAGCTCCAATGATAGCAACAGCAACGACCCCGCCAGCAGCAATGCTGAGCAAGAAATTCTTGAGAGAAGGGGATATGCCAGGCCCCGCTGCTTCTGCTACCTCTGGTATCACCATTGAAGCTGTCAATGCAGCTGCTGTTAGTCCTGTCACTGCCTTCTCTTTTAAGGAGGCTTGCACTTCAAGCCTGGCTCTAGACTTGGACTTTGTAGATAAACCTACTTCCATTGATGGCCTTATAGGTAGTGGCTTCAGGAAGGATTGGGAGTTGGGTGGCTGTTCTAACCTCTTTTGGGATGCTAAAGCTAATGGCATAGCCATTGAAACTGAGGCCATTTTTGTGAGCACTAGTATTGTTCCTTGTCCTTTCCTCGAGAGAATTTGGTGGTGGTGTTAGTGTTGGTCTAGAGAACCAAGGGTTAGACACCTTAGAATAGAGGATAGAGAAAAGGAGAAGATGAAAGATGGAGATTTTCAGCTAATGTGTCACCTTGATGTAATCCTACGTGGCTAACTCTCCACTGGATTTGAAGGATAAGCTTATCTACCCACTTGCTTGATTTCATGGGAAATAAGCTCTTAAGGTGTCACAAGAGAATCTTGTGGTATAGTACGTGCACAAATAAACTTGTCGCGAGTTGATTTGTTGCAACCAGCAGAATTAAGAGTTCTTTTTTTTTTTACACCACAACAAAATTGAAAAATAAATAAATAAATATCACAATCTAAAAAATATTTAAAAAAGTAACATAGTTAAAAGAGTGTCATAGATGACACATATAACTTGCATGTCACACATAACGTTTTAAAATTGTTAAATAGCTGCAAAAAAATACAATGAGGAGAAATGAAAGAGATAAAATAATAATAAAAAGATCTTTGAGACACGTTGAAAATCTAGTGATGATATCATTGGTATCATCATAAATATTTTGATAAGATGAATCTAACGACACTAATAAAGGTCACTAACGAAGACCGGAGTGGGTTACATGAGCCGTGCAAATGTGACGGGGCTCACTTACCTTTGAGCAGCTCATGTGACCTACTTTGTCACTGTTGATGATCTTCTCTGGTGTTGTTGAATTCATCTCATCAAGATCTTTCTAATGCTACTGATGATGTCGTCATCGGAGCTTCGTGTACCTCCAGGGTCTCTTTTTTTTCTCTCTCTCTCCTCTCTCTTCACAAATTACAAGGAGGAGACAAAACAAAGGAGAGAGGAAAACATTAAAAAGAGACCTCAAAAGCACATCAAAACTTTGATGATGGCACCATTAGTACCTTTAGAAATATCTGACGGGGCTCACTTGTCTTTGGACGATTCGTATGGCCCATTCTGATTAATGTTGGTGGCATTCCCTAATGTTGTTGGATTCGTCTCGTTAAGATCTTTCTGATGGTATCGGCGATGTCACCATCAGAGCATCTCTTTCTTTTTTCTCTCTCCTCTCTCTTCACAAATTACAAGAAGGAGATGGGAGACAAGAGAGAGGAAACAAACCTTAAATGCACATTAAAACTCCGATGATGATATCACTAGTACCATCATAAATATCTCGATGAGATGAATACAGTGACAATCGAAAAGGTCGTCAACGGCGACTAGAATGGGCCACATGAGTCGCCTAAAAGCAAGTGAGCTTCACCTCCTTTGGGTAGCTCATATGGCCCAATATAGTCTCTGTTAATGACATTTCTTGGTATTGTTGGATTTGCCTTATCAATATTTTTTTTATGGTATCGGTGGTGTCGTCATTAGAGCTTCAGTGTGCCTCCAAAGTCTTTTTCTTTTCTCTCTCCTCGTAATTCTTTGCAGGCCATTTAACAATTTGAGAGTTGCATATGAGACATACAACTCATGAGTCAAAGATGTCATTTACAACTCTCTCAATTATACTACTTCTCTAAGTATAAAAATCACAATCCAGAAAAAAAAATTTAGAGAAATAACAGAGTTTGGTAAGTCGCAAGCCTTATTTACAACTTGCAAGTCCCATGTGAGATATGAGACTCCCTAAAAAAAATGGTGAGGGAAGTTTTTTCCAAACTCTTAACTCCCTACCAAAAAAAATCAGCAGAACATGAAATATGTCTCACAATTTAGATACACAAGCCTTGATTTATCACAATTTATCAAATATAACAATCCATAATTCATAATGAAACATAAAAAAAAACTAACATAATATTTTATTAAATGTAAACTAAATCATAATAATTCTTAAAATATTAAAGCATACATTCTAACTACATCAAAAAATCACCTCAGCTCGTGGGCGGGCGTGGAGCACTTCAAGTTGTAGATGAGCTTATAGCGTCTGTATAAGGGTTAATACCAAAATCAGTTTAGCTCATAGACAGGCCTGGATCGCTCATGGATAAATATGCTTCCTATCTGCAAATAAGTTTTAGTTAAATGTTGGACCTTGTATTATAATAAATTATTGATATGTCACCACTTAACTGCAATAATACAATCAAACTTGTTTATAAGTTTTTTTCAACCTCCAATTCATCAACCGATAAACATTAATTTCTATGACTCAAAATCGAGTTATTACATCCTTGTTGGGCTTACCCATTAACATACTCAAATTAAGGAGGAAGATGCCATGAATTGGTTTAATGGGTCAACTAACTCAGCATTCCCATCTTCCTCAACTTCAATTTCTTCTTCTTATTTTTTTTTTCTCAACTCTATTAATATGACACCTATATTTGTCATCACTTGGTTCTGATCCTCTATAACAATATAAAGCAAATGTCATAGCCAACCAGGCTTCCATATCTTCAATTTTTTGTGTCGACATTTGGTTCCTTGTGTTACCACTTAAACTAAATAGACCAACTAATCGTGATGTGTCATTTGAGTGTAACTTGGCACCTGGGTGAAATCCGTACTAGAAGACTTTCCTTGTATAGGTTTGCTATTCAAGCAGAACTCTAGAATATTCATCTCATTAATGTTGACAAAACCCAAACATGGAATTCACACTTTCATCACTACAAATAGGTACATCGACATAACAAGTTGCACTAAACCCATTTTGCATCATCCTCCAAGCAATTTTAACTTTAATTTCAAATATATTTCAGCCAAGTCGATCTGATATCATTCAAAATAACTTGTTAATAGATATATCTAATGTAGCAATTAGAAACTCATTACTTCCTCTATTATAAATTATATCATTATTGGTATTGGCAATGGTGTCATTATAAAAGCATAATATTCTAATAGTACATGATATTCTATTAAACAACACAACAAAATTCAAGCTTAATTCATCAATATTGTAAAGTTAATCAAGGTACATAATTTATTAACAAAACCCTAACAATAACAAAATCATCAAAAACTCAAAATTCATTAATTTTCTCCATAAATAACAAAATTATAAACTCAATTGATGTATTTCATAGCTAAGTATCATATTTTATACCTAATTCGACAAAATCTCTTATTTAAGATAAAAAATTATAACTTTAATTCACAATCAACAACAACCTAAAATCATTAATTTTCTTTAAAAATAACAAAATTAACAACTCTAATCAATATATTTTATAGCTAGTTAACCTAATTTACAAAACCCTATTTTTTGTCTAAAAATCTATATTATTTTCAAAATCAACAATTTGCTCAAACTATACTAAATTGATAGAAAGGAAGTGTGTAATATACCTCCTCTAAGTGTTGAATGTGGGTGATGGTAATAGATAGTGGCGGTGGCAGCTGAAACTTGGTGAGAGAATGGCAAGTGGAGAGAGGAAGGCTCGTCACATTAGAGAGAGTGAGAGAGAGGGTGGTCTCGTGGTGGCTAAGAGAGTGTTTCATAACGGGGAGAGAGGGTGGTGGTTATGGGCAGTGACAAGTTCACGTGGATGGTGGCTGTGGGGAGTGAAGGAGAGGAAAAATAAAGAAAGGGTAGAAAGTAGATCTAAGGTTGTAGTTCAATTGAAATGACAATCCTCACATGCGACTCGTCAGTCGCAGATGAAGCTTGCAACCCATTAAAATGTATTATTTTTCTAGAGGGAGGATATTGAAGAAGTGTATGGACATGTCCTTATCGAGTACGAAAGTGGGCGAGAATATTTTGGGGAGTGAACATGAATAACTTGTATTAGAGAATGAACTGGGCATGTTAGTAAGCATGCGTGCATGACTGAAGCATCCATAAAGAGAACCGCTAAGATGTAAAGTCTAATCTTGAGCGGTTCATCCAACAATGCATAATTAAAACGACTGTTTCACAGCAGCACAAGACCCCAGTCCTTTCAAGAGGAGAGTTCTGGGTAAAGCACAGTAATAATTGCACCAGTAGTCCTCAATTTCTTTCCCAGATAGCAGGATGAGGGTTGCAAGAGTTACGACAATCTCACAGTTGATCCATGTTTCACATTCAGTGGATTCAGAGCAAGTAATTTCCAAAAGCTAATCCAACGTCGCCAGGGAATCAAAAGTGTAGGGACGTCATTATTCCCACTGGTATAATATTTTGCCGACCCCCTTGAAGCACGAGTTAAATATACCATATATCATGCGGTTTAAAACCAATAAACAGCACAGCATCTAAAAAGAAGTCTATTGCACTAGCGTGGATATAGTTCATCCTTGGTCACGTCAAAAATGTAACAGGTAGCTCTAGTTCTGGACAGAAACTGCTTTCCTCCTTTGGGATAAATAAAAAAGGTCATCTTTATCTCTTTGCAGCATCAGTCCAAGGCCGTGAATTACATGCTGCAACCAGAAATATTATCATTAGAATTGAGATGGTTCAATTAGGATGGAACAAATGATGGAGAACAATCATACTTGAAGCCACATACTAGAAAGATTATCAAAGATAGTGCCAATCATTTGTTGGTCACGTTCGTTGATTCAGACCCGATAGGGTTGAGGTGAACTTGCTGGGGAAGCAGATAGTATTTTATATTTAACTCTTCGAAAATTTTCTTTATTTCAATAACCAGTTCCGACTTCCGCTTGTTTTTCTCTCCATATTCTTGGAAGTTCATCGTGTGAGTACAATAGAGAGCCATCTTTAACTTGTTCACATTCTCAATTTCCTTCACCACAACATTGTGGTTAGGATGCCAGTGATGGGGAGTCTTCTCCAAGTGCCTAACCAAACAAGAGGAAACCGTCAAAAAAGTATAATAAAAGCGTATATGCTAGTGTCAAGATAATCCTGCACTTGAAACTATTCCTCTTAACGAATTATGTTGAATTAAAACCAAAATAAATTTTCTACAGTTTCTTATTCAGTTTGACAGGGAGTAACACTAGCTCCTAAATATATGCTTCCTTGTTGCAAAACAGTGCCTACTTAGTGACACTATTTTCACCTTCTGATCCTGCAATAAGCATCCCATCACCAACCAAATAAAGAAATTACATTTGACTTCCTTGCATAGCAGGACGCCTTAACAATTCTCTCTTAACCAAACAAGAGTGAGCCAGAGTCTGGCAGTACAGAGGCTTATTCAGCAGCAGTAAAACAGAAGGTTTACAAGCTTCATTTGCCAGGGGAACTGTTGCAATGAGATATCAGAACAACGCTACTTTTAATTGTTTTTAAACAGGGTCACACTATAATTCAATACTCCGTTCAGCTAAGCTTTCCTATCTAATTGTGGTTGGCTTCCACCAATTCATCGTGATCTCTTGACAGAAAGAGGAATATTAGTTAAGGGAAAAACCTTTGTCCCTAGCGATTTTCTGCTAATGCACCCTAGGAAAAACAGTTTCCAGGAAGACAATCAACAATGCTATCCTGAGAATGATGTGGGGAAGTAAATAAAAATACACAATATTGTGTATGGGGAACTGGAAGAAACTGCAGGTATGTTAATATTGACAATATGACCAACAGGAGATTACAATTCAGTAGCATTTTTTATCACCACATAACACTATGCACAATGTGAATTCACTTTCGAACTAGTTTCACACCCAAAACCAATTAAGCATGGGCATCTTGGTAGAACTACATTTTAATATCACATGGATGGATGCTAAATGCGAGGAAGAAATGTAGGTAAGCAACTTACTTCTTAATTTTATCTTTCAGAAATCCAATCTTCTCCACTGGTGTTGCAAAATCAATTGCAAATTCCACAGAATCACCCATATCTGGGCTTCTGAAGTAATTGCTAATAGGCTTGGTAGCCAAAACTGAATTTGGATAGTATATCTTTTCATTATCAAGCTTCAGAAACACAGTATTTAAGATGTTCATTTCTTCTACCAGCATCTGTCAAATAGAAATTCAACAAGGTTGATGAAGCTATCACAGCTGTGAGGGCAAAAAAAAACAAAGGTCTTTCAAAACTTACTGGAATGCCATCAACAACACAACGATCACCAACATCAAATGGATGCATCACAAATACAAATATGATAGCTTCAAATATGGTCTTGCAGGTGCTCCCAAACATAAAAGCTGCTGCTACAAGCTGTGACGAGAGGAAAAGAAGTACTTTTGTTGTTGCAATTTCCATCATAAGAAGCCAAATAACAATGGTCAGAACGACCAGGATCCCTGTCACAAGTTTGTTCAATTGTTTAACAGCTGTTTTGGTGTCATTTAAAGAATGTGCAAGCGCTTTCCGGCCATTGTAAACCCTCACCTGCATAAAAACATCATCAAGAGAAAAAGGAAGACTCTTCATTTAATTTCCAGCCATTGCATATTCCACAAGGAACTTGTGTATTCCTTGTAAATGATCAAGAAAAGCATTGTTAAGTGTTGAGTTTGTCTTAAATTATGAGTCCAGATAATAAAATAAATATTCATGTACTTAGTCCGTATAAAAATCTAAAGTTATTATATTTTAGAGTAAGGGTATGGATACTAGAGAGAGGAGAGAGAGAATGAGTTTTGGATTATTTTATGATTTTGGTTAAAGAACAATTTTGTTAGATACCTTGTAATTATCTACTTTCTCATAATGAACTTCTCTGATCATCTCGCCCATGGGATAGGCCTCAGTTGTCGAACCATGTAAATTTTAAGGTTTTTTTCACTATAAACGTATCATAGCTTGTCTGGTTCTCAATTGGCTTTCACAATGAAAACAAAAATAACATCAACAACAAAGTTTGATGTAGAGAAATTTAATTGTAGGAATGACTTCAATCTATAACATATTAAAATATGCCTTGTCAGTTCAGCAAGGTTAATTTAAGACACATTTAAGACACGGAAAGGTATAGATAACTTGCCAAGAAGATGGATGATGTAAAGAAAGATCTCATGAAACAGGCACATGATGTTATTCAGTTTTGTTTATCTAATAAGGTTCCGATAGAGATTATTTTATTGAGGACTACAACTGTTGGATTTTAGACAACGCTGAAAACTCTTTACATGACCAAATCTTTGATGAATCTATTGTATCTTAAGTAGAAGTTGTATACTCACCAGATAAAAAAAAGTATACTCATTAAAGACCGTCTTGATGAATTCAATAAATTGGTTTAAGATCTATGAAATGTTAATGTTAAGATTTAAGATGAGGATCAGGCTTTGATTTTATTATGTTTGTTACCTATATCTTATGATTATTTTGTTGACACGTTGGTGTATGGACAGGATAATCTTAGTTTAGAAGATGTCAAAACTTTCTCAAAATCCATGGAGTTAAAACAGCAAGTGTCAAAAAATTATAATAATGATCATGTAGAGAGCTTGATTGTGTAGGGTAGAACAAATAATAAGGGTTCAGGTAATGAAGACAGGTCTATCAAAATCAAAATCTAAAAAAATTAAATGACTTGAATGTCATAAAGTAGAGCACTTTAGAAAGAACTGTCCTCGATAGAAAGATAAGGGAAAGAAGAAGAGAATCTTTGGTGCTATAAATATTGCTAGTAAAGGAAAAAAAAAATTATGACATATAAAGTGAGTGTTTTGACTATGCTTGTTGGTAGCTCGGTTGATGGGTGGATTCTTGATTCAGCTTGCACATTTCATATTTGTCCTAATAGAAACTAGTTTGACATTTATAAAGTTGTCAATGGTACTGTTTTATTATGAGTCAACAAAGAACTTTCTATTGTTGGTGTAAATATAATTCGAATTAGGGTGTATGATGATATTATTAGAACACTAGAGATTCAACATGCTCCAAAATTTAAATTTTTTTTTAGTCTTCTTTATTCCCAAGGTTATGGTTATTTTGCTAAAAGTATAGTTATGAGGATTTGTAAGTGAGCTCTTAACATGATAAAATGAAAGCTAATTAATGACCTTTACAATCTTCAATGTTCAACAATTATTAGTTTAGCTAGTGTAGCATTTAGCCATTTATGGTTGATTCAGATAGTGTTTCTACCTGGTTATGGCACGTGGCTGAGACATGCAAGAGAGAAATGATAGAGTTAAGCAAACGAGATTTGTGTGGTCAAGAAAAAAGTAATTTAGATTTATATGAGCATTGTGTTTATGATAACAATGCAAAGTGAAATTCAGTACAATTATTCATCGTACCAAGGGTATTGTAGATTATGTTCATTATAATCTTTAGGATGCTTCTTCTGTTATGTCAGAGGGTTTCATTGCTCAAGGTAAGGAAGACCATGCATGCTTATTGAAGAAGCCATTGTATAGCTTGAAGCAATCACCGAGGTAGTGGTATAAAAGGTTTGATGCTTTTATGCTTAGATATTACTTTAAAAATGAATATGATAGATGTATGTATTTCAGGAAGCTATCAGATGGTTCATTTGTGTAATTATTGACAAATTGATTGCTTTCAAGAACATATGTATGAGATTGACAATTTGAAGAATTAGTTGAGTTTGAGATGAAAGATTAGGTATAACCAAAAAGATTTCAGCTATGGAGATACACAAAGATCAAAATGTTGACAAGTTATATTAGTCACGGAAAAAGTATCTTGAGGAAGGTACTTCAACATTTACTTCAAGCCAGTAAGTACTCCACATGCAACCCATTTTAATGTTATCTTCAACTCTGTCACCAGAAACTGAAGAGAAAAATGAGCACATTTCAAGTGTTCCATATGCTAGTGTAATTAGAAGCATTATTAAGTTATGGTCCGCACTCGTCCACACATTTCACATGTTAGTATGATCAAGAGGTTGATGGAAAATCCTGGTAAAGTTCACTGGCAAATCATGAAATAGATATTTTGCTATCTTGGAGGTACTACAAATATTGGCTTGGTATATAATGGGGGTAGAGTAGCACTAAAGGTAGTGTTGGTGGCTTTGTAAATTTAGATTACACTTATGATTTGAATACGAGGAGTTAGCTGACAGTCATGTTTTCACTCATCCAGGGTGTGTCATTGGTTTGAAAGCACTTTTGCAATCCATTGTTGCCTTGCATACAATAGAGATTGAGTATATGTCATTGAAAAAGGATGTGTTGTTGCCTTGTATACAATAGAGACCGAGCATATGTCATTGAAAAAAGTAGTGTGAGAAGCTTTATGGCTGAGTAATTTGATTGGTAATCTTAGTTTCACAAGAATTGACTGATGTGCATTGTGATAGCTAGAATGCTATTTATCTAGTCAAGAACCGGATGTATTATAAAAGGACTAAACATACCGATGTCAAGTATAATTTTATTCTAGATATTATGTCACATGGTTTTAAATTACCTTGACTTTTGGGGTTATTTTTGAAAAATTAAAAAGAATTCATAATGGGTAGTTTTACTTCAAAATTATCTTTTCTTGTTAAGTTTCAGCTAAATAAAATAAAATACAGTTTTTGTTTAGTTTAACTTCAAGGTAGAGATTTGTTGGGTTGATTTAAATTGTGGGCCCAAGTGAGAAGAAATACTCATGTACTAATCCATATAAAAATCTAAAGTTACCATATTTTAAGGAAAGGCTTATTTGTAAATGTTTTTATTTTCTACACTTTGGTGACTAGAGAGAGAAGGTGAGATTTTGGTTATTTTAGGATTTTAGGTGAGTAATTGTGTGGTATTTGTAACCCCCTACTTTCTCATAGTAAATTTCTCTAATCACCTCATTCGTGGTTGCTGAACCATGTAAATTCTACATGTGCTCTTGTTTGACTGTGTACTTTTCTTTTATATTTCTCTACTTGTCAAGTGATTTGAAATTTTAGATTGTTTTCACCGAAATGTTGATTATTTTTTTATTTTTTTGAAATGGAAGCATGTCTTGCTTGCAAGTTCAAGAATAACCATTATACTAACAAGGAGTAAAGGGCCAATCATCTCTTTTCTGAATGGTTCCGAAAAAAATAAGTAGTGTGTAGAGGTTGATCATTGATGTTGGGAAAAGTGAGAATTTTATTGAAGCCAATTAATTAAAAAGTCCACCTGATTTAGTTCTCTGCCATGTATTCACATTACAGTTCCCATGATTAACATGGTACAAAACATGATTTCTACATTGGCATATGGCGACGCAAGATTAGAAAGAGGGAATCAGTATCTAAGATCAGAAGGCAATAACACAAAAGATCACGATGCATAGAGGTTTAATTTGAATAAAAATATATAAACAAAAGAAAATGCCATACCACCCAGTTAGTTAGAGCTTTTCTGTCAACTCGTCCAGTCTCATATCCTTCAAATAGTGGAAAAACAAGATCCACCTCTTCCTTGATCATGAACCTTAACAGGTCCTCCTCGTCAATGTATCTGGTCATAAGAGAGAATTATTAGAGAAAGACCAGAAAAAGGGAAATCTAACACAGAAGCATCAAATTCACCCTGACAACATTGATTTTTCTCACTTGCAACCAGGCTGGGCAACATTCCTGAAAATGTAATAGGCAGCAGCAGTCGCTTCCATCTCATTTGTGATCTCCTTGTCAGATTGCTCAACCTCTCTATCAGCAAAACTTTCATCCAATGTATTGGAGATTGTAGACAGTCCTGAACTTGTTACAGCATCAACCAGAACCTTCATCGTCCAAGCAGAAACCTTTCCTTGCTTCATCTTATGAACCTTGGCCATATCAATCACTTTTTTCTCTTTTGTTGCTTTTCCCTTTTTGGTACTCCTGAAGCTTAACTGACCCATGCTAGGTGATCTCCCAACTCTCTCAGCCTCCTCTATAAGGGGAGGCCCTGAAAGGGTTTGCAGAACATACTGATGAAAGATAGATTCTTGAGTTCTATCAAAGAAATTACTAACATGGAAATTTGATGCTAAAATCTTTAGCGATAAAGTCTTCAACAACCACAGAAAAGATCCAATTAGAAGAGACATAAGAGTCACGGTTATGCAACCTAAGATCTTTGTGGCAGTTTTAGATCGTTCAACTCCACGATTGAATAACAATGCCCATGCAAGAAGAATCAAAGCTATCCAAATAAACACCTGAACACTCTTCTTCAAACCATGGACAAAATAAAGCACTTTCTTTTTCAGCAAAAAGTTCCTCTCAATCAAGAAAACAATAACATGCATAAACCAATTAGTAACCAACATTCCACTAAATATCACCATGACAAGAACACACCATTTCCAAAACTCCAAGCTCCAAATCGTAGTCTTTTCCAATTTTTCAACAGTCAAGCTAGCAATCAAACATCCCAGAATGCACAAAAATGCAACCCACTCAATCACGGCCTTAGCTCCGACTCTCCTACGCTTCTTCTGTTTACTAGATTCAACCCTCTTCCAAACCTCTTCCTCGTCCTCCTCATCTGCTGGTGCTCCAGGAGATGCCATCAATGGTGTTTTAGGTGTTATAACACTAGAAGCAGACTTGTTATTAGGTGACCCCCTAGTAAGTAAATTCCTGTGAGGAGAAGCCGTGGCAATCTGTTCTTGCAAAGTTGAAACATTCTCTTCAAGCACGGTAGAATCAATAGCATATGGTTGCTCTCCAAATCGGGACTTAGGCTTTGAGTACACTGACCTTGTAAGTGATCTTCTTCTAGTAAGGTTTTCGTTGGGAGTGGGGATTTTGGGGGGCTTTCTCTGGGTCTGACTGGACCATGAAATCTCTGGTGAGGGGCAGCTGAATGGCACTGATTTTGCTAACGCACCATTGCTCGATTCCCTAAATGGTGAATTTGGTCTGCTTTGCCTAGGAGTAAGAGTTTCACGGTCTTTTGAAGCAGGCCCTTTTGGGGTTTTAGTGTCCACACTGGCATTTGAAGTTTCTTCACTTGAGATTGCTATTAACACATCTCCACCATGAGCGGCTCTCTTTTCTGACATAAGTATTTCACCTCGAACTCCCTCTTTAACATCCATCAACGCCCTAAAACTGCACAAATTAATTACCCTGGTTCATCAAAGATGCATAAATTAAATCAAGATTCCAACTTTAAGTAACAAGTGAGGGAAAAAAAAACCTTTATGCAAACAACTTTCCAAACAAATCACTCAGCTCCTAGTCAAGGATAGTGGACCTTGAATCAGACTAATTGATCAACCATTTAAAAGCAGAAGGGTAAACGTATCAAATCTTTATTTCATATTTTAAAGATTCTGCTACTAAATAGCCCTAGAAATCTCCTTCAAAAGTTCGAGAAATCCCTCATGCAAAAAGAAAAGGACTTAGCACCAAAGAAAGGGAAACAAGAAAACAAAACGAGAGCCTACAGAATCCTTACCTTAAAAAACTAGGCAACTAGCTACTCGCCTGGAAATTTAGCCATCCATGGAAAACCCCGCAGAGAGAATAGAGGGATTACAATGTACTGGAAAAGCAAGCGACGCTGATTTGATACTGAAGCAAAGGACTAAAACAAAAACGAGTTTCAACTAAGAGAATAAAACGGACCCACAGGGTGTAAAATCAAGAAACAAACAGAAATAGCGCGCATCGGTAGGAGGAAATGAAGGCAGGACAGGGTGAGTCATCAACGATACGAAGAATGGTTAAGCGACTATACGGTCCACCATTGTCATATCCAGATCACCTTCAATACAACTTTTGGTAATGGAAGTGAGCTCAAAAAGGGCTTAGGATAGTAGTTGGTTGGAAACGTCAGGGAGAGAGTGTGAGACAGAGGAGTTCATATTTTGAGGAAGAAAGAGGAGGAACAAATACATATTGATTTGATAAAACATTAGCACACTGTTCTATGCATCTAAAATCATCATTAATTAATAAATGCAAGGTGAAACGAAGCAGGTGACAGCGACTGGTCAGTTTTTTCTATTCTAACTTGGTTTTTGGTGGGAGGGTACTAATGTAATTTCGAACATGGATTATACCATTTTCTTTAGGGTTTCGATTGGATTATGGAACGTTGTGCTTATTTAAAAATATTTTAAAATAATATTTTTTATTTTAAAATTTATTTTTATATTAATATATTAAAATTAAAAAAAAAAAACTAAAATTTTTCAAAAATACTGTTAAATTCGCAAAAACAAAAGGTAACCTGTGGGCTCGGAGCAAAGCATGGTGCTGTCTGAATACCGCACTCTTGACTCTTGGAGCCTTTATAAGCATGCTTTTTCTTTTTCTTTTCTTTTTTACAAATATTTTGATGTTTTCGGGCCTGGCCTTAAGAAATTGAATTCATTTTTTTCCTAATTTTAAAAACTATATTCTTTTTTAAAAAAAAAAACCCGCTTTTCCAATACTAATGAAAATATACTAGTTAGATTTCATGTGTTGTGTTTCGCTATCTAACATTTTTTTCTCAACACCAAAAAAAAAAGGTATGGGTATTGTTAATTTTTTTTATCATCAATAAAAATTTTAATTACAAAATAAAAAATTTATACATGTATTTTATAAAATAAATTGATAGTTATATGTGCCAAAAAAATATAACAAATTTATAGATTTTAATAAAAAATTAAGCTGGGTAGTGAGATAAGTATGCAATTTCTCGAATAAAAAAATATTGAATATTTATTTTAGTTTGAAATTAGATCTTTAAAATTTTAATTGATTTGAATCAATAAAATAAATTTTTATTTTACAAAATTAAGCATTAACTCAACATCAAAAAATACTATTAACATCACGAGAATCTCATATAAAATCATTTAATATAAAATGTCAAATTCAATTTCAAATTAACTTAATGTGAAAAATAGAAAATAAAAAATAAAAAAAATCAAGTGATAAAAAAAACATTGCGGGTAACTATTGCAACCCATATTAAATTGTGTGTTTCTCCTATATTGCATTTCAATTATTTTTTTTAATATTTATTTCATCTTGTATTGTCTTACATGTTCTTGATTTCAAACATCATTTCATGATTTGTGAAAGATTAATTTTACAAAACCAAACTACAATTATTAAATGAAAAGAAAAATAACCCATTAAAATAAAAGAAGGATGTAAATGAGAACAAAAGGGTTTAAAGGGCCAGTAAAAAGAAGGATGTAAATGAAAAAAAAAAAAGATGATAAAAAAAACTGAAAGACGAAAAAAAATAAAAAAAAAATTGAGTTGCCATCTCAAGTTTTTTAATTGTATTGAGAAATATTAGTCACACGAGATTAGGAAATTAGTATATTTTTAATATATTTTACTCGAGATATAAAGAGAATAAATGCTTGCATGCATTAACCATTTATATGGTGTTCCTGTCACAGACGAGTTCGCTTCGTTGAGTAGGAAAAAAAACAACTTTGTAGTCATATTTTGGCGTTCGTTGTTGCACCTATTTGACCCGGTTTTTTTTTATTTTTTTTTTTATGAATGTTTAACCCGTTTGCATTACATGTTTTCTCTGAAAATAACACCATCCATGTGGGAAAGACAGGGTTGAATTCAAGGAGGTGTGCCTTGCCTTTGGAATTATACATACTCTTCGTTAACGCACAAACTAATTTTAAAATATATTTTATATTTTTTTATTGCTTTAAATTTAGCTTTATAATTATTTTTAATGTATTTTCGATGATTATGGATAAAAACAAATATATATTTAACATTGTTTGTGTGTGTATATATCATGCTAGTGGTTAATTTTGTCTTTAATTACCAATCACGAACAAATAAGATTGAACATTTAGATAATTTGGATAAGAAATTGCCATTTTTAATAATAATTTGCATTAACTAAAACATTTTTTTCATTTAGCTAATTAACCAGTTTTTTTCTCTTTTATCAATTTATTTCTCACCCTGTCAAGAAATTCGTTACCCCACTAGTTTCTTTACCTAAGATGCTATACCATTTACAATTACCTGGCCAAGATTAAGTTTAAAGAAAATTATAAGCTCGCCAAATATTTATAAATAAAAAGAAGAAGAAATAATGCACTTTTGAGTGTTTGGACTCATATGATTTTCACGGTTGAGTGTTTGATTTTTAATTTTATTCAAATAAGTGTCTCGTATTTTTATTTCATACAGTACTAAAGTATCCATATGAATGTCTGTTAAACAAATTCTAGTATGTTTTTTTTTTAACTGATGATTCATGCATTAACATTTAAGACAACATTAATGAACAAATGAGATGCCATGTTAGCAAGTAAAGGGGAGGGAAAATCCCCTCTAAACATAGTTGAAAATTATAAAACAGTGAATCCTGAGGGGTCTAACTCAACTGATTAGATCCTGAGTTTATTTTCCAGAGATCACCAGTTCGAGTCTCGCAAACAACAGGGTCATTGAAGGCTTATATAGTTGGTAACTTCATGATCCTTAAGATTAGTCGAGGTACGCACAAGCTTACCTAGACCCACGTTAATAAAAAAATAAATTAAAAAAAAGTAATTATTAATAAAAAAAAGTTCACATCTCATTAATTTTTCGTTTCGCTTTTGCTGACATCTCATCAATGACGTTAACCTTCATATTAATTTAAGTATTTTATTGTACAAAAATAAAACAATCAAACACCTTTTTAAATCAAATTAAAAATCAAATACTCAATTATAAAAACCAGATAAGTTCAGTTGCTTAGAATTGCTTTATCCTATTCCTATATATATAAAATTAACATTCACCACAAGTGAGATCGATGTTCACATCCCCGAGAAGAAAAAAGAATCTTGACAAATATTGGTCTACGTTGTTGCCCATATTTGACCCGTTTCTTGAAAGTTTGACCCGTTGGCGTTGCATGGCTCTCCAAAAGAACACAGAACATGCGGGGGAAGAAAATATACATAGGATCATCCCTCTCTCTAGGATTCCGATCAATCACTGAGTTCGGTACGCGGTGACAGTGACGAATTCCGATTCTTAATGCATTCAAATTTCGACAATAATTACTGGGGAAAAAAAGTGTTCATGTAGAACTCAATTTAATTGCTGAGAATAATCACTAGAAAAGAGCACGGTATGTTTGTTTTTTGAAATTTATTTCTCAGAAAACTATTTTTTAAATTTTTTTATATTTATTTGTTATTATAAAAGTTGATCAACAGAAAACACTTTTTAGTCACCGAAAATATTTTCCGGTCAACGAAAAACATTTTCCAATCAAAGAAAAATTTGGTTTGGTTTTCAGAAAAGTGTTTTTCCTTTTGGCTTTGTTTGTTTTCCAGAAAGTTGTTTCTAGGAAACCACTTTCCAAACTTTTCTGTTTGCCATTAGAAAAGTTGGTCAACGGAAAACACTTTCCAGTGAAAGAAAAATTTGGCTTAGTTTTCAGGAAAGTGGTTTCCTGAAAAATTTGGGCGGAAAATACTTTCTGGAAATTGTGATAAGTTTAGAAATGTCATTATTTGCTGATTATATCAAATTTGATCCTCAAACTTTTGATTGCTATATATAATTTATTTTGAATATTTGTTTTTCAATTCCATCTCTTTAAAATTTAATTTTTATATTAATTTTGATCTTTATTTTTATAATCGTTATTTACTTTTTTCTTATTTTATTTGAAATAATTTATGAAATGTTAATTATTATTATTTTAATTTCTTCACCTTTAATTTTTTTTTTTAATTTTTTAAATTTGATCTCTATTATTTTGATTATTATTTATTTTATTTGAGATGATTTATAAAATTATATTTTTTTTCAATTTCATTCTCATTCAACTTTTTAATTTCTAAGATTTGTTCCTCATTATTTTAATAAACTTGAGAAAAATAAAACATTAATAAGTTATTTTCCAGCTCATTTTCCATGACATAACCAAACATTGAAAAATGTTTTCCAACTTATTTTTTATTATACTACAAAAATCAAAAAATATTTTTCTAAAATTTATTTTTTTCAAAATTTATTTTAAAAAAAAATTTACTTCTTAATAAACAAACGAGACTATAATATCGGTTCAAAGCCCGAATCATGATCTTCACTTGTCGACGCCAATATAACTCGATTTGATTGCTGAGATTATTCAGTTTCTACCATAAAAAACGTGTCAATGACCATTTTTATTTTGTTTTTTTAGAAGCAATTTGAACTGTCTTTGTCTGCCAGGATATGATGTTTTATAATTGAAAACGATGGTTTGATGAAAAGTATTATTCGATCTCTATGAGTTAATCAACATTAACAATTAATTATTTATTCGGACTATCTTGCTGCTTAGGAGCAAAATGATAACCACGTTATGCTAAGAGAAATATTAAAAAAATAGCAATCACTGTACCGATTTTTTATTTTAAAATATATTAAAATAATATTTATTTTTAAAATTTTATATTAACACATGAAAATATCAAAAAAATTTAATTCTAATAAAAAAATAAAAATATTTTTAAAATACAAAAACAAACAGGTTTTATCCCTAACAAGTCACGAGTGATATGAAAATGTTTATTTTTGCAGTGACACCGTACTTTTGAAAAATATTAATTTTTTTATTTTTAATTAATTTTTAATGTTTTTTATTGTTCTAGTATCTAATATTAAAAATAAAATTTAAAAAATAAAAAATAATATTTTAATTTATTTTTTAATAAAAAATATTTTAAAAAATAATTATTATCACAGTGACAAACAATACAACCTAACATATGGTCATTAATTTTAGAATTTATAGGATTAGTTAAAATACACACAAGCTGACCTGAATATCCATATTAATAAAAAAAAAAATTGTAAAGAAAAAGAAGAGATGAAAGGACTCGAGTTCAAGTTCCATTTTTATTAACCAGTCATGATTTAAAAAAAAAATCTGGTCGCTAAACCATGATAAAAGATCATAGAAATTAGATAATATTTATCTACTTACACTAGAGATTGTTGCCTTGCGATTGGGGTTATTGGGATATTCTCAATACGCCCACAACATGTTATTTTAGACTAGGTGTTGAGTTAACCATCTAAAAGGTATTTAGTGGTAAAAGTTTGGGATTAAAAAATTTATTTTTTTGTAGTTTTAGGTTTGAGCTCTGTGATTGTTCATATGATAATTACTGGAGACTTACATGGTCGTTAATCCATGAGATTAATTGAGGTGCGCACAAACTGGCCAAATACCTATATTAATATAAAAAAAAAGTAAGTACTGAGTTATTCAATGCTCCAGCCATAGATCAATTTCAACTTTCATTTTTAGTTATGAAATGTATTATGATAAATAAAAAACATCACCATATAAAGTAACACTTGTTTAACGTAAATAATCAATATAATTTATTTTCATTCTATTTTTAATCACAAACAATGAAATAAAATAAATGCGTTTGGATAATACTTAACGGTGAAAGGCGCCCATTATCTTTTATCATATTATAATAAATAATCAATGCTGATATTAAATTTCACCCCACCTTTGATTAAGAAAAAGTAACTTATAACATTGAAGAAATTCGTGAGAAATAAATTATAAATATAAAAATAGATTAATCTTGTTTTCCCATTATTTTCTATTCGTGCACCGTATAGAATCTTTTAAATGATATAAAACAAGCCTTTTAAATCAGACAAAAGTAAGATCATTCCTAGCATATTTTTTATTTAATAATTTTTTTTATCAGATAATTACACTAACTTACATTTTAAAATAAAATTCAAAAATAATTTAATTGTTTAATTAAAACAACTACCCATATGTATCACAATAAAAAAGAAACTCCTTTTCTCTTCTTATTTCCTTTATTTTTGCAAGAAAGATATGGATTTTCATATGGTAAAATATGAAAAAATGTACTTTCTAACTAGCTTGATGAATAATTTTTTTAAATGATTGTTGATTTTAAGAGATCTACACACACACATATACAACAAACGCACATATATCCTAACTTTAAACAATTGTATGTCTATAATTTTTATTTCAATGTGATTAAAGATTATTAATATGTTTAAAAATCTAACATACTAATTAATCAAAATATATAAGAAATCATTTAGATTTTAAATAAGGAACATGTTAATCAACTATATATTTATAAAAAATAGTTATAAATAATTAAAAATAATATATCAATTAAAAGCTCAGCCATTCACCAATTCACTCCACGTTAGTTTTTTTTTTTAATCATAATTCCAAGAAAACTAGTATCGATTAAAAGTTCAACTATTCACTAATTCACTTCACACTAGTTTTTTTTATCTTATAATCACTGCATCTTCAAAACATTAATTTCACTTAAAAAAAATATGAAAATAATTGATCTATTTTTAAAACTATTGTAGAGAGGAAGTATAATATATAATTAATTAAAATCGGTATTTTGATAGCAGCAAAACAAATATCTTGATCCAAACACAATTAACACCAGACAATGTCACTTTTCCATCTATTTCCTGTCGATTACAGTTAAAAGACTTCATTCAATTCGCACAAAATGTCAATATAAATTAATATTTATTTTAAAAGATATTTTTTAACAAATGAAAGGATACGAGACCCCATTTGACAATGATATAACACAATAAAAAAATGTCTCTATGAACAGGTGTTCCTTGAACATTTGGTAGCTTTACCCAAAATTAATACCTTTGATGTCTTCACATTTTTTTTTTCTTTTATCCATGACAATTTAAATGGATTTCCGTCATCTAATCTTCCCTTAATGGCCCACAATTACACATTTACTCTGTGGTTAAAAATAACCACCTTTGCACATCTAAAAAAATTATTTAATTTAAAAAAATTATATTTAAAAATTATTTGATTTTTTTCATAATCTCAAATAAACATCTTTAACCTCCTTATATTTAATTTTGCAATTGATTTATATTTAATTTTATGAGTATTTATTTTTTGTATCTTGTAATTAAATAAAAGATATTAAAAAAATAAAGTTATTAAATTTAGCAAACCTACCATTCAACTATAAATTTAAAAGGTTGTGTTATGAAGTTCAAGTCTATCTAACATGTTATTATTTTAATATTAAATAAAAAATTATTTTAAATTATTTTTTCAATCAAATCATATTTTTTATTAATTATTTGAATTGTTTTTAAATATGTCAATTCAAATAAATTATATTAAAATAATTTTTATTTAATTTAGTTTTAATTCTAAATTAATCAATTACTTGGTTGGAATGTTGGGTTAGGTTTAATTCCACGTGGTGTGATTTATTTTTTTCCCGCAAACTAGTTTATACCAAAAAGAAATAATAAAAAAGATCTGATGTGTACATCACTTTCATAAATGTCTTTCGTAC
>Ga0325405_1001194_pt1 | contig 26179 bp, 9 predicted proteins | sample PopdelMetagenome_21_FD_205663 | JGI IMG/M metagenome (GOLD analysis project Ga0325405, IMG submission 205663) | Populus deltoides microbial communities from Bellville, Georgia, United States - Xylem-Control-R2 | ecosystem: Host-associated > Plants > Phyllosphere > Stem > Wood/Secondary xylem...
TAAATCACAAATTGAATTTCTCCTCCTCCAACAGACCCGATCTCTCTTTCCAACGGTCACAAACTACCATAGAAAAAAAAAACTCGACAGAAATCAGCCCCTTCTTCCATCTTTTTCCAAACACCAACACAACCCCTCTCCCCCACATCTTCATCACCAAAAATCCAGCAGCCCTAACCGACAAACATCACAAATTAAACTCGTAGCAACCCTGAAACAACCACATTTTAATTGAATATTTAGGCTATTTATATAATTTATATCTGGGTTGAGTTTCGTGCTGGATAGAGCAATATTCATATCCCATCTGAACCTGATATTTTGATTTCGAGTATTACTTGAACCTATCCTGAATATGAAAAAAGTTTCTACCCATTGCAGTTAGTTCGAATTAACATCTACTAGGTTCGGATAGGTTCGGATGAAATTATCGTACCTACTTAAAAGTCAAAGCTGCCACGGGGACCTTTCTGTTTTAACCATTATTAAAAATTAAAAATCATAAAAACAAAACAAACAAAAATGTATTTAAAATAAATTAAGCTGTTCTTTCAAAAAGGCTAATATCTCTCTCCTGTTCACACACACCTCCTCAATTCACTCTCTCCCTCTCTCACCCCCTGAAATAAGACTGAAAAAAACACAAATCCAATCATATCCAATTCCAATCTCTGAATCCGAAAACCAAAGAATTCGATTTCTATCCTTTCCTTTGCCTTTTCCTTTTCCTTGTCAATTTCTATTTCATTTTTTTCCATATGTAATGCATCAGAAGAAATCAGAAATCCAAATCGGAAAAGAAAGCACCGGCATCTCTTCCGATTTCTCAACTACGTTAAACCCGCAATTTCTCATCCTCCACCACTTCCAACAACAAAATGACCCAATTACCCCTCCTTCTCCTCCCTGTTCTTCCCCAACTCCTTACAAAAGACCTCTCTTAACGACCACGACCACGACCACAACCCCTCATAGCCAAACCCCTCATCGTTCCAATTCACTCTCAAAATCCCCTACTATTTACCATTTTTCCACGACCCATCAACCCCAGTCTCTCTTTTCCGTCTCCACTGCCGTTAAAGCTGCCGCCTTTCGTTTTCTCTGCCCCCGTTTGGCTCGCCTGAAAGTGCACCTCCGCTTGATTCTCTTGCTCTCGCTTCCCTTCTTTTATTTCCTGGTTTCGCATCCGAGTCATTCGTTTTTGCTTGATTTTTTATCTGCTTTTGCATTTTCTGCTGCTTTGTTATTGTCTCTTAATTTAGCTTTGCCTAGATTGCCTTCAATTCGACTGTTTTTATCGCGGTCATTTGCCATTAATAAGCTTAGGAACTCAGCATCCAGACATCCTTTACCGGTGTTTTGGTCAATTGGATCGAAGCCAAAACCGGAGAAAAGGGCGACTTCGGGTTGTTTTGTTCAGGATTATAGTAACGGAGACGTTTATGAAGGTGAATTTCATAAGGGAAAGTGTTCAGGAAGTGGGGTTTATTATTATTATATGAGTGGAAGATATGAAGGTGATTGGATTGATGGGAAATATGATGGCTATGGAGTGGAAACTTGGGCTAGAGGGAGTCGGTATCGAGGGCAATATAGGCAAGGACTTAGACATGGATTTGGGGTGTATAGGTTTTATACAGGAGATGTTTATGCCGGTGAATGGTCTAATGGACAAAGTCATGGTTGTGGAGTTCATACTTGCGAGGACGGGAGTCGGTATGTTGGTGAATTCAAGTGGGGTGTCAAGCACGGACTCGGGCATTACCATTTCAGGTAAATTTGATGAATTTTGCTATTTGGAATTTTTACTTTTTTTATGCTGTTAAAATTTTTGCCATTTGATGCTACTGGCCTTTTGGGATTGAATTTGAGAAAATGCACGTGGATTTTGGTGTCGCATTTGATTTTCTAGTTTCAGGATCGTGGAATTTTTTAAAAGATGGCATTAGCTGGATATGTTTGGAAATATTATCGTGGAAGCTATTTGAATAGTGGTTTTCCCTTGAATAAATTTTGATTTGATGAAAGGAATCGGGAAGCTGGGCATAAAAAATGCAACTTAACGGATTGCAAACATGCAACCAATCTACCTCAAATAATTTATGGAAATGCAAGTGCTTATAGTACTATTTAAAGAACATATTGCAGATGGAATTGACAAATTCTAGATATAGCAAATCATAATGGATTGTTCTAAATCTGTTATTGAGACGTCAATTGTAAATGTGAGAAACACTCCTCTTCGTTCATTGTCATTTGGCTGAGTCATTTTAATTATTATCATTATTGTTTTTCTTGTTCTTGTTGTTGTGAATTTGTGTAATTTTAGTCATCCAAACTGGATTCTAGAATTGGATCTCATAAAGACAAGATTTCTGGACTAGTTCAGTAGGAAAATTGTGTCCTTTAAAAAACATAATTCAAATAGGTTCTCCCATCACGAAGCAATGACTGGATGATCACTTGTAGCATAAATTCTCCTAAGCTTGCACACAGTTTACCAACGTGTACTCATATGTTTAGTCCCGAGTGTTTAACCAAGGACGCGTGTACAGGTAAACTTGAAAAGGTTGGCTCAAACTTGCTTGATTTATAAGGAAGCTGGGTTGAATTCTGTTACTTTACTACTCTTAACTTCCTTTGTAATTGCAAAACTCTGCGAGTTACAAATTGTGTGCTGTTCTTTTCTTAGGGCTTAGATTACAAAGCTTATAAAAATGTTTAGTCTGGACAGATTGGATGATGGACGCCTCCTTAATTTTTAATCTTTATTTTTATATCTAGCAACATATTATTGTAGTTTTCTTGCTTATTATTATTATTTTTTTAATATTTTTGTATCTCTTATAACCCATGGAGCCTGTCAAAGGTTCATGGACTTGTCAGACAAGATCTTAGAGAGGTCTCTTAGGTTAGAAAAAATTTGGAAAACCGTGTTATTGTTTCTCATGTATCGTACTCTCTATGGATTGTTATTCTATCACGTGTAATAGGACGGAAAATCTTTTTCTTTGGGGGAGATGTTTCTTTGAGCTGTCTTGTATTCAGTGGTAAGGATAATAATCCCTGTACGAATTAAATAATAACGATGCTTGTTACTCTGATGTCCTTTCCAGCTGATTTTTTGGACTATCTCAAGTATGAAATTATCTACGTGTATTTGTATTTTACTTCGACAATGTCATCATTATTTGGCAATTACCAATGCTCTTTAAAGCATGCATAGATATTATTTGGGGTCACAGGGATAACTATTAGATGTCAGTTTTAATTTCATCTCCTGTTCTATTGTCACACTTTAGTTGGCTTTAGTTAACATGACTAACCAAAATAGAGAATATTTTTCATCCGTTCTTCAACTGAAAGCTGAGATGGCAAAGCAGTTGATAAGTGAACGTTAAGGGAAAAGGGAATTTGTTGAAGAATGAAAAAAATAATGTATAGGTAATGGCTATAGAATTGTCATTGATCATCTTTTTAACTTAGCTCCGGTCGCAACTGCACTATCTGGGGTTGTTTTGCTGATTTTGACTTACTGCGGTTGATATTACAGTGCTCGAGGAGGATTTGATGTCATTATACTTAAGAGAACTTGATACTGCTTTAATCACCTAGCAAGAATCTGGCTTTTTTAACACAGCGAAAATTTTAAGGTGCTTATGATCTGTCTGTTCATTTAACTCATTCAGTTCTGGAGTTTATATAATGGGATAAGTTGTTCATAGTTTTCAGCTTGTGCTAGTTCTCTTTCTCACTTTCTTCACTTCTATTTAGATAGGATGGAATGGATTGTAGGAAATCGCATGGCCTATCCCAATCAGTTCCGGGTTATGGATTATTGATTAAACATGGTTTTTTTGTCATCTTTAGATCTCTTTATCTGTAGATTGTGGTGTGCCCCGTGCATGTGTATATCAATAAACTTATCATTTTATGTTAGCAAGTTTTACAGCCTTATTAGCTGCTCCAAATATCCATATTGCTGTATCAATCATCTAAAACTGGTGTTTTTGCTCCCATGCCTACTCATCTGGTTTCTAATTATTCAGAAATGGGGATACATATGCTGGAGAATATTTTGCCGACAAGATGCATGGCTTTGGTGTCTATCGTTTTGCAAATGGGCATCGGTATGAGGGAGCCTGGCATGAGGGTAGAAGGCAAGGCCTGGGAATGTACACATTCAGAAATGGGGAGACTCAGTCTGGTCACTGGCAAAATGGAATTCTTGATGTCCCAAGCACGCAGAACACCTCTCATCCTGTATCTCCGGTTGCTGTTTATCATTCCAAAGTACTCAATGCAGTGCAGGTGTGCACACTTTTAAACTTGACTCCTTGCATAGTGCTTGCAATTGTATTCATATGGAAAGATTTTGCATTTTTCACTGTTAGTTGATGCCACCTTTACATTGCTGCCATTTTGCTTTCAAAGATCCTTTTTATTTATTTATTAATTTTAACCATCCAAACTTTCAGTCAGTAATTGTGATGTGCGAATGGGACACGAATGACACAGAGCCCACTTGTCTTTCAACTTGGAATGAAGAAATAAGCATTGTGTGATCATACTGGTTTTCTTTTCTATTAACTACTTGTTCTTGCATGCAATTAGGAAGCAAGACGGGCAGCAGAAAAGGCTTATGATGTTGCAAAAGTTGATGAAAGAGTGAATAGGGCAGTAGCAGCAGCTAACAGAGCAGCTAATGCAGCTAGAGTGGCAGCAGTTAAAGCTGTTCAGAAACAAATGCATCATAACAGTAACAATGATAACATTCCGATTCCATTTGTGTGAGACTTCCATACTTGATCATTAATTAGGCAAACTACCAAGACCGTGACAAGAGGATATGGCTTTGCGGTTCCTTTTCAAAAACTTCATAGCTTGGACAACCATCTTCTCTGCAGCCTATTCTTTCTTTAAGAGGCTGTAACCTAAGATTCAAACTTGGAGTCCATGTTTGAACAGAGGGAGCTAGTGTGGAGTCTTGTTTGCTTTGACATCATGTATACATAGACGATACTGCTAGCAAGCATGGGTGGGGGGGCTGTCTATTCGAGGCTTTTTTTTGCTTGTAGATTTGTATAGATGAGTTAGATGTATTGTAGTATAAGGGAGCTGGTGGTGCCCAGGTGAAACCTCAGCCCATCTCAATGCTGTAAGTGAACTTGAGTATCATCAATGAGATATAATCATGCTCCTTTCGCATGTTAAATATTCTTTCTTTTGACTTGTAAAATTGGACAGAAGGCACAGATGGAAATCAATGTGATTACTCTCGAGTTCAACCTTCATGCTTTAGTTGTAATTGAGCTCTTTGCATATGGATTTCGATTTCGACCTTTACATTCAGGGGCATCCAGTAAGTGACGCTACTAAGAGTACCGTTAATTTTGCTGAATAAATCTTCACGGATATTTTTCACTTCCTGAAATTTCAACCATCACGTTGAATTTGGTTTTAGCTTAAAAGCAGTAAATGCTACTCTTGTAATTTTTACCCTCTTTTCAACATGTTTGTGTGAATCTGAAACAGGAGAGCAAGGGTTCCCGGATTGGTGTTTATCCCACAAAAAGGGGGTTAAAAGTTACCCTTCAAGGGTTTAGGTTAACATTTTCTTTTCTCTCTGGAGGAGGCAGACAACTTTTTCCAAACATTTCTTTCAGTCTGTGGGTTTAGAAACCAAGAAAGCCTCTAGATTTACTATTCGAGCAACATTACTCATCTCCTTCCATTGATGAGGTAAGCCATCATTCCTTCAATTACCTAGGAATTGAAAAAAAAAATTGTATCTAATGAAATATTATTCCATTTTATTTTCTTTAAGATAACCCATTATTGGTTAAAAGAATGGTGGGTTAAATTCTCCGTAGATACGATTTTTCCTTCTTTCATTGATTTGATCGGGTAAATCATGAATTTTATTTATTTTTTTGTTAAACTGAAACTTCCTAGAATTGGACAATTTCTGGGTTAACAGTGTGGTTTATAAGCTAAAATAGCTTTACCCATTGTTCTTTCCTCTATAAATCTTTTTTTGTCCATTTAGTATACATTTTTTAATTGAAAATATATCAGATTTCATTTTTTTATGGCCCTTGTGAGAAAAATGTCCAGATGATGATCTTTGCAGTGTTTTATATACAGCCTGAAGGATGATGAGGAGAAATGTGCATTTGTGCATGCGGTGCTTGTTGGCTATGCATAATGGTTCTTTTATCAGTAGTTCTTTTTGGTTTTACCTAGAGGTCTCGTAGATTTTGGAGAAGTTGTGGACAAAAGTGACGGGCCCTCTACTTTCTTTGGAGGCACGTACTGGATTCTAGAGAAGTTGACAAACTGGCCGCCCTTGTATTGTACTACTAGTCTACTGGTAAATACTAGTTTTCTGTTCCGCGATACATTGATGGTTGTATAAAAAAAAATTTTGAACCTAAAAATAATATTCAATTCTAAAAACATTGGTATTATTATCAAATGTCTTCTAGGAAGACAATATTAAAAACTTACAATTTAATTCTTTTGATTTAATCTGAGTTTCAAATTAAACCATCTAAAAATTATATTGATGTGACTCAGTTGATATGATAGGTTCAAAGACAACAACTCAGATGATGACTAGAAAAAAAATGACTTTAAAAAAATCAATATAACATCATTTTTTTTTAATATTAAGACGGAATTATATTACATTGAACTGAATTTTGTGTTTTAACTCGTCAAACCTATCACTCGGATAATGAACTCCACTGGATTTAACAACTTTGTTTTTTTTAAACTATTCTTGACTTAATGATATCACAACAAAAATAAATACTCACAAAATTAAACGTCAACTAAATGTTGGAATGTTTGTTTGGGTTGCAATAATTTCATAGAAAACAAACCGAAATATATTATAAAAACCGATTCAAAATCAACCAAATATTAAAGAATAAAATTGATAAAAAAAAATTCAATGGAAAGGAAAAAAAGAAGATGAAATTCTTTTTTAAAAAGAAACTATTTGGTGTTATTATTAAACTCGACCTAGTGGGACAATCTTGAAATCTCTCAGCCCAACTCTTTACCTCTCCCAAGTTTTAAATTTATCCCAATGAGAGTTGACTCTAAATCAAGTCCAAAGACAGTCAAAACAATAGGTAAACGCGTAGTTTGGCTTTAAAAAAAAAATTAAAATGACATTATTTTTAATATTGAAATAATAACATATATAACAATATTTTTTTAATATTAATATAGCGACATATTGGATGACATTTATTTTTTAAATATTAAGACAATAACATTTGATTTACTGGAGTTAACTTGTTAAATCTGCGACATAGAACACGAGGCCATGACAACTGTATAAAAAATAAATCAAAATAAATTATAAAAGCTAATTCCTAATCAATATAATATTGAAAGATAAAATTAAAAAAAAAATTAACTACCCGAGTCGATCTAAATTAATATGTCAAACCTATAACCCGGGTCATGAGATTCGGATAACCTCATGGAAAGCAAATAAAAAAATTATGAAGTCTAATTTTCCAACCAACTTAATATTAAAGGATAAAAAAAATAACAAAAAAAAAAACAACTCAGGTCAATTCGAGTTAACTTATTCAACTCAGGAGTTAAATTATTCAACTCAGTACCTGAGTCATGAGACTAAGATGCCTTTATAAAAAGCAAATAAAAAAATTATAAAACTCCATTTTCATATATCTAATATTAAATGTTGAAATTGATTAAAAAAAAAACTAAATCCATGAGACTATTATAATTTCATATAAAACAGCTCGAAACAAATTATGAAACTCAATTATTAAACAATTTAATATCAAAGTATAAAATTGAACAAAAAAAATTTTAAAAACAAGTTGAAAAATAAAATTATATAAAAAAATTCAATTACAAATAGATTCAAAATAATAAATTGAGTCAACCCAACTCAATCTATCATCTATGAAATCAAAATAACCTCATAAAAATCAAATAAAAAATCATAAAATCTAATTAAAAATTACTTAGTTATAAAAACAAAAAATTAACTAAGTCAATGAAACTACCGAACCCTTGAGTAAAGAGATCTAGACAACCAAAAAAAAATAAAATTAATCCCCCTACAGTTTTTACTTCTTTAACTCTTCATTCCTCACCTGACGTTAAATTTTTATCCTCAAATCAAACACAACCTCAAGATTTAAGAAATGGCCAAAATGAAGTTTAGTAGTACATTTTGATGCTTGTGTTCTGCCCCCTTTCAGACGACAATTATGAGAATCCACTGGTACAATTTGATCCTTGCACGCGTCGGGAAATGAAATGCATCATGGGATTCTCGGTCAACAAGGGCTTCTCCCATACAAGTTTCCAGCTTGATCACATAATGGTCGTTTGATTCATAGAACTGTGGGCAGGTTGAACCACACCATCATATCATAAATCAATGTTCAACAAAGATATATTTGTTATTCACGGAGCTATTGTATCCATTTTCCAACCATGAGTGGTGGGCAACACAGGATTGACCATGCAGGGCAAAGCATGCTCTACATATTAAATTGGAAAGGGCAGACAAAACCATACAAAACTTCTCAAACATAATCTGTTTTCATTAATTTCTTAACTACTAACAAAGTCTCCGGAAATGAAATTGGGAAATTCATTAAATCGTCAATCAAAATGACTCCAAAATCCAAATGTCAAAAGACACATAACATGTTCTTCAATACAATCAACTCTCCGTCTGTTCCCTCAGCCTACGGATAGTACTCCTGACTGTTACGGCACTAGCAGTACTGTTATGAATTTGCAAAGCAAGCAATTAGAACCACTGTACAAGTCGATACAGAAATAATTAAGATTCAAAAGGTTAAGGAAATCTTACTTCAAAGTGTAAGCACCTCCAGCTTTCACTTTGCCACAATCCTTGCAACTCCAAATACCAACAGCCTTCCTCTTAACAGCATACTACAATTATGAACATTTTACAAAATCAATAACATGTTCATGAAACCAGCAGTTATGTTGAGAAACATGATGAGTAGGCAAAGATCAGCAGTATTTTTAAAAGATCACAGAGAGTGATTATGGTGGATCGATTACCTTGCCGCAAAACTCGCAGAAGAACTTGCTGTGCTGACTGACCTCCATTTTCTTAATCTGTTTTCTCAAACTCGCACCATATCGGGTGCCTGCACCATGTACATTTTATGAGCACTGGTTTTATATCGATAACTACATTTGCACATATGAGCACACATTGTTTATGTGCACAAAAACAAGCAAGCTGTATTCAGATTAAAGGGAGATTGAGAAAAACTAATCCATCATACAGAGACCAAATAGACAAACGATTTGTAAAACAATCAGAGTCATCTTCATGGGAAAGGAAAGGACATATCTTATCTATTCAACTTCTTTTCTAAATTCGCTTGTATGCAAGGTAAGCTAATATAATCATGGAAGCAATTATTTGTGTTTTCATGTCTTCTTTTCCAATTCATTTTACCCTTAGCACATAAAAACACACAAGACAAAACTATGTTAAGAAAAGCATACCATATTTCCCGACAATACCAGCCTTCTTGGTTCTCTTGGTCTGCATATCAGAAAAGAAATTCAAAACACAAAAATCAGGCACCAGACTATCTGTAATTTGATTCCAGATGATAAATTAAAAAAATAACAGCAGAGTAACAAAATGTTACTCCAAATAAAAACCTGCGGAAAACAAACTGCAACAGTAACTGTCGGCCGAAGATGTAAAACTAAAAATCAATCATGTGATAAATGGATAAATTCTAAGGACAGCCGCAGCTGCACCGAATCGAATATCCTAGCCGTCCGGGTGAATCAGACAGGCTAAGGTCGGCAGCTCCAGCAGCTGCGGCAATCCTTACTTAGGATTAGGACGCAAGTTTTGGTGACAAATACACTCCAAGTAAATACAGGCTGAGCTAACAATAATACTGAGATTTATAAATAAAAACATCACATAAACGAAATATAAAGCAGTAATCTCGTAGAATTTGAGCTCTTGCATGATTATAAAAATAATCCATGAAGAGTAAAGGAGAGGCATGAAGAGAGTACCATTCTGGATGGCTTCGTAGAACAGAAACCCTAGAAATCTCTTGATTAGCGGCCAAAAGAAACAACACTCACCTCTTTACTTGGTTTATATATAGCGACCGCGCTTTCGCGTTTTGAGGGATGCCCTAGGCCTGATAGTTTTGCTTTAATGAGCCCTTACGGTTATTGGTTATATGGGCTTTATTGGGGCCTAATTATTCAATGGCCTACTGTATCTCTCTCTCCCGACAGCAAGGGCCTCTACGAAATAGATTAAAGATTTTTTATTAATTGTTTTTAGAACGATTCAAAGAAAATTCATACATTTTTATCTTATCTTTCCTTTTTTTTCCCTTTTTTTTAGAAATATTATATATATGTGGCCCGCACTACACTGCATCTACAATTTTTTTAAAAAATAAAAAATATATATATTGTTAACAATGTTTTCAAAAAATTAATAATTATGAATTCAAAAATCTGATGCACTTTAAACAATATCTTTTAAAATCTTAATATGCTAAAAAAACAAAATATCAAACCCATTCAATATTAAAATGATTAAAAGCTAAGGACAAATCTTGTTAAAATAGAAGGGGGGAAAGGGAAAAATATGGCCAAAATCATTTCTACATAAAGGCTCCAGCAAATAAACAAGAAGCAGTACCCATCATTGCAAGTGTGTGGAAATCAAGGGAATGAGAACAACACATTATCAACCTTTCGATCAATTTAAAAAAAAAACAAACACCAATAAAACAAAACTATCAAATTCAAGAAAATTCAAGCTATAAAAAAATAACATGCTACTAATAAAACTCGCTCTAATAAATAAAGAAACACAATTCAAAATAATAACCAAAGTGCTAATTAAACAACAAAAAAAAAAATCAAACCAAACTTCAAAGAAAAACATTAATCAATCAAATAAACAAAAGGAAACTAAATAGTCAAAAAAACAACAAACCAATCAAAATAAATCCATCCTAATTTTTCTCCTCAAAACATATACAACACAAATGAAAAACTTATTATTTTTGTGAGAATAATATTGTTTGACATGCAAAGGAAACAACCACACAGAACAACTTTTTTTTTTTAAAAAAACAATGTCATAATAAAAACCATGATTTTTCAAGAGAAGATAAAGAGGGCAAGTGAGTAAAAAAACAACTTTTTTTTTAAATGCATGGATTTTATTTGGAAAGATTACCCCAACCCTTCTGTAGTTTAGTTATTTTTCCATTTGACCTTAATTATTTTAAAATTATAGTTTATATCTCATAATTTATAAGTTGATGAAACTTCACATCATCACTCATATATGCCAAAACAATATTAAAAAAATCATATTATTTACAAGATTATCATTATATTCTATATAATGACTAAAAAGTCATTGCAATGTTAAAGTTACAAAATTGACATAAAATTTAAATTACTCTTTTTATTATTTCTAATATTAAAATTATAAAATTTCCACAAATACTAGACTGGAGAGATTGCTATTTTTATTGATTCTTCTTCCTTTAAACATCTATTATTTAAAATATCTCGAATACTCTCAATGTTATTATTATAAAAACCATTATTGTTCTCCTTATATGCTATTTATTTTCTATTTAGAGTATCACTTCTGATTTGATGCATAAATGTTCACTTGTAATATTTTTATGGTTGCATGCATGTGATAAACTCAATCAAAAATTTATTTATTGATAGATTAAGATTGTTTATTGGTAGCGATCACTTTGATAAGTAGATGGTGCTACAATGATAATAAAGGTGGTGTTAATATATATCAAACTTGTGAAAATTAAAATTATCATTACTTTTAAAAATATAAATTCTAAAATATTTAAAACAAATCATAAAAAACATAAATTCTAAACCAACATTCATTAAAAAAAAAAACACATTCATTTTTGTTGAATGAACACATTAAGTTTTTTGGTGTCTATAGGAGCAAAATTCGAATCAAATATCGATGAAATTGATATAATATCATCAACACCTAATAAAACATCATCATGCTCCTTTATAACTTAATCATCACAATCATCTTTAATCTCATTGATATTTATAAAATCTACATTTAAAACATAATTAAAGAATAAATATTACATGTTAAACAATACTAAATTTTAAATAATATTTTTCACTAAATGATCCATCATTAATTACCATCATCTAAAGTATCTTGATAGTCGTTGTTGATAAAGCATGGTAAAAACTCTCTACTTCTTCAGTTGTCAAAATTGACGAGTTATCTTCTACTACCTAATTTCCAATGTCACATACTATCTTAAAATTAATCGGACATAACTTCATCATTTCCAATAATTCCTACATATTCAAAGTAAAGATAAGCTTAATATAAATACTAGTGATGCTACCAAATAAGATAAAATAATATTTAAAGAATTAGAGAAAAGAAAAATACTTTTGTTTCAATCTCAAATTGCAATGGACGTAAATAAAGTCATCAAGTCTTTAGTGCTCCAATCTATTTCTATTCTTTGAGTGAATATGTTAAAAAAAATACTTGATTCCTCTTGTGTTCTAAAGAATTACAAGTTTGATTTAACACATGTATATCTAAATTTTGTAGATTTTGAGCACTAGTTCCATATGTTATCTGTTATTTATCTATATACAAAATTAATAAGTAATATTATGTAAAAGAATATTTTTCAAGTATAAAAATAATATACCTAGAGGCATAAGAGTGTGATTATTTATCGCGGACACTTAACCAAAATCATGTTTTTCATTCCTAAACAACTTCATCTCACGTGTTATTTTACTTTACAATGTTAGATTTTCATGTGCATATTTCTAAATAACATCTAGAAGTCTATGGATGGTGTTCTTATGTTTATCCATTATATTTGCATCATATTGAAATTGAGGATTCAACCAAAATGCCGTCATATAAAGATTTCTATATATTTATCCATTACACCAATTATTGATAATATCTATCACTCTATGCCTTTTTTAAAAAAAATTTCTTCAACATTTTTTCCTTTGCGCAATAAATAAAACCATATAAATATTCCATTAAAGGTCTATTATCAATGTCAACCATTCATAGAACTTGAACTAAAGGTTCAATCATTCGTACAATTATTGTATATTTTTTCGAAAACAGAGAGTTCAACACACACTCAACAAGATTTTTTCCTTTACTATCTTTATCGAAAGCAACAAATACTCATTTTCTAGATGTCACCATATCTCTCAACTCATTTTTATGAGCTAAAACATTTTGCAATACAATGAAATTGGTAGTAAAATGAGTAGGAGCTGAACGAAATATTTTTTTTCTTTATTAAACTTTCTCATTAGATGTAATGGATAACAATGATTATAAATATACTTTCTGGTACCAAGAGCATGTTCAACAACAAAACAAATTGATTGTAATTTATCAATATTCTAGAATATGAAATTGATGTAATTAGCAGCATAAAAAAATCAAATTATTAAAGGAAATTCTTACATCAACATCTTGTTAGCAACAACATAATTAAAAGCATTATCAATTATTATTTGCATAATTGTTTCTAACCCAACGTGCAAAACATCATTAAACAATTGATATAACAATTTAACAGCCTTTGATACATTCTTGTAATTTTAAAAAATTGTTTAATTAGAACAATATACTAAAAACTTAATTAAATTGCTCCTCTTCTGATTTGTTCATCCATTCGCTGTCAATATACAACCAGTCTTTTTTAAAATCGATTTCCGTAAATCTTCTTTTCATCAACCGCTTCACAACCAGAATAGCATGCAAGGTCGGTAATTTGTGTTACTCTATTAAAACAAATAAAAACCCCTTTATAAAAAAACAAGAACAAAAGGATTAGTTTGTGTGCTTCGAAAAAAACAGTTTTTTTTTGTTGAAGAACATACGCTTCTCCCCATAACACATACCTTTCAAGGGAAAAATTATTCAAAGCTTTTACACAGCTTTCAAAGTAGAAATCTCAACCTTCCACCATTATATTTTTATAATGAAAGTGTTTGAAAACATGATTTAACTTGTATTTTTAAAAAATTAAAATTTTTTTAATTAAAATTTAATATAATTTTTATGTTTTGCATCATTTTAAAATGCTAATGTTAGAAATAATTTTTAAAAAATAAAAAAAAATATTGACATGTATTTTAACATGAAAAATTATTTGAAAAATACATGCAACCACACTAACAAACACCCTAAAATACATTAATATCGGTTATCCATTCTTGCTTGCATGTTGAAATCAACATTTACGGAAACTGTACACTTCCAATAACACACTCATGAAAAATCAATCATAAGAACATGAAAATAAAAAGTTCACAATGAAAAGCATGGGGAAAACCATGCAACTAACACTAGAAGCCTGCCAAAGACTCAAGACCTGAAAATTAGGACGCTCAATTGAACCTTTCTACATTCGCGGTGAGCATTTGAATATATTAAAACATGTAGATGGAAATCCCATGTATAAATCCCCCGCCCCACCTATATGGAAAAATATTTTTTGAAAATTAATAAGTAAACCTAGAAGCACAAGACATGAATTTTTTTTTTTCTAAAAAGATACAATGAGCATCACTATCATCTAAATAAACTTTTCTAGTATCCTTGATCTGTTAGGGTCTGGAGGCCGGAAATCTTCCAAACGCAAATTGGAGGCACCACGAATCTCATTTAAGACAGCTTCTCCTTTCTCCACTTTGATCATCTCCAAAATATTGCCAAGAACATCCCCTGCAAGCCCCAACTTGAGAAGGCTGCCCGGTTCCTCTCCGCCTTCATGTAATAACAGCCCAATCTCTGCTAGAGGGACAACATTTTCTACAACAACCCTGCCAATGATGCATCCGAGAAATTCTGGTGCTTTGGGGGCATCATTTACAGCATCCTCCAAAGTAGTCAGGATGGATTCAAACCTGGTCAAACGAAGTATAAAAAAGCAATCACATTGTAGATATTACACATTGTAGATAAGCGAGATATTAAACTCAATGAAGCACAAAGACAAGGTAAATTGTTCCTACCCTTTGATGAGCTGGTTTGAATCCAATATGCCATTTTGAGATCTTGCAAGGCTGACAAGAAGCTTGGCCAAAAGATCTCTCTCCAAGTCCTTCCTCTCAAATGAGTCTGTAACCCAGATAGAGATCATTGAAGGATGGAAACTAGGGGAATTCAATTCTTTAATGCATAGAACAACTTCTTTCTCGTCTCTGGCACTGAAAAGAGAACATTTCAACCGATGTGAGAAAATCTACATGCTGAGCCTTATGATATATTACACTCAACCCTCATGAAATCAGCTTCTTCTGCCATAACACAAATATTATGACCATTACGGTAGAACTAGAAGAAAAAAAAAGGGCCAAATAAAAAGGGCGAGAGGTGGACAAAAGGGGATTGTTAAGGTTGATTACAAATTTTACAACAGTCCGGAAGAAATCTGCCAGATACAGATTTCCTCAAATTACAACACAAACTATCATATATCCCATCCAGCCATTTCAGGAGCAACATGACATTCAGCTTATCAAGAAGGACAAATGGAAGCTAAACTGAGTAAAGGTTTACCCTGGAGTGCACTCATATCATTTAATGCTTACCACACTCATATTATTTAATGCTTACCACACTCATATCACGTCTCAGATTGGGATTTCATGCCCGAGCATTGATTGTGATTTCCCTAAAACTGTGTAACTGTCAGTTAAACACAGCGTCTTTGGGTTTCCAAACGTTTCATTTTTCTCATGTCCTATCTTGTTAATGTAATACAAACCAAAAATAACTCCTGAATGGACTTGTTATATAATAAACAATGCATCATTTTTCACGATCCATCCATTTCTACCACAAGCTACTATTACCATCACCCAGTTTGGTAATAAGCAGTCTATTTTTAACCCTGTCGATAACACCTGAACCAAAGGTTGTCTTATTCCCAGAATGATGAGCTTGCACGTGTATGGAGAAACCAAGTACAAAGAATCACAAAGACAATAGTCTCCCTTTCCTACATGAAAATACTGTCAATCCCTAGGAAACAAGATTGTGTTCAACAGTAGCAACCAGCAGACTTGCATGTAGCCATGCCTATTTTTGAATGATAGCATAATGCCATACATCTGAGTACAAAAGACATTGCGAAACACGGTACTGAAGTTTGTGAAACATGTTAAATTTGGATGAAACATGTTAAACCTGGGTGAAACCAATAATTAACTTCAATACCAATTGATTATGATTCTGCTTAGAAATAATCAAAACCAATAATAGAGAGATGACTGGGAAAAACGCATGCATGAGAGGAAATGGTACCTGTAAAACTCTTTTATTGCAGCCGTGGACATATCTCGCAGTCGTTCTTCAGGCGACAGCTTTCCTGTTGGAGTAGTCTGGGAAAAAGGTGGTCCTTGTGCTCTTGTTGGTGGTGATGATCCAAGAGGCCTATCAAAACCATGATCTAGATTCCTCAGATCCCTGTTAACATAATTCATATTCCATTCCTGACCATTCATTTGATCACAAGCAGGTGGAACTGCAAATCTGTCTGGAGTATATCTTGGAATGAGATCTTCCCTTGGGCTGTAATTTGACCGTCCTGAAATGGCACTAGAACCATTCAAACCAGCTGCCATTCTTCTTGGGTCACCTGGGCTTGGAGAAATATCAGCTACAAGAGCACCCATACTGGCAGGTTGTCCTCTAATGGACATTCCTCTTGCAAGTCCACCTTGGGGACCCAAAGTAATAGAATCATCACCAAGGGGTCTTTGAGGTAAGGGAACAGACAAAGTCCTAGCCTCGTAAGACTGTTTTTCCTCAAACCGAACATCCTGAGTGCCATGCCCACGAATTTGAGTGGGAAACCCTCGAAAACCCCCCATCTGTGCATTCAGAGAAGGCAACATTGTTGACCCTCTTGGACCAAAATCCATAGCCCCCCTTCTTGGAGAAGGATTGATGCCAGGATTGCGAGCCAGCCTACTAGTTTGCAGCTGTCGTTCTTGAGCAGCATCTCTATGCACTTCCTCGATCTTTTTCGGCCCCTCAACCTTCCTCCTCTGCTGCCATTTGTTTTTCCTCAGATCAATAGAATCCTTCAACATAAACCTAACCCTCGATGAGAGTTTCATGTTGTTCGATAATTTTGCCATCATGTCAAAATATACATCCATATGCTCCTTGGCTTTGGGATGGTCAATCATCTCTCCAATCGTGCTCATTAGTTTGCAAAGAGCCTCAAGATCTTCCTCATCGGGATTCTGATACTGACCCAGCAACTTTTTGATGCACTCGTGCATTATTCTTTCAGTCAACATTCTTTTTTTATACAGCTCTCCAATAAGTCTTATGTTACCAAGCATTCGTCTACGAGCCTTGATTCTCTTTTCTTCTCTTTCTTCTTCAGACTGTTTAATCTCACCCTCTTCATCAGCTTTATTAGCTTCTTCTTGCTCTCGCTCCCCTCTCTCAAATTCTTCCTGACACTTGTTCAGAAGTAACCTCTTGAAAGTTACCTTTTCATTATCTTCAGTGAGTTCGGGCAACTCTGCTGCTAGATGAAAGCAAAAATTAGCATACATTTCACAGAAAGTAGGCTCCATTAAGGCTTTGTCAAAGATCTGTGAGATAACGCCATTAAGTGTGACAACATTGTCAATGTTAACAGCTTTTACTTGCTCAAAAAGCTTCTCAAAATTCTGAGGTGTTAGCTTGTTCAATATGCCTTTCAGTTGTCTTTGCTTGGCTGCTTCTTCATCTGTCACTTTACCCACTTCATACTTTTTCTCAGCTTTGTGCATAGTCTGTAATGGAGTCTGAGGAGAAGAAAATGATCCTTTATGGACAAAAATAGCAGCACGCTGCCATCTGTCAGCATCTAAGCCACCTCTTTGCAGCCCTCCCTGTGGACCCATTGATTGCATGGGTCCGGATAAAATCCCTCCTCCATAATGTACAGGACTCTGTGCTCGTGGATTCCTCAGAGCACCATAGTTGCCTCCTGCAACAGGTCGAAAACCTACATTAGCTCCATAACTGATATCCAAGTGTAAATCCCTTCCAGGACCGGATGGACCAGGCTGTTTACTCCATCGGCCATCATCAACTATACCACTCCCACGGCGGTCTATTCGAGATCCGCTATTAGACCTGTCCATAACCCTTGCAGGACTGGGGAATGGATCACGATCAGCAAGATGAGAAACATTGACACCCATCAAGGAGCCTGCTATATCAGATGGAATTTGAAAACCTCCAGGAAGATCAGTACATTGCTCAGAAAATTTAAGGAGGAAATCTCTGGAATATTTTTTTAATGTGTTGGCATTCCCATCTGTATCATGTTGTCCCAATCCTCCAAGTGATAGTTCCCCATCAATTAAACTTTCCAATTTCAGTGTAGACATGTCTGTGGCATCTTCCCAATCATCTGGCTCAGCTTTATTCTGCATGCTTTTCTCACTCGCTACAGTCTGAACCTGAAGGGCATCAGCAGGTGCCTGCTTCAGATTAGGGCTAGTGCTTTCTATGACTTCTGAAGAGATGACATTTTCTTTCTTCTCCTCTGGGCCTTTATATGCCCCATAAAGATCAGAAGTCGTCCCAGCAAGATCCGCTTTCAGAAGAAATTCTTTTTTCTTCTTCTTCATTTTATTAGTGGTACTCTTTGATCTAGTCAATTCAGAAGGCTTTTCTTTGGAACCAGAAACTTCAAGGGGGACTGTTCCACTACCAGCATTTTCTGCACCTTCCCCTTCATGTTTTGCAGTTGCCTCGGAGAGATCAGGCACTGGTGGAGAACCCTGATGACCTGAAATACCAGATTTGGTAACAGAAGCTTCTTTATTACCTATGTTATCACTGTGACTCAAAGATGCATCCAAAGGCTTTATGTCATCTGCAGAATTGAACTTTCTGGATGTGGAAGCACCCGCATTATCTGATATGTGGTCATTTGCAGTGTGGCAAGTCATGGGTTCCACCAGCCCCTCCTGGGCAGTTTCTGAGGCTGGAACCTCATTGCCAACAGATGTGACCACTGAATCAGATACCTCTGTATCTTGCTTGACCTGGTCTGCAGATTTTGAGTTAATTGATGCTGAAGAAATGTTGTAATCTTGTTTAGGACATTCAGACAGAGATTTCTCTATTTCGTCTTCTTTTGCTGGAATTTCACATTTTAGTTTTTCCAGCTGTGAAGCATCATCCAGCTTAGCATGAGGAGAAATGTGTGTGGTATGAGCAATTCCAGCAACAGGAACTTGAGATGAAACACTGTCGAAAGCATCTCCAGCATTGTCAACCTTGGTTTCAGAAACATCAGGATTCCAGGCAGCAATCGTTGACACTGGTTCCTTGATTGATTTTGTCAAAACTTCACTGTTTGCTAATGATGGAGGACTTTTCTCATTTTCTGCAGTTTCAGAAACCCCAGTGCCAGAAGATACACCATGTTCCAAAGTGTGAGAAGACAAGGTTGTCTGTCCACCAATCTGTAAAAGGACAAAAAAAAAAAGCAAATGAAGAGATAGAACCACTTTAACAAAAATAAAATAAAATAGAGTGATAATTAAAGGAATGTGTGATCTTGAAATCAGCATATTAGTACCTGATGCTGAGGCTGGATATTTCCTTTCTTGCCTGGTTTCTTCTGATGTTCCTTGATAAAGTTTGACCCACTCAGAGCTTCCTTTTTTCGGCCCTCAGCATTAGATACACTTGGTATTGCCTCCTCACACTGAGCTAGTGAAGCAGAAGCTGCACCGTCAACAGCAACTGCTGCGGGCTGTTTAGCTGCCACTGGCAGTGGCTTCACCAATGATTCGCCACCAGCTTTTATCTGCTGTAAAGAGCTTTCTGAAGAAGCCTCTGAATCCCTTTGAGAGTGAGATGGGCTAGCTTCCCCAGATGACCTTGAGGATTTGAAGAATCCACCCTTTTCAACAACAGAGGAGATCTTTGGAAAAGATGGCTCCACAACTTTCTCTCCATGAGAGCCAACAGCTGGTTTAACAGTCACTTGCACCGCCCCAGATGGAGTCAAGGAGATTGCATTACGAGCATGTTCTGAGTTCTGTGGTTCTGCAACACCATGAGATGCTGTCCCAGACTTACTAAGTGGAAGCGAATTAAGAGCAGATGCATTCATATATGGTGCATTTTGGGGGGGCTGGCTAACTGGATAGTTAAACCTAGGTGGTAGCTGAGAATTAGGAGCTATTTGGCTACCAGTTAATGGTAGAGAGCTTGGAGCTGGAAAAAATAAATTACTGGCATTGTAGGAACTAGGATAATAGTTAATTGGACGAGATGGTGCAAATGATGGAATTGGCTGGGTCTGGGGAACATTGAGATGAGACCTCAGTCCTGATGATCCAGCATCTGGATATGCATCTGTTCGCTTATCAAGCCTCAGCTCTTCATGTGTCTTTGGATCAGTAATCTTGACAGGCGTTTTATGTGGACTGCCAAATTTACCACCCTGCTGTGCGGAATATTGAGAGGTCATGCCGTATGCTAAGCTGCCTAACTGAGGTATCTGAGGACCCATTGGATTCGTAAAACTCATGGTTTGGCTCTGATGCATCATTCCTTGAGGCTGCATTGGATGGTGTTGGAGACCTTGAATAAACACCGACTGTTGCACTTGAGGAGCATTCCCCATAGGTAATTGTATTGGAACATGAAGTGAATTTGCTGGGACACCTTGAGACTGGATTTGTGGGCTTGGACCACGAAACTGAACCGAGACTGGTGGCTGCTGATATTTCATCTGCAAAGAATTCATAGGAATCGGGAGAACAGAAGGCTTCTGTGTCTGGCTCACAGATGGTGCAGGTGGGAGTTGTGTCTCCTTGCTGGCCTTGGGAACTAAATGAACCTCTCCAGTGCTAGTTTGGACTGATGAACTAACTTCCTTCCTGGGCAATTGCTGCTTAGGAGCAGGAGTCGGTAATGAATGAGCAGGCCTAAATGTATCATGATGTGCCTGCAAGTTGAAGATATGGCATAACTGCTTTGATATTTATTTATAGACATAATGACTATATACATCTCCAACCAAATATCAAAACAATATACAACTATCAAGATTCAATAACTAAAACACATACTATAATACTCAAAACCAACAACTGTAGCGGAATTCAAGTGAATACCATTAAATAGATAAAGAAAACATGGAACATCTTTCTTTCTCGATTGCTATTATTTTGCAGTGTCGAAAACTGCTTCAAAGGATATTCCAAGAAAAAGAAAGCGCTTGGGAGAAAAGAGTGGCTAGTTGGGGGAGAACATACATACCTGGTCACGTTTCTGCTCGTCCAAATTAGGGGGCGCAGAGCTTGTTCGAGCAGGAACCTAGAGCACAATCCTTCAGCGATCAAAAACTAAATATTGCAAGTTTCAAGTTGCACTAAAAGCTTAAAAGAGTAACAATTACCTGCATCCCATTCATAAATCCAGGACTAATGGACCCAAATTGAAAAGCAAATGCCTTAGATGAATCTAAGGGGGCTGTGCATCAGAAGAAAATGTAAATGAATGACTTAATATTCCAATCCAGGACTACAAAACAATATCATGAGAAACAGACGATGAAGATCACTATACCAGACACACACAAAAAGCATTAAAGTCGTGTGTACCCATAGTAGCATGTTCACATAAAAAAAGGGCAAACTTACCCTTGGCAGGTGTCATGTGAGCTCCACTCTCCGAACTTATGGCGGCAGGTTGAGAAGTTGGAGCCTTTGGAACATCTCGGGTGCTTCTCTGAGCAGCCGATGCTTCTGTCGGCTTGGCAACACTGCTTGCATCAGATGTTCCTACAAAAGAAAACATCAAAACAATCGAAAAATTATAAGGAAAAAAAATAACTTTCCGAGCAAAAAGGCATCAAAACTCCAAACTTTGCATTCAATTGTCCCATTCCTTCCACCAAAAGCGCAATTCTTTCCCTACAAGGAGGTAAAAATCATCAAACATACCATGTGATTGGTGTTGCGTCAGGACACCATTCTGCACATTCCGGATTGTAGAAGCAGCATTATTACCGGAATCAGAAGAATTCACACCAGAAGGCAAATTTACCCTACTAGATTGGCCTCCTCCTTGCGTAAGATTACTAGGCTTCTTATTAAAACTGCCCAACATCCAAAAAAACAACCAAAACAGAGTAAACCTTAACTCATCCTCCTCTTAGATAAATAAAAACCCTGAGTTTTTGACAAAACAAAGGGAAAGAGAGCGGGTACCTGCGATTGGAAGAAAGAGAAGAAGAAGACGGTGAAGGGACGGGGGGGCCACCGCCCTTACCGTGAGAAACAGAGGAAGTCCGTTGCTGACTAGAGCTAACGGATCGTCCTGGTTTCCTATATTGTAACTCGCTCTTATCACTGCCACCCCTTGATTGATTGTAGGACATATATTCTTATTTTCAATAAATTATCTGCAAAGATTTAAAATTAAAAAAAAAATCAGATCCACCAGACAATTCAACATCAAAAGTCAGTAACCGTTAATAATTTATTAGGGTTTCTGATTAGAAAGTTGATTGATATCGTACCCGGTGAAGTGAGGAAGAAGAGAGGGGGTGGGGAACAAAGAGACGGAAATTAGGGTTTTACTGGACGGTCATGACGGGAGAGGGGGAGAAGGGATAAAAAAAAAGAAAAAAAAAATAAGTGAAGCAAAGCATGTATGAGTTATAAATTTATAATTTTTAAGATTAAAAAAAAAATCCTGGAGAGAGAAGGATAGATGGCAATGGTAACAAACTAACTAAAGGCAAGGTGATGGTCAAATGTTTAGGTTTTTTAGGAGATCCAAATCCAATATCGAATAGGTCAGTCAATCACTTACTTCTTCTTCCTTTCCTTTTTTACCTTTTTTTTTTTTTTACTGTGTCGCCGACCTTTCCTTTTACTTTACGTTTGATTCACGCGCCGCCGTGGTGGTTGTGGGGTTGGAGGGCGGTTGTGAAAGGGGGGGAAGTTTGTGGTGTTTGGAGTGTTGCGAAGGTGTTTGCTTTCGGGGGAAAGTTTTGTAAAGTTTTACATGGAGTGCGGTTGTTGGATGTTGAGCGCTCCAGAGATTCTCTGTTTATATTAAAATTACATGTTACATAAACCTGAACTAGTGTGTTGCAAATAGGGGGGGGACGGGGACATTGAAAAAGTTTTAGGTGAATATTGCTGTTTGTTTTTTTAAGTATTTTTTTAATATTTTTTAATAATATTTTTTTAAAATTATTTTTAATATTAATACATTAAAATGATTTTAAAATATAAAAAAATAATTAATTTTAAATAAAAAATAGAATGTTCATGAAACACTGTTTAGAATATAATTTCAAATAACACCTAAATATATAGGTTTACTCTTATTTATACTTTTTTATTTGTTTTCATTGGTGTCTCATCTTATATCATGGCTTGAATTAAACATATATATATATATATATATATATAAAATAAACATGCATTGCTTGATGTTTTAAAGAATTATTAAAAATTTTTGACTTGAGGTGATCCAACTAAATTAAATAAGCTCATTTTATTTAATTATATGATAAAACAAAACATGCAATGATAGTAAAACAATTAAATTAAATAAAAATAATTATGATGACATGCTAAAAAAAAAAACACTTGCAAAGATTCTGAAAAAATCTTTACAATCCTACTTGAAAAGATTTCTTGAACTTAATTGCTTCTTATAATTTTTGTTAAATTAATTTTTGTTTTCAATTAAATCCTTGATTAAAATTAACTAGGCCCCTACAAAGTCCAATTAAGTCCTTGAATTTAATTATTTTATAAGTCAGCCCAGATCTTCAGCATCTTTAATCTTAAATTCTCATTGTTTTCTTCAATTAAGAGTTCCGTTGTTGTAATTGAGTTTCCAATCTCTGTCTTTTGGTCCAATTTAGTTCTTCAACTTTCAATTTACATGATTAAATCCCTTTTTAGTTTATTTTTTTCAACAATACTCCAATATGACTATTCATTTATTATTCAAAAACTCATTTATTTGTGATCCAATAATATTTTTGGACTTTAAATTTTATATTTTTTTTTTACATATTTGAATATTTTCTTAAAGAAATATATGTTTTACAAGATGAATTTTTGGTGATCCAAAATTGAGCTATATGACAATGTTAAAATTCAATGAAAATTACATGTACTGTGTAAAATTTTTGATCACAAGAAATTATGCCTACGGAGCAGAAAAGCAATATGTGAATTCTAATCAACTGCTACAACAGTAATTAATGTGTGTATCATAATCAATTCCGACGGCAACAACTAATATGTGTATTGTAATCAACTGTAATGGCAGAAATCAATGTGTAATTGGTAATCAATTGCAATGACGTAATTTAATACGTTAATCTTAAATCAAACACCACGGTGGACTTTATAGCATGATTTAAAGCATATTGCATGAGCGGGGGTATCAATTAAAATGATATAAGTCGACCGCATGAGCAGGATTATTAATTAAAATAATTTAATTCGACTATATGAGCGAGAGCTATTAATTAAAACAAAACAAGCTTACTGCACGAGTGGAGGCTATAATTCCTAAAAGAATCAAGCTAGCACTTAAATTGAATTTACTAGTGGTTTTTAAAATGGTTGATGGTATTAAGGAGCCTAAATAATAAAATACTTGTATTAAATAAATGATTCTACTTGGTAGGTCAAAAATGACAATATACTAACTTGAGAATATTATTAAAATAATATAAAAGAGCCATTCATAAAGTATATTAAGATTAAAAAACAATATGGATGAACCATAAATGGGCTTAAAGTATATTAAAATTAAAAAAAATAACATGAATTGATCATAAATAGGCATAAAAGCATCATAAAATAATAAATATTAATGTTTATGTACAAGTATGCTTTCATAATTTCTAGATTAATAGTGATTTCCGTGGAAAAATCCGCAAACTTTGTAAGAATATCTAATCAATATAAATAAGTATAAATTCGACTCAATTCGAGTCATTAACATTCATATATTTGATAAGCAAGAGATAAGCGAGGAGTGATAAGGTTGAGGTTGCAAGTTTTAGCCCTTCCATAGGAGAAAAAAAATGGTGGTAATAGTAAAATAAGGCTCCTGTATTTTTTTGATGAAGTCATGAAAAACTCTAGACATGACTGAGCTTTCCATAACTGTGATTTTAGATTGAAGAAGTAGCTGGATAATTAATCATGAGTTTTTCTACAAAAACAAGTTTTCTGCAGAACAAGAACCTTCTATGTTTAAGTTGACATTCAAGATCACACCATAGTTTTTCTACAAAAATAAGAGTGGAATGTACTTGAAGAAAGAATACATGGAGTAGTAGTGAGAGTAATCTATAGTGTGATCTTGAATGATAATGTCCTTTTCATGCCTGCTGATCCTTTCTATTTATATTTATGGACATTTCAGAACAAAAAATAGTGGAGACTAGTTGTAATTAATTTGTAATTTGTTATAGGAATTGATTCCTCTATCTGCCTCCAGTCTTTACGCATCCACAGACAAAAAATCCAACTTCTACTAAAATTCTTTGAGTTTATTTCTTGCAGAATCATTCATGAGATGATGCATGCATGGTTGATTCACTTTTACCAGGCTCTCCCTCTACGTTCTTTTTTCGGGTTGTTCTCTTTTCTGATCCAATAGATGGATAGACATACCCCCATCACCTTCCTTCAAGATTTCAACATTTGATCAACTCCCTGTGCATTCTTTCTGACAAGCTACGATTTTGCTCTGTCAAAATATTTTTTTTCCTTTATAGCAAGATTAGTTTTCATTTCAGTTTCTTCCTCTAAATTCCAGTTGAAAATCTCTGCCCCGTGAGAATTTTAATTCGATATGTTCTTTGTAAATTGCGTGCTTGCTGCTTGAATGCATGGCCAGGCACTAGCCTCAAAAGGAGTAAAAATCAAACCAGCTGTCCAGACATCACAGGCATTCATAGTTTAAAATATATCCGCTTCTGATTGTTAATTTTCTCCTGTCATGTTGGGTTTTTGTTAGTTGATGAGCTTGTTAATATTG
>Ga0325405_1001198_pt1 | contig 26110 bp, 22 predicted proteins | sample PopdelMetagenome_21_FD_205663 | JGI IMG/M metagenome (GOLD analysis project Ga0325405, IMG submission 205663) | Populus deltoides microbial communities from Bellville, Georgia, United States - Xylem-Control-R2 | ecosystem: Host-associated > Plants > Phyllosphere > Stem > Wood/Secondary xylem...
ATGTATTTTTATATTTGTATTTTTTATTTATTTATTTGAGATTTTAGGGGCTTAATTATATTTTGATAATATTATTTGTATACAATAAATAAACACTTTAAATACAATATTTCTTACTCCTCCAAACCAAGTAAATTTTTCTTTTTCTTTATCTCTTCATCTCAAAATACTCCCGTGCATAAAAGGTGATATATTTTTTCTTTTTCTTTTTTTTTCTTGTTATATGATCATTCATGTCACATTGAAGTCAGTTTATGAATGTGAAAACTAAGTTTATTATTTCAATTTAGTCAAAAGAATTCACAAGGAAAAATATGTGGTTTTTTATATCATATACAAGTTTGCACCTTAAGATATGTGCTTGAGGTTATATTATTTTCTTTCCTAAAAAAACGTTAAAAAAATAAATGATAGGAAATTCAAATGCATCGTGGCATTTATAATTATACATGGATGCTTAAATACTATAGTTTTGATGTCAATTAGGTAAAGTATTGTGCATATTTTTCTAGTATTTAATATCTATTACTAAAGAGTCATTTTATTATCTTGACTACAATTAGTAATATACTTTATTAACACATGATATTATTAAATTATTAGTTGAGAATTATTTTTGTGAAAATCAAAGTAGAAACTTCAGTGATATAAAAAGTATCGAAAATTGTTTGGATACTTTGTGGATTACAAATAAAATAGCAATTTAAACCTATTTCTAATTCCAAACACGTTCGAATCACTTTAAAAAATAAAAATCAAGTCAAATAATTTCATTTTTAGACTTTGATCTACTTATTTCCAGCATGCTTAATGAAAAACATCATCTTCATTGAACTCATAACTCATTAACACTAAAATTATTTTTTTTATAATTGAAGTGTGACTAATATAATATTTTCTCTCTCCTATATGAAAGTCTAATGATGGATGAAAAATAAAGTTTAGGATAAAAATATAAAAAACTAAAAGAACAAGACCAAATGTATAAGATTGAAATTTTAAAAATTAAATTGTAGTTTTTCGTGCCTTGAATGAAAAAAGAAAAACCTTTGTTTTTTTAATATTAATTTTGCTCCTTTATCCTTTATATTTTTTAATAATAACCTAGAATTCTATTATGTAAATATTGAAATATTATATGAAGTATTTGATAAAAACAACATGCAAATCAAAATATATCTCAGCCCATAAAACTATGTTAACATAACTAGCAAGAATGAAATTATAAAGAAATAAAGTTTAATGAGAAATGAAAAACAAATCTTAAAGGAGTTGAAAAGAAAAAAATATTAAACATGGAAGTAAGCACTGAAATGAGTCTCGGTGGATAATGCATATGAAATAAAACAACCCATCTATTTATTTATTGTATATTTTATAGTTATTAAACTCGGTCAGATCCAGCCAAGGAGATGGGTCCCAAGTCATATAGGTTGACTCAGGTCAATAGAAAAAAAATTATGTTTGAGGTTTTAATATCCAACACGAAATTTTTTTGAAACAATGCATATGAATGTAGATTATAAAATAAAATTAGAGTGTAGTATATTTATTCCACATTGAAAAGTTAAGAAATAATTCATGTAGATTTAGGTTATAAAAAAAAAATGTAAACTGTGGTATACTTTCCACATCAAAAACTTAAAAAATAATTCATGTGAATGTAAACTATATATAATTATCTCACATTAAAAAAATAAAAAATAAATCTTATGGAAATGGGCTATAAAAAAAATATTAAGTGTAGTATAGTTATTCCACATTAAAAAAATGAAGAAAAAATTCATGTAGATGTAGTCATATATAGTTATTTCACGTAAAAAAATAATGCATATAGATATAAGCTATAAAAAAATAAAATATAATATAGTTATCTCACATTGAAAAGTTAAAAAATAATTTATATGAATGTAGATTATATATAATTATTCCACTATAAAAAAGAATATGTAAGGATAATTATTCATAAATTAATTTTATATTTTTGAATTTATAAAAAAATCAAGTCTTCTTCATATTTCAGGTTGACTCAATGGGTCGCCGTGTCTAACCGGGCCAATTGTAAACTTATGTTTTTGTAATTCAAAACTCAGGCAAGACCCTGGATTACCCGAGCCGTATAATAACGATCTAAATTATTAAATCTTCATGTTGACGAGAGGCCTTTTCTGGGCCACAAAGACATTAATATGCGGGCCATACTTCGTGGGCCTAAAATGCTTAGATACGTCGAAACACGCGTGTCAACAACCCAATGAGGATCTTGATCGAGGGACCGCGGTTCTATGTACCTGGTGTCCTTCTGCTGGTGAATTTTTTTTTCACGGCAACTTTACATAAACATACACGCACAGAGGGAGGGACAGAGGCGTTTTTGTTTTCTAGTAACCACTATAAGCCTAGATTATTGAAAACTCTTGTATCTTCCCATCTGGTCTTTCTCGGCAAGCAGAATTTAGGGTACAGTGCGGTGAGGTAGCTTGAATGGTCCCCGGCCATACAGTATTGTTAGATGACCGCAACCATGTACAATCACGAGAAACATTTCACTCCCTTTCTGCGTTAGCAAACTTGCACCCTTTTTTCTGATGTATGATTGCATAAAACTAGGCAACTTGCGCAGTGCAGTCGAGCTGCCAGCAAGAACGGTTCCTCGTGCATTGCAGTGCGCTGATACAAGGTCAAGCTAGTCGCACCTTGAATTTCCTTTCCACATTTCCTTTCCATATATATATAGCGCCCACTCGCAAGAAACAAAACTGAAAAGACGAAAGAGAGTATAAGATGGTATGGTAGCCACCAACCAACTAGCAATGACGAGTTGGAATGATTGATGAGTTTTTCATAAAATCTCACTTTTCCTTCCTTTATAATCTCTAGATCTAGACAGCACGCATCTGTCTCTAACCAAAACAGTTGCAGAAGTGGGAAACGGATACATGATTACACAAACCTGGTTGCAGAAAGTCCAGCACAAGAAAACTACGCATGTTGGCTCTGCCTCTACTCCGAAGCCAACAGCTCTACGGTCTGATATACTCGTGTGGTTGACACTTCCTAGGAGATTGCTTTAGTTGAATACGTGCCCACACCCATTTCTCTAACCCGTCATATTTAAGAAAGGGAAAACCATGTCTCCGAGGAGGTTTTGCAGTGTTAATGTGATCATAAAATAGAGGGTTTATTTGTTCAACGTGTGAAAATTCTCCTCTGCTCGAGCCCTGAAGTTTTAGCCACTACCCAGGAGCCACATCCCAACAACATGAACTGCACATTGGATATTACCTGCAAAACACATATAACGTCAAAACGAACACCGATTCCTTTCATTACATCACATTTCATGCTGTTTTACCAAAATCAGTCCAAGGGTGAAACTTTCTTCAGTCCTCGGATTAATTTAGTCTTAAGTAAACATTTCCTGACTTGGCCTGTTCTTAACAGAGCCCCAACTCAGCTCAGTCAACTGCAGAATGCTTTGGCCAGGATATCAACCATAGGATACAAGTTTTTCAATACGAGTTTGAACGTGATGATGCAGTAACCTACTTACTACGAGATGTCAGAACAAGTAAAAATATCCTCCGCAAATAGGCAAGAAATCAAAATCATGACCAGTTCATATTCCTCTTCCAAACAAGTAAATCAAAGTTTGAAAGCTTTGTTTACCTTTTTGAGATTGTTAATAACTTATTAGAATGCCTACTTACACTGAAAAATACATCAAAGCCGACATGACACAATCAGACACAAAACTGCATAGAAAATTTACAGACCTCCAGATTAAAAAATGAGAGAGAGACATCAAGTGCCCACTTTGTACCCATCGCCTGAACATTACTCACAAAGAAAGTTGAAAGACGCTGCTAATTCTAGCTCTTCATCTACAATGATGGTACACTAACTCCAGAGAAAACCCAACGATTTGATTCCCGGAAGCCTTAATATTAAATATAATAACACAACATCCTAAGGCTACAAAAATTTGGGGTTGGGAATAAACTATTACCCAAAGATTGATCTAAAACTGTTCCCAACTTTCCTTCAACTAGTTAATGCTTGAGCGAGCAAGCAACAATTTGTAAATGTCTGAAGCTGTGGGACGGTCAGCTGGACTTTCCTTGGTGCATTGACAGAATAAATCAACAAGGAATCTCAGAGTTTCTGACTCAGCCTCAGGTCCCACCAGATCTGAGCCAGACTGAGTCACCAAATGCTCGTCAATGGATCCCAATGCCTCTAGCTCATCAGTTAGTGGTGGTCGTTTACCTGACTGCTTATATCAAGAGAAACCAATAAAAGAACAGCTCAAGACCAGAGGTAATAAAATCAAGCTTTGATCAAAAAGCTAAAAGTACCACGGGAAAAAAAGATTTTACTGATTCGTAATGCATGCAGTGCAACGGCAACACTAAAATCTTTTTGCATCTAAGTGTTAACTACCCTCAATTATCCATTAGAAAATTTCAGTTTATAGTGAGATGTACCTGTAGAAGCTCGTGTATGTGTAGGTCAGGTAAGCCGGAATATGGGACCTGTAAAGTCAACAATTCCAGAAGCAGGCATCCATATGACCAAATATCCACTTCCTACAACCAAAAGAGAATCCCATTACAACTCATACCATCAACATGCACAAACTAAAGCATATGGAAAGCAGTATGTTTTTGCATGCAATATGGGGCCATTGCCCAACACAAATTCATCACAAAGATTGCACATATTTGGCATAGTCCGTCTTAGTAGTATAGCCAATGTTAATACAGTTTTGATACAGGGATCAAAATTTGTACCAAAACTGGTGGCATTTTGAGAAATCAGAAATTTGATCCTGCATCTGATGTTATGCAATGCAACTAGTTCCTCAAATGCTGGTATTTGCTGATAACAACTCATTTAGAATGTAGAGCCAGTCCAATTCATGGAGGTAAGCCCTCAATTTTATGAATCGCGGACAATAAACTTTATGACGATAAGTATTGAACAGCACAAGTAATAATTAGCTTCACACTTTGTTGCAGTTGATAAAAACCATTTAAAAGACTACACAGGTTTTGGTAAACAGTTGTCACATCCCTTCAACCTTAAAGGGCAATTCAAATTTGTCCACATCATTGCTAACAATCCAAAAAAATCCTCCCTTCCACTCCATATTCAATTCAAGGTAATGACAGCAAGATATGCATGTGATTTTAATTTTTCATGCACGCGTTTAATTTTATGTTTACATAATGACCGATTAAAATCACTCTCATTCCAAACATATAACTTCTATGGAACCCACGTAACTGTAACACAATTGCAATGGAAATGTTAACAATCACAAGAAAAAAAAACATCCACCCAAGCACTAAGAATTAATCATTTTCCAAACTAACAGACAGGAGAAGCAACATACCAGACCATATGTGCTGCGTTTATCCATTGCCCGCAAAACCTCTGGAGCCATCCAGCGAGGTGTTCCAACACAAACATCAGGAGGTGCAATCCCTCTTTGAGCAATACAACACGTATGCAAGAGAGACCTGAGTGGCACAGCTCTGTCAAAATCACAGAGCTTCACTAAAGGCATGCCATCAGCTCTCTTATTATCCAAATCAATCAAAATATTTTCACTTTTTATGTCACGATGAATTATATCTTTGGAGTGAATCTCTGCCAATGCACATGCAACATCTCGTGCTATACACAATGCCATCTCCACTGGTACATGCTTCTCACCAGTTTTTGATAACTCCTCTACATAATTCTAGTGCATCACGAGAGCAATAATCAATAAGAAATATGTGGAAAGCGATCAAATAATTGTGTAAAAAAAACAGATAACTATGTAAGAAAAACAGTTAAACTCAACCATGTCTCAGACAAACACTAGTTAGGGCAAGCTATGTGAATCCTATTTCTCCTCGGCAAACTACCAAGGCCAAGCTTTTGTGTGAAATAATTATACTACATATGAAATTATGAATGTGGGATTGTTACAAGTGGCTACTTAATGTTAGGGTATTAGATGAAGCATTGAGTGACATGTGGTACAAGGATGGGGGATTTGTAAGTTTTGATTGTCAATAAATAGTTGGTTTTTCAGGAGCAGTCTTGTGAAATTGCAGGAACTTTTTTTTCAGAATAGGTAAATTAAAATATAGTTCACTTAGTCGTTTAAAACTAAGCCCATTACCCATACTAAAATTAATCTTTGTAGTTGCCAGAAGCAAAGCCAGGGCATGTAACTAGTTCTGCTACTATCATGTTTGCATCTGCCAACTAAAAAAACAAAAGAATAAAATTACCTTTAAAGATCCCCCGTTAACATACTCCATAAGAATAACAGACTGTAATATGCGGCGTTCTGGATTTCCATCTTCCAATGGAATCCACTTTGAAGATAGCTGGTGCCCATACATTTCAACTATGCAAGAGTGTTGTAGCGCACCTAAAACTCTTACTTCTCCGAGACAACTATATTCAAAATTCCTAATTTCATCTGCTGAAGCCTCACACACCTCTAAAGTACGCACCTGCAGCATCAGAAAAGTTCATTAGATAGAGTCAGCAATCGTTGTATGTTGTACAGGGGAAATTCCTTGGTTATGAATATACAAGCCTGCAAAAGCTGAGCATACCTTTGCTGCAGCTTCAACCGATTCAAATTTGCACCGAATAAGAGTACTGGAACCCACCTTTCCTATCTCATCAGATGTTGACAGAGAAGGAAATGAACAACCAGGACTGGTAATGCTCTTGGTTGACAGGGGAACGTTAGCCCGACTGAGTGGAACATACCTGAAGCAACAAGCAAATTCATGAGAATATGAAATCAAATGTAAAAGCAGACGAGTAAATGTGGACCAAGAAGATAATCTTATTCTTGGAGCTTGTTTGGGGAACAAATGCTTTAGTGTGCTCCTGTAATTCAATGTGCATTGAACAACTAAAGTTTCATATAGTGCACGCTTTGCTCTTCCATTTCCACAATTTACCCTCTAAATCTTTGTTTATTTTTAGATGAAGAAAAACAAACATGTAACATTATGAAGTAGTTGTACAAAAGATAGCTGGAAAATAAGTCATTACAATAAAGAAAAACAGGCAACACAGATAACAAAAAAGGCACTCCAATCTACAGTTCCCTTAAAAGAACCTGCTAAATGGTAAGCAGGACACAGAAACACTATATCAAAATATAAAAAATCTCTAAATAGCACTAGAACTGCATATTAATTCCGCAAAACAGTTCTGCTCAAACACCAAAATAATCATATATTCTTCAATGTTTAGGTTGTGTTTGGTATGGGGTGAAAAAGAGTGGACGTGAATTATTCAGGGAGTAAGTTTTAAGGTGTAAATTTTAAGGGGGGGATTTTTTGGGGGGTAAAAAATTATTTGTTTGGTAGCATTCACAAATCACTTGCATGTATTAATAATTTAATAACAAACACTAATTGTGTATCTTACAATCTCTTTTGTATTCTTCAAAACAATTACTTCAAGTCATCTTTATTTTCTTTTGTTGTGAGTGTCAGATTTATCATATAGGAAACTTGAGATCAGTGCAAGCTCATCACTGCTGAATGAGATTGCAGTTTTTTGCAGATGGGAAAGATAGGGCTACGTAAGGCATTAAGCAATAGGCAAGTTTGTGTCAAAAAAATCCAAGAAATATGTGTCGGAAGTGTTTGAGAGATCACGGATAATCGCTATGGCTGGATAGGAGAGCAAGGAGAGCGGGTGGAGAAAGAGAGATCAAGTTACAGGAAATGGAGACAAGATATGAGCACCAATTTCAAGAAAAAAAAATAAGGGTGGATCTTACCCCCATGACTGGGGAGTAATGTCCCACCCCACTTTTGGGGTGAAACGTCACCCTACTGTAATTTTAACCTGTAACAGTTTGTCTTACCCAACAACATTAAAAGAGGCAAAGGTTTACAGGGGTAAGTTTTCACCCCTATCACCTCCTACCTAACTTAACTTTACATGAAAGAATTCACACCATGGGAAAACTCAATGTTGCATGATATTATGGACTTGAGCATACAAATTCTAGCATCTGCATGCATATCATATTGAACGAAACAACATTGCCATCACCACTTTAAATAGCAGGACTGACCTGGAAAAATATTCCAGATCTGTTTCTTCTCTAATATCATGTGGACGGCATGCATCCACCACCATCCGGACCAGTGAATCACCCCTCCTGCTGAGAATGACATTCCACGCATGTGGCGTGAAGTCCAAGTAACCCCGGACAAGTTCACAAGGTAATGGAGGATCCATTCGGTCACATAGATACTGGAGCAATTTCTATTAATAACTGAAAATGTACTGCAAGTAACATAATTATTCAACAAGTAATATTGAAAGAAAATGCAAGACAAGAATTACCTTCATTAGCAACGCTCTGTGTCTACAAACACCAAACTGCAAGCTCCCTAAAGGAATCACAATGGAACCTCGTCTTGCTTTAATAGATCGCAAAGATCTCTCACAGAGATCAGAGAAAAAAATATCGTCTACAGTTTCCAAAATCTGTTTACCAGCAGAGCTGATACTTTCATTATTTCCAGTTGAGCATGTGCAAACAAAAGGCTTCCTGTAGTTTGAACCAGACACTGCTTTTCTTGTCCGTTCAACAGCACCACTTCTATCACTGCCCCCAAAATGATCAGAAACAAAAAGTGCAAGCAATGATGCAATCTGCAAGTTATCAACAGCAACCTTATTCCTCTCCTTGGTAGAACCATTTAATCTCTTCAAACGGTACACCAATGCTTGAGCAGATAGAGCTATTGCATCCAACTGTTCATCCTTCTCCCTAAAAGAAACAATAAGCAACCAGTCATTAACACTAAATAAGCATTATTTAACCACAAAGTAATAGCGCAGTCGTGTTTTGTATGAGCATGTCTTGAATAAGAGTTGACCTGTCCAAAAGAATGACCTCGCGTGAGTCAAGAGACAAGATTTGCTCAAAATTCCTCAGTGGCATGAAAGGTCGGTCACGTCCTGCATCATAAAAGCCATCTGGTAGTCGGTCCTCAATGCTGCAAAAAGAAAGGTTGCTATATTTGCGAGACAACCTTGAGCTATCTTCTGTTGGTCTCCGACATTTACATGGTTTTGGATTATCAAGATCCCTATCATAATGCCTTTTTGACTTGTAGGTGATTTTGGATTTTTCTGAAGATGGATTTTCATCCTGACTACCAGCTTCACCCTGTAAAGGGCCTAGAGATTCATCTTGCACACAACATACTTCTTCCTCATTTTTATTTATAGACCCAAGGTCACATGAGCAGCTTTCCGCACCCTTTTTTGAGCTGATTTTATCAGCTTCAACACTGATAAGAAGATTTTCGACTTCAGCTTCTCCAGAAAGTTCAACTTTTTCGCCATCATCATCATCATCCAGACCTGCGATGTCTGATATACCCTCTTCACAAATCTCGAAGTTACGGACATCAAGATTGTTCAATTTGAAACTTTCACTTTCCTTCGGATCCAAAGCTTCAGCATGGCCCTCACCTTTCCACTTCCTGCTGTTGTTTAATCGTTCTTGACGAGCTTTTTGTTGCAAATAATGTCGCCGTTTCCACCGCTTACTGGACCTCCGAGTTGCAAAGCATCTGCTGTTTGATGAAGGCACAGTCACTATGCTTGATGCAGCATGATTGGAACCTGCATCACATTCTTGATCATCAAAAGTTCATTTGACACTAAAGTAGAGCCAATTAATAAAAAACCCAAGACATCCATAATAAAAAGCTTTTCAAGTATATAAAGAGAAAGTGATTCAAAAGTCCTCACCATTACAAGAAAAATTATTGCCATCGTCCTGAAAGGAGGCTTCGTACACGTCCATTTCAACTGAAGAGCTAATGAAATCATCATTTGATAAGTCCTTTCCATTTCCTTCCAATTTGCAGCATATCCATGAAGGTATTTGACAACAGCTGAGTAGCCTATTGTTCTTGAAAACAATAAGCATTAAGAAGATCAATAAACATGATAGGTTTTGGCCATCCAAAATTTGAACCCACGAAAGTAAAAAAATTTAAGTAATTTAACCATAGGACCACCCTTCCATTACAAAGTTTGCTGACATATCAAAATGATTTCCAGCAAAAATTTAAAATGCTCGTGCCATATCCTACAAAATGTTGCATGACCATCATGTTCTCGATATCAAGAATGAACTACTCGCAACCACAATTAGGTGTGGCCAAGTCACCAGATATAATCTCCAATTCCCCCCTAGCTTTAAATACAACAGGCAAGGAGATGCAATGAATAAAAGATCTAAGCACACCAAACAGCCAATGCCATTGAATGCTTTAAGGGTGTAACAACAGTATTGAAAAACACTAAACTAAAAAAAACAAAAGAAAAAAAAAAGTATAAGCTAGCATCACAAAAAAAAAAGTACAAACAACTTAAACCTTAAGAAAAATAGAAGAGCGAATTATAGATGTTCTAACAGAGAAACAGAATCAACATGATTCTAGAGAAAGTGCAGTAATGTGGTAAGAAAGTGATTATTTAGCATTTTGACCAGAGATATGGGCCATGAACAAGAACAACCGAAATGGTTAAAGTTGCTTGATGCAAAAGGTTAGAATAACATGTTGAGTAAAGTAGTAGTAGCAGCAGCATAATTTTTGAGGCATATCAATGAGCCGAGTGGAAGTAGCATTACACATCTGGAACCTGAATGTAAATCACAACCTTCCCTAAAAGTTCATTACAGAAAAGTACCTGAAGATTTAAATACTGGAGGCTATGCATTGAAGTAAGTTCAAGAGATCCCAGTGACGTCAGCCTGTTATTTAACAGGTCCAAACTCTCCAATCTTTGCAATGAGGACAAACTTGAGGGTAGTTCAACTAACTTATTATTAGATACTGTTAATGATATCAAGGCATTTAAAGAAGTTATTTCATTTGGCAGACTCTTTATCTTGTTGAATGAAAGATCCAAGTGCTCCAAGTTACTTAAGCAGCCAATTTCAGGAGGAAGATATCTGCAGGAAAAAGTACAACATCAGATCTCTCTGTTTTCTTCTTCTTCTTGTTTTCAAATTTCTGATAAGCAGTATGTAGCTAACTAAATTTGTGAGTTATTATTCAAGAACTACATCTCTAGAGTTTGGTACTAACTTCTTGGAAATGCTGAGGACCGAAACTGAATTTCATTTTAGATTCACTTGGAGGTATTACACAGCACTCAAATATTATCAAGGCCCAACAATTCAGATGGGTGCCAAAATTTAAGGGTAACACTAAAGATTATGTCCTGTCTACCTTTCCGAGAATATGATGCATATCAATGGTGTTGTTTAATTTGTCACTTTAAGGTGACTCTGCTCCCAATGTTTTCTCTCCTTCCTTGATATTTTTTACCAGTTAACCTTTGACTATTTCTTTAACAGCAAGCATTAGCCACTCTATCTTGTTTCATTGGATTTGGCAAAGCCCTTTAAAGATGTCTCAAAATGTCTACCATTGTTTTGAATAAGATAATTCTATAAATTAACAACATGGAAACAATGGAAGCAAAACATAGATAAAAAACTTGAGGTGTTGAAAGGGGGGGAGTCAGGCACCTAGAAAGATAATTTGACTGAAAATGTTTTCCTTTTTTTTTTCCACAAGCTAAACTACAAAGGTCTGGATGAAGAACTCTGTAAGCTAGTCGAATGCATACTTGCAAGCATAAGAGGTCAAGCAGGCAATGCCCATGATTCGTTCTTGTGGTGTTTATTTCAGACCATGTGGTAGCCTACATCACACGCTATTAGACCTATCCTTAGTTGTAAGTTTTCCCCATAAAAGAAGTGATCATTCAGCAACACATTGATTTCTTACAGCCAACACCTTTATTGTCCAACTTCCATTCAGAAAAATTCTACCTCGTATAAATTGAAAAGGAATTCTTTTATTAACGAAGCCAACAATAACAATAAAGGAGAGCAAAACAAAAGAATCAGATTATTGGATCCAAACACAATGTTTCTTTCACCAACAACAGCCCTTTAATGCGGTTCTTACAAGAACACAATAATCAACAACATTTAAAATCACCATCTCCAACATAAATGATAGTTTTCACTCAAAATAAAGAAAGTATTATTATTTCTTTTCATATGCCAGCGAAACAATAAACAATCAAATATAATTTCATAATTTGACTGGAATTCATAACATCATTCCTAAGCAAGTTTTTTTTTGCTAACCTACTAATTACCTCTTACTAGATCGAAAGCAAGCAAAATAAATTAAAAATTCTTAATTTGACTCGAATTTGTAACTACATAGCTACCCCATGTAGTGTCCTTTCTTTTTTCTTGATAGAACAAGATTCAGTTTAATTTCTTTCATTGAGATTTTCACATTTCTCCATTCCTAAATCCTCTAAACTATAGAAAAACATAACATGATTCAAAACCGACACACACACACACACACACACTTACCTTATAGAGAAGTGACACACAGAGAGCTTTGTCAAGCACTTAATCCCAGAAATCTCACTCAAAATCGTCAAAACCGAAGGTCTTGGAGGCACTTTCGAGAGTTCAAGCTCTTTCAACCCTTTGAATTTACTAAAATTCAAGCCATTCAACCCCGGCGATGATACTTTGACTTGCAAGCACTCCAATCCCACCAAATTCCCAAACTCCGCCGGAAACAAATTAACTTCATTCCCAAAAAACTTGACCGTCCTCAATTTTTTTAACCCGCCCACCGACTTGGGCACCAAACTAAAGGCATTCTTATACAAATACAAACCCTCAACTGAATCATCAGATTTTTCTAGTAAATCAAATTCCAAGCTTTTGCCTGTAACATCAAGAACCAACTCATCATCCACGTTAGCACTTCTTTTTTCGACATGATTGTGACTGTTTTCTGTTGCGGTGGCATTGAATTCAGTGGAGGGTGATTTTGGGGATTTAAGGTTTTCGGGGTTATCGGTGGAATTCGAATTGGATCCGGTGGAATTGGAAGGCTGCATTGGGTGAATTTGAGAGGGAATAAGAGGAATTGAATTTTTGTTAGCAAAAGGGGGGTTCAGAGCATGTTGTGATTGTGAAAAGAAAGAGAAGATCTTTTGGGATATTTGGGAGAGGGAGAGTACCAATTAAGGACAGAGAGTGGAGCATGAGAAATTAGAGGAGCGGGGGGGGGGGGGGGGGGGGGGGGTGGGTTGCGGACCGCTCCCTTTTGCTGTGTAGTTTTTGTTTGCGCGAAAAAAGAAACCCTAGAATCTAGAGGGAGTTGCTGTGATTTTAATCAATTTACTTTTTCAATAAAGGAAGGGTAGGGAGGAAATTTCGTTTCTCTTTCGCAAAGAAAATACAAGACGTGTCTGAATTTATCCAATGCCAAACCGAACGATGCAGTCCCAATTCGACCGTGGTTGTTCGGAGCCGAATACAAGAATGTCCATTAATTCTTCACCTAATAATTACTTCTCGCAATAATTTTTTTTTTATTTGAAGAAACCTCATCTTTCTAGAAAGTGTATTTTATAAGTCCAGATAAAAGAGTAAAACTCTAACTGTCCCAGACTCTTACAAGAGGTGCACGTCTTGACTCGAACTCGAGACCTGCTGTGCAGATCTCAAACCATTTACCATCACGCTACGCTTCTTAAAATCTTCTCACAATAATCATTTTCTACTAATCTCAAACGTTATCAAAATAATATTGATGAAACATAGAAATTGACCCAACAATAGCAAAAAAAATAAAATAAACAAATATGAGTTGAGTGCTTTTTTATAGTTAAATATGTTTTTTTATTTTTTATTTTTTTATAAAAATACATCAAATTGATATATTTATAAAAAATTCAACTATTTTGATATTTTAATATTAAGAAAAAAATATATATAAATTATTATTTTATGATTGTTATTTGTTTTTTCTTTATCATTTTTTAATTGAAATTTTTTATCTATCAAATTTGATCCTTATTCTTTTTATTGTTACTTATTTTATTTAAAATAATTTATAAAATGTTAATTATTATTATTTTAATTTCTTCATCTTTTAAATTTTTTACTTTTTAGATTTAATCTCTATTATTTTGATTATTATTTATTTTTTTGAGATAATTTATAAATTATATTTTTTTTTCAATTTCATTCTCATGCAACTTTTTAATTTGTAAGATTTGTTCATTATTATTTTAATACACTTGAAAAAAATAAAACATTAATAAGTTATTTTTCAACTCATTTTCCATGACATAACCAAACACTGGAAAGTGTTTTCCAACTTATTTTCCATTACACTGCCAAACATCGAAATTTGAAAACGCAAGCCAACCCGTGTTTCCAAAAAGTTTAAAATGGTTTTTTTTTGCTAAAAATTAATTTGTTTTTGTATATTTTGAATCATTTTGATGCGTTGATCTCAAAAATAATTTTTAAAAAATAAAAAAACATCATTTTTATGCATTTTAGCACGAAAAAACACTTTAAAAAACAACCACAACCACACTCCCGAACAGGTTACGCCTGCCAATCAATAAAGAACATAACCAAAAAATGCAAACAATTCAAAAGGTTCGCACACCGACCTTAGACTTTACGTGTTCATGGGAAAGCAAATATATTGCGTGTTTAGGAGTGTGGTTGCGGTTGTTTTTTAAAATGTTTTTCACTCAGAAATGTATCAAAATATTTTTATTTTATTTTTGACATCAAAACATTAAAATGATCTAAAAACACCTAAAAATTATTAATTTAAAGCAAATAAAAATAATTAAAAAAACACTTTTAAAACACAAAAACAAATATAATATTTATTACACATGTAGTGTCGGACCATCGACGGAACATAACCTTCGCAAAGAAACGAGGGCATAGCAAACTTGCTATGTCTTTATTGTTAGCAGTTATCTAATTGTAAACATCAACATCAAATAAAATTATAATATCCATGATTTTATAACTTTATGATTTTTACATTCAAAGTAGATATTTATAAAAAGCTTTAGAAGAAAGCATGCATGTATCCATATTAAACCTCTTTGAAAATTAAAATTTTGAATATGAATTGATGGAGAAAACTGTATTTCTCTCTTAATTTTTTAAAAATTCTTTAAATAGATTTTGATGGAATCAAATGTACTACTATAATAGGAGAGATGACCAGTGTTTTTAAAAAACTTTTTATTTCACACATTTATCGAGTGTGTGGTTATTAAAATAAAAAATTATTTCTCAAAGTTGACCAATAATATTTCAACATTAATACTTTATTAAATTATTTTAAAACTCATTGTTTTATTTGTGTGGGTCACATTTTACATTCTTCCACTCGGCTCTTGTAACGTTATCTTTCTTTTAAGATTTAATAAATATACTAACATAATTTTATTTTTTTTTTGGATTCGAGGAAACCTCACTTCCCTGAAAAAGCGTACTTTGTGGGCCTAGGTGAGGGAGTAAAACCCCGGCTGTCCTAGACTCTCACAAGAGATGCACGTCCTGACTCGAACTCAAGATCTGCTGTGCAGATCTCAAACCCTTTGCCATCACGCTACACCCCTTAGGGACTATATACTAACATAACATGCATGGAGCAACGCTAAGACTTTACATGTATTGATTTCATGTATATCATAATTAAAGGAACTAATAAGAGTCATAGTAATTACATATCATTTACTTGATATAGTTTCTTTCATATACTATAATATTAGTCTTTATTTAACATGATTTGTAAATGAGAAGCATATTATTGGTTCAGCAATAATATTTTTATTAAAGATGATTCATGTTATCGTCATTTTAATCCAATCATGTATATCAATAAAATATCATAAATATATTTATACATGATCTCTTAGTGTCAAATACCGATCATCATAAAGTTATAAAGACTTTAAACTTTTAATTTATGAATTTTAATTTGTATTATTTTTTTTAAAATAGTTTGAATTATTTTTTATTGTTTTAAACTAAGATATCGTTTGATATTACTGTCCAGTTGTACTTTTAACATTTTTTGAGAATTTTTTTAGTTTCAAATTAATTTTTAAGTGATTTTGAATTACTTTATACACGGGTGTCAAAAATAAATTTTTAAAAAATAAAAAATATTATTTTTATGATTTTTTAAAATAAATAACACTTTAAAAAACAACCTCAATAACATTATTAAGTACATTCTAACTCATTTTTATCACGAGCTATTCATAAAAAAAAAATTAGTTTTGATTTATGACTCAAAGTAAAAAAATCTTTTTATAAATCATATCAATATATTCTAAATAGATCATGATGTGTTATTACTTTTCCCACTAGGCGTATCATTAGTTAACACAAGACGAGCGCCATCAGATGAAATAAATTTTAAAATCCCCCCTGAATTCCAGACTCCCGCCTCTTTAAATTCACGCCTGTCTCACACATTTTGCATTTCAAATCAAAATCTCTCTCTCTCAAACAAATTACTATTAACAAACACTAAAAGTTGAAGTTTCTTCTACTGCAAGTCAGCGAAGATGATGGCCGCACTCAAGTAAAAGTCTATTAAGCTAATCAGTACTTTATACCTCCTCTGATCTTTGATCTTTATCTGATCAGAGAAATGATTAACAGTAGCAATTACTTACTAATTCCTCAATTTTCCTGTGCTCGTGATGGTTGTTTTTAGAGCTGAAGAGCAAAACCATCTACAGCTTACGGAGCGAGAAGAAATGGATGGCGAAGACGACTTGTTCGAAGCAATCGAAAAGTGTAAGATACAAATTATAAGCTCTCTTTCTATTACCGATTGTTTCCTCTATCATTTTATACCCGCCCCACCCCCCCCCCCCCCCCCCCCTGCTTGTCAGTGTTGATGATCTGCTTCTTGTGTTTTTGTTTGTGTGGATGCTTAAATCACAACTCGAATTTTACTTACTTATATATATCCTTTTTTCTGCTCCTCAACTTAGATTCTCGGTTTGTGTGCACTTTTCATTATTTCAATTTGAATTTGTACACGAAAATCCTTCGGATGTTGGTGGTAAAAGACGCTTCCTCTTTGATCTATCTGCCGTGTTAGTATTTAGCTTTCAACCCAGTTCTATAAAAAATGTAAATAAAAATGGCGACAGAATATTGTACATGTCCTGTTCTTGATTTCTCTTTGTTTTTTTCCGATTCATGAGAAGATTAACTAGGACATCATTGCTGAGTATTTACTGTTTCAATTGAACTTGAATTTTTCTCTGTGCCTTGAGATTTGGTGTACTCCTGTCGATGAATTTTACTTGATTTATTGAGAAGATCAACTTAATTATATTTTGTTGCTCAGTGCTCAGTCTCCTTGTTTGTGAATTGTGATGCATCTATGCATTTCGTGCAGTGATCAATCAAGGCATCAATGCTGGAGATGTCAAGAAGCTTCAAGATGCAGGCATTTACACCTGCAATGGCTTGATGATGTTCACGAAGAAGGTATACAATTTCCAACACTGGTCATTTAAATGTAAGTGTTTTAGCTCCATCTGATTAACATTACCTTCTTTTTATGCAGCACTTGACTGGAATCAAAGGATTGTCCGAGGCTAAAGTTGACAAGATTTGTGAAGCTGCTGAAAAGATAGTAGTTAGTGCTCAGTTTATAGGATAATAATCAAGATGGTGATTATGTTTTTAAGCTTGATTTTGATGCACTGTTGAAATCACTTTATTTTCTTTTCAGAATTATGGTTATATAACCGGAAGTGATGCTCTGCTCAAAGTAAGTTCAAATTCCTCTTGCTTTCTAAATTTGAGGAGATATTCAAATCTTATAGTTCCAGCCTCTGGTTTGTATCGCCTTAAGTTTAAATCTCATTCTTGTTTTATGCTGTAGAGGAAATCTGTGATTCGCATCACAACTGGAAGTCAAGCCCTGGATGAACTCTTAGGGGGTAATCTATCATACCTGGATTCGCTTAGAATTGTCTGTGCTGCTAGTGTATATGCATTCACATAATGTGCTGCAATTTGTTTTTCTGTGATTGATATGATCATCTTGATTGATTCGAAAGGTGGGATTGAAACTTCGGCTATCACAGAAGCTTTTGGGGAATTCCGGTATGAACAAACCTTTTCCTATAAATTACTGTATTTTCCGTTGACATCTTCTCTTCGTTCTCACAGATCCTAAAATCTCTGTACTTCTACACTAACCATAGCAATATTATTGTTAGATCCGGGAAGACACAGCTCGCTCATACTCTTTGCGTCTCTACACAGGTTTCTCTCTCGTTTTACTCTTTAATAAGGTTGCTGGTATAATGTCTATGGCTGTGGTGTCTGTTTAAAATGAGAATATTTGTTGTTACTCATCAGTGCTGTTAAAATATGGCATGATAGGTGATGCTGTTTCAAGGAATGTTGAATTTGTCTTCAATTGAAAAAAAATATGATTATCTATTAATAATAAGGATATTCTTGGAATAGGTAAAAAGTTCACAAAAATCTGAGCCTAAAAATAGACAACATTGATCCACTGATCTCCAAATTGTTACTGCCAAAATTTAGGCAGAACACAATTTTTCTTGAGAATTATTTTCCAGCTAAAAGAATTTGAAGTCATGTACCAACATTATTTCTTGTTTTTCTGATGAAGTCCTTCAGTGAGAGTGCCAGTCATGATGTGATGTCGTGGGTAGCACTGGCATTGATTTATGCAGAAGCCCCATTATCTGAATTTCAGATTTGGAAATGACAATACGTGACCTAAGCTTTGCTAAATATGCATTCGTTTTGCGTTTGCAGCTTCCTACACAAATGCATGGTGGAAATGGAAAGGTTGCTTACATTGATACTGAAGGAACTTTGTATTCTTTCTGTTTTCCCTTCCGTCTTAACCTGTTCCAATATATACAATTCCTTTTTTCATGAAAAAGTAATGGAGAATTATAATCATATGATACCTTGTCAGTTCCTGTCTGTTTCCTTAACTCTGTTCTTGCAGCCGGCCTGATAGAATTGTCCCTATAGCTGAAAGATTTGGAATGGACCCAGGAGCTGTCCTTGACAATGTAAGTATGAATGTCTATTCTATTCTTAATTGACTTACGGAAGCTGATCTCCTCTGTCACTGTTTTTTCTGTGAATGTGGAAGATCATTTATGCCCGTGCATATACTTATGAGCATCAATACAACTTGCTTCTTGGTCTGGCTGCAAAAATGTCTGAAGAGCCATACAGACTTCTGGTGAGTCTTCTCCCCTCTTCTTTTAAGGTGAGTTGCCTGTGATGCCTGTACTATGAGGCTTGGTGTGATGAAGTCTGATTGTGCGCCTATGAGTTTAGATTGTTGATTCTGTTATCGCTCTCTTTCGGGTGGATTTTACTGGAAGGGGAGAGCTTGCAGAGCGTCAGGTGAATTCCAAAGTCTTTAGTGCCTATAATATCATATCCGTATCGTTTATTTTCAATGACATTAACATCTACCCTTCGCAGCAAAAATTGGCACAGATGCTGTCTCGGTTGATAAAGATAGCTGAGGAATTTAACGTTGCAGTCTTCATGACCAACCAAGGTAATCTTGACTTATTATCACTCAAGGAAGTTATAAATAATTTGCCACACAGCTTTGATTCCATCACTGTAAAGTCTTCTTTTATGTAGCTAGTTGGTGTTTTCCCCACATATCTATACACCTATGACCTGTAGCTCGCTGAAAATCATGGTGGTGCATTAGCCACCAAGTTCTCTTGTTACTCATTCAGAACGGTATAATTTTATTTCTGGTCATTGCATTTTAGAGCTGAAATATAACATCGATTTGTTGGTTGCAGTCATAGCTGACCCAGGTGGAGGAATGTTCATATCAGATCCGAAAAAACCAGCAGGAGGGCATGTGCTTGCCCATGCAGCCACTATCAGGTTGATGTTCAGGAAAGGCAAAGGTGAACAGCGGGTATGCAAGGTGTTTGATGCCCCAAATTTGCCTGAGGCTGAAGCAATATCCTTAATCTCGATACAATTGGTTTTGCTTTACCTTTTGATTCTGGTTTAATTAATCATGTTTTCATGAAAAAATGATTATATGATACAGGGTTGGCTTCTTTTTTGATAAAATGATAAAAAGGCTGCTGAAGTAAAATCCGAAGAACAATAATGCATCAGCATCTTCTCCGATCCTAATTTCCAGCCAAGTGTTTAATATTGCAATAGTTATTGAGAAGTTATTCTTGACCGAAGCACGTATTTCAGATAACATCAGGAGGCATTGCAGATGCAAAGGACTAGAAAAATGACACTGCTAGAGGTGCTTCTGCGGAGCTATAGGAGCTGGAAGTAGTAAAATATCTCATTTTTCCTGCTATCTACTCGTAGATTTGTTATATGCGTGCTTCTGCTGGAGAAATGCCATTGACAGTATTCGACTTATCTGTATGCTGTTTTAAATGGTTTTCTCATGGCTGTTCTTGTCGTTTTGTTTTCGAACCACATGGCCGCTCTTGTCCATGCTTCGAATTTCCTAACCTCTTTGACAAACGTGAGCTAGATGTAGAGTAGCAGCATTCGTTGAAAACAAATGGGACCACTGTACCGCTTCCTTTATACAATTTAATCCTGCAAGGTTCCTTTTTATGGTCAGGTGCTCGTAGAGAAATCAAGCCATTTGGTTCAATGGCACATCCAAGCCAAGCCAAACCAAACAACATAGGGGCCTTGCATTCCATCATCCCTTGCTTTAATTCAAGCTTTCTTATGAAACTAGCGTAAAGAGTAGACTATAAAATAAACTAATGCCTTGCAAGAAGTACAAGTCATGTGTACTACTTCAAACGAGCTCTTCAAAGAAGTTGCAAGGACAAAGTCAGTTTTTTTTTTTCTTTTTTCTTCAAATCTTGGCCATTAGAGACAAATTATTGCGATAGGGACTTGAAAGTAACAGATTATCCGATTCATCTCCTTTGCATATCTGACTCCCAAACCTTTTATCTTAATCTGGTCTCCAATACAGTAGGAGTATGGCTTGAAGCGCCGTATATTCAGCGCTTCAGCTCCCTCCAACTACAGGTTTCTCTTCCTCTAAGTCGTAGGAATCCCAACCGGGAATGCAAGCTCAAGAAAACAATTTACATTAAAGCCTCCAAAAAACTAAAGCAGCCCCCTTATAAGATCTCGGTGCCTGCTTTCAGATTAGCTCGGTTCTCACTAGTTTTTATAAAGGGTTCCACTGTATTCGTGTTGATTCTTACATATTTGCTCGTTGGTCGTTGCCTGACCTGGGGAAATACTAGCAAAAGGTCCATCCCTTTCTCGTACATGTTTGGATCAGGTGATTAGATAAAGGTAGAGCAAGTGCAAGGTATGTCCCTTCATCGAAGGACGGCATGTCTCTTCCCACTGCTTCCTCTTAGAGTAGAATCCATCTGCTTCAATTGGATGCACAGATGAAAGCAAGATGTTTGGTTTCAGCCATTCCAAAGCTCCCAACTCACCAGGAAAATGACAACCGAGAGTAGCGAGGTGCCGAGCTGTGAAACAAGGTTCCCCAAAAGCTAGTGTGTTGCTCGTATAACGGTTAGGATTTCTTAGCGAGGTGCTGAGCTGCTATGCTTTTTAGGTGGTTTAGGAACTACTATAAATATATATTTCAACATGGTAAAAAATAAAAGTTCATCATTCCTATGAATATAAATATATTGCTGAATCATGTTAAATCCTATGTTTTTTTTTTAATTTTTTTTATTACAATATTCATCAATAATTACTCAGGTTTTTCATAACATTGAGAATACTAGAGCCAGTAAAATGGCAGTCGCTGAAGCGTAATATACTCGGTGTTTCCTTCCCTGTGAGTATAGTGCAAATAGCCCAAGTATGGTTAGCTCGTATTGAAGGAGGATAAAGGTATTAAGAAAAGGGATTTCACGAGTATCTACAACCCCATTCCCTTTCGGGAGCCAAATCTACAGCAAGAAGTGACACACACACACACACACACTATGTAATTTCCATATGATGCCCTTCCGACGTGGACTCATGTAGAAGTTAGAACACCACAGATTTCAGCATTTAAAATGAATGCAGTGTGAGGAATTGCGGAAGAATTAGACCGATGCTGAATTGGAATGGATGACTCTGCGACGAAGTTCGTAGTTTCTGTTAGTCTACTTTAGGAGGGGAAGTCGGACTCATTAAAGAAGGGATGTGCTATTTCCGTAGCTATTTTAGGGGAAGTCGCCCAACTCTGAAGAACAATAGATCCGAGGCTTATATACCTGTTCTTTTCAGCAGAGAACAAGACGATATATAATGAGAACTTGCCAGAGTGTCGACCATGACTGCTGCACGATGATGTCAGTATGTCATCTTTTATGCGCCGCACTGGTATCAAATGACAATGCCAAGCGTAGTTTTCCACCCCATTACTATATATATATATTAGCAGGGTTAAAGAACACATGTCGCTTGATTTAATTAACACTTTGCTTGTAAAACAGGATGATACAACCCATAAGAAATGACATCCAATAGCTGAAGCAAATTGAAGGAAAAAGAAATCCCCATCCAGATATTTCCATAAAAGGGGACACACGATTGAATACCAATTAGGAAGCAAACACATTGGAAATCTTCTATGCAATGCAAAATTTATTTTATGTTATATCCAGCAAAGGTCTCGAATTCATTTTAGAGTATCCAACACACAGCCGCATCAATTGCTGTCTTGAATTTCAGAGTACTTACTAATAGCGGTGAGATTTTGGACACATTAGCGCAGTTGTGTCTTGGAATATAGGGATAAGGGTGGAGGATAAAGAAAAACATATAATCCAAAAGGCCACCATATAACAAAAGCCTTGCCATAAAAGAACTTGAAGGCTTAATAGTTTGAAGACCAGTTGTAAGAACTATCAACTCTTGGCATGCCAGCTGATTCCTTCTTCGTCTCCTCATCCACCTTAAAAGTTGATCCGCAGACCTGACCTGAACTGTCCACTCTTGGCACTGGCTTCAACTCATTCATGGGGTGCTCAAAGCTCCTCAAACCTCGAGAAGTTGTAAAGAAGCATCCTGATAAACACAGCAGAAACTTTTAGATTATACAACGAGTCCTTGTGCCCATAAATCATACAAGGATCCCATCAATGCCAAGGGAGCTTGAATGGCCATCCAAGAGTACAAGGGATTAGGGAAGGGTGAAAGGGTAAGAAGAAAGAACAATAAATCATCGTAAACTTTTCTACATAAACTATATAACCAAAAGGGGTGAAGATATTCTGGCCCTAACTTTCAGCATATGATGCAACGCAGAAAATGAACAGGACATCTACAAACACACGAAAAAACACGAGGGCAGTGGAGGGAACTTTTAAGAGAGCATCATGAAACATGGTATTTAAAATTTTAATGCACCAACATTTCCCACATTGCTGGGTTCTCCAGTGTAAATAAATACTCTTCTCTAAATACACTCTTAATTGCATCTCAGTGCCTATCTATCTGTTGCCCTGGAGTTTTTTACATACGTTTTCTCCCCTCCAAGGACAGTTTAACCATGCAGAAAGAAGCAGAGAGGAATTGCTAAGGATCTTAAGTATGATGATTGAACCAGAATTAAGACTTTACCTTTAGGGAATGGTGCAAAAGATTTCCCACAGCCTTTCTGAACAATCTGAACATCATCTGAAAGAACGAGATTGCCTTCAGAATCAGTTCCCCAAAAAAAGGGTACACTTCCATCAGCATCCTGCAAAGAGGTAAAGTTTGAATGACTTAAGCTGTGCTGGTAGAGACGAAGCAATCAGAAATAAAAACCACAAGGACAACTGACAATGGAAGAGAACAGTCCAAGCAGAAAGGATCACTTACAACAGCGACAAATGTGGCTTTTGAAGTGCTGTCATATAAAATAAACGCAAATTTCCCGAGGATGCCTTTCACAACCTGATCAGCAGGATAAGGGCCTCGATCTCTGAGAGTTCTGTAAGCTTCAATGACAATGATCACCTCATTTGCAGTTTTATTTAAACCATATTGCTGCTTGAGAACAGCAACATTCTCAATGTGGCCTTGGAACAGGCAGAAAATGTCATCCACAACCGCAAATAACCTAGCCAGAGAAAAGAGATATTACCACTGTTATGTACAGGCAAGGCATTACAGAAGAGAGTAAAAAGTTGAAAACTATTAATCCAAGTAGTAGATCTAAATTACATGATTAAATTAGTACATAAAAAGATTCTCACAGTAACTAAAATAAATATATAACATTGATTAAGTGGAAGGTTGGACGCTAAATAATTTATCTGAAATACCAATGAGACTATTCAATTCCACAAATCACCCTGAAGCTTCCAAGGGAACGGACAATTTCTATCTAAAGTAGAAGTATAACTGGAAAAAAAAAACAAGTGAGCTAGATCTGTCTTTTTTCTTTACCAGAACCATAAAATGAGACAATAAATTGTTCGCATGTAACTGGAGACAAAACAAAATCTTTAGATTTGGATTATATGCTGCGTTAACACCCTTTTTTTTAATTTATGGCAGGAATTAATGACCAGATAAAACTCATGCCACCCTAACACCAATTAACAACTCCACGAAACCTTTAGTTTCATAAAGTTTGTGACAGAAAGATATAACAAAAAGAAACAACCCTTCTTGATAGCAAGAAAGTACCAACAAATTAAACAAATAAATAACTAGAAAAAGTTTTCAAAAAATAAATAAATGAAAAACAAGATCTACTAAAAAATCAATAAAAGTCGAGAATTTATCCAAGCAAGTTGCTACAAATCATAACATACGCATGCAAATATCAGTACTAAATATCATCAAGCAAAAATCCCACAAGCCAAAACTGAAACAAGAACGATCCTCAAGCGATCGATCAAGATCAGATCAGTCCCAAGAACCCAAAAAAAAAAGTTACATTTTTTAAGGCAAAATAAAAAGAAATACCTTGGAAGAAGAGGGTTTTGCTTATCAAGAGAGTAAGCAATGAGACCAGAAGTGCCAAGATTGACAGTGACGGAGCCAGGGTGAAGGGAGGCCAAGTGGTTAGCCAAGAAGCCATCTTTCAATACAGAAGCTGCAGGGGCAGAGTGTGGACTCTGTAAAGCATCGGGACATTTTGCAACTGTTTTGTCAAAAACTGCCAACATTTTCTTTGATTGGATAAAATGCTTGTAGGATTTGGTAGAGGCAAGGAGAGTTCGTGAGGGAGAGATAACAGAAGGTTTGAGGTAGTTATAGTTGAAGGCGTCTGCAATACTTTTTTGTTGACCACATTGCCCTTTGTGTTTTCTATAAATTGCCACGTACATTACTTGACTTGTCTATTCAATTATCCCTCTCTATATCTTGTATTAATTCAGGTAGCGTTTCAGATTTCGGTGCATTGTATTTAATTTTTTTAAAAAATATTAAAAATTAAATACATTAAAAAATAAAAAAATACTAAAAAAATATTATTATTTTTTTAAAACAAGAAATTTAAAAAATATAATTTAACTGTCCCTTTCAAATCTGAACTTGTTATTATTTGTTCCTACCACATTAAAGACTTAACGAAGTGAAATGAAAAGAAGAAAAATATTAACAAGGATGTTGTTTAAGGCTGGGTTTTAAAACATGGTTGTATCTGTGTTTTTAAAATATTTAATTTTTTTATATTTTTAATTGTTTTGATGTTTTTCGATCAAAACTAATTTTTAAAAAATAAAAATATTATTTTAACATATTTTAAAAAACACTTTAAAAAATAATCACAATCATATTTTTAATTCTAAGGATCGGAGACTTTGGGGTTTATGCTTGTAATAATTAATTACCTGTAATTTAATTTAGTGCATCTTTAAGAAGAACAGAATTAGCTATGAATTTTTGGTTGGTTTGTTCTTCTAACAAAACCTTCCATGTTGATGTTAGTTCGACACTGATGTAATTTATTTATTTAAAAGCTTGCTGTCGATTGACTTCGTGTATCAATTGATACTCAGTATATGTTCTTTCATAGTCAGCACATCCAAGTCATGATAAGAGGTAATTATTGCAGGCAGACAGATCCATAGCTATCCAGGTGCATCTTTCCTTCTAGGAAAGAAACCCAAATCAAGGAACATGTCAATTCTTTTCTAATTG
>Ga0325405_1001201_pt1 | contig 25981 bp, 21 predicted proteins | sample PopdelMetagenome_21_FD_205663 | JGI IMG/M metagenome (GOLD analysis project Ga0325405, IMG submission 205663) | Populus deltoides microbial communities from Bellville, Georgia, United States - Xylem-Control-R2 | ecosystem: Host-associated > Plants > Phyllosphere > Stem > Wood/Secondary xylem...
CAAATCTTCAAAATGCTCGCGAAGGCTTTAACCACAGAAGCAAGGCCTATTGGGCTAACAGAGTTTTCGCCGCAGGTTGGAAACTTGGAATAGAAATCGAGTCGCGTCTACAACTATCATAAGATTCAACCACGTGGACAAACGAAATCTTCACACAGACGCCAAGCTTCCTGGACCCACCGCACCGAAAAAATATCACTGGAGAAAGAAAAGAGAGGAAAAATCAGATTCCCAAAGCGAACTTTCCTTGTTCCTTGTAAGGCTCGCCGATTCAGTTACAGAGCCTGTCACGCCGAGAATTTCTGTTACTTTTCTCTCTTAATTCACCACGTGTTCCACCATATAACCGGACTCAAGAATAATCATTGGTCTACACTCATTTCCCTCTCTTTTCGTGTAACAATAACAGAGAGAGAGAGAGAGAGAGAGAGAGTGATCAAAGCTAGTAGCTAATAATCATGGATTCACTTACCTCAGTTTCTCCTTCTATGGTTCTCCCTCTCCCTCAACGGCGTCGTCGAGTCTTAAATTCATCATCTTTCTCCGCTAATAATCGCCGTCTTCCTCCTCTTCGGATTTCTTCTTTTTCCTCTGCATCGCACCCTCTCGATCTTTCTAGAAGAAGTAGTAGATCAAGGAGACGAGTCTCTTGTAGATTAGCGAGCGGTAGTGGAGATGGAGATGGAGATCGAGATGCAAAAGAAGAAGACAACAGCAACGATGATGGAAGTGAGGAAGTGGAGAGAGCGCTTCATTTAGACGGCACAATTCCAGGGACTTCAAATGAGTTTGTGAAGCAGGTTTCGTCTCGTGCTTATGATATGCGCAGACATCTTCAACAGAGTTTTGATAGTAGCAGTTATGATGGTATTCACCTTACTAATTACCCCCTTCTTCTTACATTTCTTTTTATTTGCTGTGTAATTCTTGCTTTTTCCATATTCTGTCAACAAAATTGATTCTAGGTTGCCGAGATTTTTCCCGTGCCTTTTGCTTTCACTTCTGTTCTGGTGCATGTTAATGCGTCAATTTCGACTGCATGCATGTGTTCTTCATTAGTGTGTTTAAGTGTTTTAGACTCGAATTAAGCATTACATCACAACCTTTTGGATTCTGCTGCTCATATTCATTCCTCTGTTTTATTGAATCATAGATATTTTTTTTCTCGCGAGATATATGGTGTTTTTGTTCTTGTACAACAACGTGCCTAAATCCAAAACTAGTTGGGGTTTTGTTCTTGTGAAGTAAATAAATCGATAACTTTGACAAATTTGCAGGTATTTATGTGACCTTTTTCTTATTCATTTACATTGAATGAAGTCATGTATTTTCTACTTACCAAACTTGTGATCCGAGGGAGGTGCTTTGATCTCTCCTCCTTCCTTTTTTGTGGGAGAATTGTTTCTGCTTTGCTGGTGAATGACTCAAATCAATCTTGAGTAGTTGCCTACCTGTATACGAAAGAGTTGCAATTGAAAATAAATCCTCCAGGTTGTGGGACTGATTAATGATCATTCTTCTTTGACCTCGAGCCATGGTGTTTACGAGTTGATTGGTTCAGCAGCTTTTTGCAGTTATCTTTTTTATCACTTTACAAAAATGAAGAAAATTTGAAAAAAACTTCTGCCCAAACTTCTTAGTGGCTTAATCGATGCCATCAGCTTAATTAACGATGCTATCTGGTGATCTGCAGATCTAAACTGGAGTGTTAGCTTATATAATCAGCGTAATCAATAATTGTTCTTTTGAGATAGTATTTCTTTCACGTTCTTGAATTAGTAGAATAAGACAAGTGGTTATGTTTTATGGGCATTGACCATGAAATTGATGTTCAAGGTTTTCAATTTAAGAAAACATTTTCAACACATGCTGGTGCTGGACTTCACTACATATTTTTTAGCATTATTATTACATTTAAGATACACAGTGAAATTGGCATTCCCTGAAGCATGCTAGATTAATTGCCAATTTGTCTTCTTTCATTCTTAGCATTGCCTTGAGTATTATTAGTCTTTGTTCCTAGTACATAGTTCTTAGTGTTTGTAATTATTTTCTGTTTAAAAGTCTGACGCCCCCCTGTTGGACGTGTTTGAAAGTCAAATTATGTAGCATGTACTGGTGACAGATTTTTTACTAGTTAGTTCTGTAGGTATTCAACATCTTTTGTTGGATATTTTTTGCACTTGCAGAAAAGTACTGGTTTCATCAATGTCTGATATTCTTTGCTTTAATTTGGGTATTTCATGTATTCAGCTATATGGGATGCTCGTTGATGTCTGAACTCTGAAGGTTGTTTCGTGGATACATGTTACTTTTATCTTATGATTGAATATTTTAGAGGCATAAATCCCTCATTAAGAGTTGAACCCTTGACCTCCTGCTGTACAGAGGAGGTCACTACCAGTTGGACCAAAGGCTAGTTGGTAGTAAATCTGCAGTTGTATTGATGTCTGAAGTCTTTGTTTGCTTTTTCACCAAATTTCACCAAATCTCTTCCTTTTCATTCTTATTCAGTGCTGGATGCCAATCCATGGAGAGAAACCTCGAAGCCTGTGTATGTACTTACTCAAAGAGAAAACCAGTTGTGCACGATGAAAACTCGAAGAAATCGCAGGTTTAAGTTGTTTTGGTGCGTTGTATTCTTTTGAGTAACTATTAGTATTGTCAAAGCCCAAGCTCAGGTTTTGCTTTTGAACCAGTGAAGTTGAGAAGGAGCTTGGGCTACTGTTTTCCAAAGGAGGAAAGTGGAGGTCTGAAATAGGAAGTCAGACTAAACAGTCAAGAAGAGGAACAAAGTTCCAGATGCTTGTGGAGGATGTCAGGGAGGGAGTGCTTGTAAGTTTTAGTTTACTTGTTAAATTTTTTGCAAAACTAATAGAATGCTTGAGCAAGATTAGCACTTGGTATTGCCTGCATGCATTTCTTTTATAACTGCTAGGATCACTGAACATCTTAGGAGTCCAAACTCTATAGGTAACCGCATAAAAATGCCTATTGGTTTCTGTCATGAGGTATGTGATTTCTAATTATTCCTCACATGTCCATTTTTCATACTTTGAGTGTCCAGTCACAAGTTACAATAAATAGTATCTAGTCCTCACTTCTATCCCCCGAGATGCACTGGAAACTAGGATGCCTTGCATGCCACTTTGTGTGAATTGTCAAGGCAGGTCTCCCTTTTTTTTTTTTTTTTTATTAAGATCCCATTGAATCTCTGGTTGTTTGTCTAATATGCAAACTCTTCACTCTTGCTGCAGGTTTTTGAAGATGAAAATGAAGCTGTAAGATATTGTGATTTACTTCAGGGAGGAGGTAAAGGTTGTGAAGGTGTTGCAGAAATCGAAGCCTCGTCAGTAAGAGTTTTGAGCAAACTCTTAACCCACCAACTGTCGTTGCAACTTATTGAATGTAGATCTGTAATGATTTTCCCAACTTTTCCCGCAGGTGTTTGATCTATGTCAGAAAATGAGGGCCCTTGCTGTTCTATTCCGGCGGGGTAGGACACCACCTCTACCTCAAAGCCTTGAGCTTAACTTGAGGGCTCGTAAGCGGTCCCTTGAAGACCAAGAGGACTTGGTGTGAAGCTCAAGTGGTTTGGCGCGTGTGATTGGGATCTTATGTTAGGGAACCTGAAGATTGGAAGTAAATATTGTATTGCACATCAATGCCAGCAATTTATATACAGGAACATGGTTTACATGTTCTCTTTTTTTTCTTTTTTTTTTTTCAATGGTCACGATAATATAGAAATGCCTTTCGACAAGGAAGTTGAAATGGAAAACGCATCCATATTTAGTTGATATCTTTGTGAGTTGTGCTAGTGTGTGTGTTCATACACACGGAAATGGAATATTTAAACGTGGCATGGAATCGAAGTTGCTAGGCAATGCTTTCCTTCCTTTTTGGAGGCAAGTTGGTAACAATAGGGACGGGTATCTCTCCCAGAAAGTGGACTGGTATGGCAGTTACATCGCACTTTCTGTAGAGCGTAAATATATCGGTCGTTGTTAAATGCTGCCTCTCTCTTCTCTTTGCCTGCTTGAGAATAATTACAATTTGCTAGAAATTAATAATCTTTTTTGGAACTTTTTATGAAGGAAAAAGAAGAAGAAGAGAGAACTGGAGTTTGACGAGTTGCATGAACTATTCAATGCACAAGTAGAATCCTAATAATTCATCTCGGCTGAATCTCGTTTCTCAAGATTGCATTTTCGGCTTCCCAGCTGTTATGATTGCCGCTGTCATCTTATCTTATCTAGCATTAATGTACCAAAACTTGTTTTAATTCGCTTTTGCTTTCAGTGCCAAATTTTCACACGGGTGAGGAAAAATACTGGCTCAACCCCAAAATCTACGATTAATTATTGGTAAAATACCAGTTAAAAATGGTTGCATATCCACACGGCTAGATCTCTGGAAACCGACGTGCCCGCTCAACAGTTATACAACCTGGTTTGGTCTCTGATCTAGTTTAAGGTTTATGTCGCAGGTTATGCAAGTCAATTTAAAATAACGCTAGTTTTTTTTTTTATATAAAAAAATTAAAACCATACTATTTTGAAATAAAAAGTTTTATTTTAAAAAAATTAATTTAAATTTCAACTCAAGTTTTGACCATATTAATTAAATTTAGCAGGTTAACTATCAATCCATTTTGACATGAACTTTGACATGTGCTATGTCTTGAGTCGATGGATCTACTTTATAAATTATCAAAAAACATTTGTGTAAAAAATTATCAACTCGATAGGAAGATGTAATAACATTAGCCATATCACCCTAGCTATCAAGATTCTGTTTATTTTTATGATGTAATGTTTTATTTTAATTATAAATTTAAAAATACATAATTAATTAATACATACCATAACTTTACATAAACTTCACTGAAAATTCTTTCATGAAATTTTGGTTAAAAAAATTATAATATATATATATGTATTTTTTTTTAAAAAAAACTATACTAACAAATTATATTATATTGTGACAGTAATTGCTTTTTTAAATATTTTTTAATTTAAAAATATAATAAAATATTTTTTTAATTTTTAAAATTTTATTTTCAATATTAGCATATAAAAATAGTTTAAAATAAAAAAAAGTTTAAAGAATAATTTTTTTTAATTAAAAAAAACAATCGGGTTATAAAGCTATTAAAATCCACAGCCATACGAGAGTGTATAAAATGAAGAGATGATTGAAGGAAAAGAAAGAAAATAACGGAGAGACAGAGGAAGCAAACAAAAAAACACAATGATTGATTTAATTAATTAACAGAGAGGAACAGAAAAGTCAAGGAAAGAGAATATTCATCTCTCAAAAACTTTTCGGTTGAAAAAGTAAAAACCGGAATAACGGATACAGACCTCCACTTTTCTTCACCCCTCCCCTCCGCTCACCTTCTATTTTATCTCTCCATTTCCGACTCCACTCTAAAATCCCAAACACACGCACACAAACACACAGATAAAAAAAAACTTCACGCACATTCAAAGCTAAACCATAAAAACCAGAATTACTCTTCCGATCCTGATCCCGATCTTCCTTCTCATGAGTTCCGATACTCCCTCCCCCGCCGCCGACACTAACACGGCCGGAGCTTCTTCTTCATCACCGTCGGAGACGATGACGGACAAGCAGAAGGAGAAAGCGAGAGTGAGCAGGACGTCGTTGATACTGTGGCACGCTCACCAAAACGACGCCGCTGCCGTCCGGAAGCTTTTAGAGGAAGATCCGTCTCTCGTCCGCGCTATGGATTACGATAGCCGGACTCCGCTCCACGTGGCATCTCTCCATGGATGGGTCGATGTCGCTAAGTGCTTGATTGAATTTGGAGCAGATGTCAACGCCCAAGATCGCTGGAAAAATACGGTATGTATCATTTCCTGCTCATTTGGATGCCGTTTCATTTATCTGTCCGCGTCGTTTTGATATGCATTGGAAGTTTACTTGTAATGGTTGCAGTTGATAATTTGTCATGTAAAACTGGATTTGTCTGTCATTGCAGCCACTAGCTGATGCAGAAGGCGCGAAAAAGCACAACATGATTGAACTGCTAAAATCATACGGTGGCTTGTCATATGTGAGTATAGATAGTGCTTCTTCTCTTTCTTGGTTTTATTGATGATAAAATTAAGAATTTTTGTTTCTTGAGGATGCATTTGGCAACTCTTCAACCAGTAAGGAATTACTCGAAGAATGTAGCCACGTTGTTTCCCCGTTTTCACCATCTTTAGTGTTAGCATCTGTAGCTTTGGAAGTTTGTTTCCGGGCAATTTTTAACGTATTGTTTCAGTTCATAGCATCCAACATAAATTAGGGTAATTTTTTTTTAGGGATTTAGGAGTTTTTAGATAGCCACTTCTAATGTGATCTATCGTATTTGGTAACTTATTATTATATAAATCTACTGGTACACTTCAAATTATGTAGCTCTTGCTCGTGGGCATATATTGGTGGATTAATTGCAAGCAAATTACTTTGCACGATATAATAAAGGGAAAAACCTTGTAGCCTTTGCTCTATCACTCAAGCATTGACCAGCCTAGGAAGTTGCCACAAGACTGGCAGGTATTGAGTGGTACTCTGTGTTGGTATCGAGTATTGATTTTTTTGGTTGTCTGGTTCTTTTCAGTCAGCAGTACATAATGTGTAGTGATTCATTGTGGTGATTTGTTCCGAGTATCCAGTCGTCTATGCAAAACCAGCCGCTCATGTTCATTCTCAATGCTCCAATGCCATATGCTGTGTTTTTTTCTGTCATATAGTTTATACAATTATAATTTATATCTTTCATTCCGTCTTTTAATTGCTTATAAGAGCTAACTTTGATAATTCAAATTGCAGGGCCAAAATGGAAGCCATTTTGAACCAAAGCCTGTTCCACCCCCTCTAACAAACAAGTGTGACTGGGAAATTGAACCTTCTGAGCTGGACTTCTCAAACTCAAACATTATTGGAAAGGTTTGATTCTATTTCTCGGTTGATTTTACAGGTTATTAGAATGTGTAAAGTTAACAACCTATTGTATTAATAATTTAGAGTATAATTAGGAAATCCTTATTTAATATTTTTGGATTGTCAATCCTGTCAAGTTTTTAGTGGACATTAATAAAACAATTCTGTGTAGAAATTATGCTGCAGTTTGATATACATGTTAGAGTTAGTGTTTTTTTTAAACAGTGCCTTCTATCATGATTAAATTACTTTTTTGTTATAATCTTGCAAATTATATGTATAACCATCTCTCATCAAGTAATTGTAGTTTAAGCTTGTCCTTGACTTCAATAGAGGGAAAAACTTTTTTGGCTAGACGCTCTTAAAGTAGTTTTGGCTATTAATATGTTCTCCTTTTCAATTTTACATCGTTGGTGTATATTTTTGCGTTCGACTTCTTTGCTTCATGTTAATGTAAAATGCTAGAATTTTGGGGCACGACTTAGAAGTTCTTTGATTATTTTATCTGAATCTATCTGCAAGAGTTTCTGCTAATTGTAGCTTAGTATGACAGGGATCTTTTGGTGAGATTTTGAAAGCCAATTGGCGTGGAACACCGGTAGCTGTCAAACGCATTCTTCCATCCCTCTCAGATGATAGATTGGTGATGTAAGTCCTTTCTTTGCAACATTTTCCTATTGTTGAGTTGTGCACCTGTATTACAGCTGCAGATAACCTTTGTGTTTGTTAAACATCCTTTTCCTTGTAAATAAAAATTTCAGGTGATTCATAACATGAATTTTGGCCTCAGAACCAAAATAAAAGATGACATCAACAATTGGGCTTATCATGTGGACTTCTTACTTTGATCAATACTTTATTCCTTTCCAACTTATTTATTCCTGTTTATTTATGCTATGCAACGAACCAAATCAGAACCAGATAGAAGATGAGATCAATATATTTTTTTCACTCAGAATTCTAGATGATATTCTATTTTCTACTGAAATTGACAACCCCCAGCTTTTTATTGATATCAAGAGAGAATTTCACTTGATAGGGGCCATTATTTTCAATATCTTGATCAATCCGGTGCTTTTTGTAGCTGTAATTCACTTTCTTTTACTCTAATTTGTTATATTGTCAATTTGCTTACTTATCTTTCACTTTATTGGTTCAGATAGAAGATGAGATCAATATATTTTTTTCACTCAGAATTCTAGATGATATTCTATTTTCTACTGAAATTGACAACCCCCAGCTTTTTATTGATATCAAGAGAGAATTTCACTTGATAGGGGCCATTATTTTCAATATCTTGATCAATCCGGTGCTTTTTGTAGCTGTAATTCACTTTCTTTTACTCTAATTTGTTATATTGTCAATTTGCTTACTTATCTTTCACTTTATTGGTTCAGTCAGGACTTCAGACATGAGGTTAATTTGCTAGTCAAGCTTCGCCATCCTAATATAGTCCAGTTTCTGGGAGCTGTCACTGATAGGAAGCCCCTTATGTTAATTACTGAATATCTACGAGGGGTATAGTCAATAGTCAATATCTGCTTCTTATTCCAAATTTGGATTCCCTCTGAAAAAGCTCAAGTCACTGATTAACTTTCTAAGCCATTCTTAATCCATTCATGTGCTGATACAGGGTGATCTTCATCAGTACCTCAAGGAAAAGGGTGCACTAAGTCCATCAACAGCCATAAACTTTGCGTTGGACATTGCCAGGTATATTGGAAAATATTTCACACGGTTTGGCAACACTCAGAATTTTCAAGAAATTTTACTAATGCACAATTTTATCCATAATTTTACAAATTTTATCAACATTAAAGAACCTAATAAGTATCATTACAAATTTCTTGAGGATCCTAATTATTTGCTAACATAGCCAATAAATTATTTTTTTGTGATAAAGGTATCACAACCAAGTTACAGATTTTGCATGCTAACCCAAATGAGCCTGAGTCTTTTTTTTTTGGTAGTTTATTTATTGTCGGTGTATTTTTTATTTGTATTATTTAGATTAGCCGAGTTTATTAAACCCAATCGACTCAATGACCCGAACCTCAAATTGTTTATGCTTTTTTATAAGCTCGTGGTATCATGGTATCTTTTTTTGGCATTTGAAGAAATTTGGGTAAGCTTGTGGTGTAGCGCAAGCTCCTATATATAGTGAATACCTAAAAGAGCTTATCTCTAATGGAAGAAAAATGGGTGGTGTTGATTAATTTTGCAAGTGCACGAATCGTAACAAGTAATAAAGTGACGAGTAGATTATTGTCCCACGAGGATTTGTAAAAATTATTAATAATTACCAAAATCTTTTAAATTATGATCTATTTGAGGAATCAAATGAGATAGTTTTCAAAACAAAAATTAATAATTAAAAACAAACAACTAACTGATTAAATATTATTGAATTCAATTCTAATGATTCTCGAATTTCAGACTTACTGTAACTATTCCTATGTGAACTTTCTCAATTGAATTAATTACTCCTAATGTTAATAATCAGGTTTTCTATTTAAACACTAATCTCTCTCGAGTATCAACGAATTATTTCGACAAGCAAACTTTATATACTCTACGAAATTTCTGAACTTGTCGAAATTTATTAAGTACCGTAAAACCTTTAACGAATACAAAAGTTCCTAGGATATCTTTATCCTATAGATTTCTTAAGGTATTTCAAACAATAGCTAAAACAATTATCACTTCTCAGTCTCAAATTGAATTCCAAATCATGCAGATGTTGCCCTAACATGCACAAGCATTAAAAATAGAATGAAATACTCAACAACTTAATGTAATAATTCAATCAAAGAAATTGTTCACATATTCATAGTAAGGTTACATAAAAAATCCCAGAATAAAAGTCTACTCCATAGTTAAATGAAAAAGAAACAAACTTGATACAATGAACATCATTCAAAAGCAGATAGTGGCAGAAAAGTAGCTAGGTGTCTTCCAATCGCTCTGATTTTCAACCCTTGTTTTTCTCTGCTTTTCATCTCCTCCTTTTTGCCGCCTCCTCTCTTGTTTTTGGTGTATTCTAAGAACTCTCTATGTCTCTCGTCACCCTAGCTGATCCCTGTTTTTCTCTTTTATATTCTGGCCTTTTTACCCCCAGATGAAAAGAAAAAAATCTCCTTCTCTGTTTTGTATTCCTTTCCTATCCGGATATTGCGGGCCAGATTTGAGGCAGGAAATGTGCGAATTCAAAGATCTCTATTTCTGGAGAAATTATAGAAAATCGAATCTTCTTTCCAACGACACCGATCTTGTAATTTTTGGAACTTTGAGGCTTGAGATATGGACCATAACCCGAGACAGCATTTGGAGTGCAGGAAGTTCGGGTCTGATTCAATCCTTGTTTTTCGACTCGCTCTTTGGGCTTTAAAACAACAAAACTGAGTTCTATGCCCTTCATATGTTTTGTAGATCTTCTTCTTAGATATTTGAAAATGGTGATGAATGCCTGGAACTGAGTTGTATAACTTCCTTTGCAGCCCAAAATCAATCAATGTTTGGTTTTACTGCTGGATTCTACCTACTCAGTAACCTAGTATCTAAAAACACATTAATTTCTCACGAGGTCAATAGTTCAAAAAGGGATCCAAAATTCTAATTAACTTGTGCAACACATCCAAAATATTTCAAAATCAAGCATGAATAGTGGAAAATATACATGCTAAAAATTTCCTTATCAGGTGGATGTAAGGAAACTATCTTAGTAGAAATTAGCTATTCTGAGAAATGCATTTTTTTAGCCTTTACTTCCATCACATGGTATTTTTGTTTGGAACCATATTCCTTTGGCATGCTGTAAGCCAGTATCTTTGCTGTTAGGATCTGACTCCTTGGCTTTTCAGAAAATAAGCGAGTTTGTGAACTGAGACTGGCAGTAGTATGACTTAAGTATAGCAGAACCTCTCCACTTTCTTAGTTGTAAACCAGTAAATTTTCTAGTATTTATTCTTTCACTGATAACATTAGTTTTTCTTTCAACATTCAAACATGTTGGGTGAGATTCTCTTGCAAACACCTCTAGAAATTCTTAATATAAGATCATTTTGAAGTGAGACTAATTACAATGAATTGATTCAAGCATCTTACATTTTCTTTTTTTTATTGATTAACGAGGCAATGCTTGTCATATAATTCTTATTCAAGGGACGCTTTTCTATTTTATGTCTTGTTGGCTTGGGACTCTTGTGATCAATTGTACTTCTCATTAGAAGATGCCTTTTGGACCCTGTGAGGGCTATATAGTCCTGTTTACATCACATGTGCCTTTCTTCCTGCCTAGCTTCAGTTACCTAATGACATTTTAATAAGAGTATTTTGTTTGGGTGCAACTGTCTGAATGGTCCTAGTATTTCATTCATATTTTTTGAGAAAGAAGAATGAGAATAGTTGAAGAACCTTACAAGTATCATTGTATTTGAATGTTAAGAACTGTATTCTTTTGTTGAATTCCCTTTTTTTCCACGCTTAGCTGCTTTGTGAAACATGTACAAGCCATATAGCCTTGTACAAATAATAGTGCTGGATTTCATTTATTTGGAAAACCAGTTGCAGACTGTAATAAAAATGTTTGGGGTGGCCAAGAGAGCCTAAGAGCCATAAGCACAAAGAGAGTTAAAAAAACAAGGGTGTGTATGAGAATTTTAAAAACTTGGCCATAGTCTTCCCATTTAGGTCCACCAGTATGGAAAACAAAGCATTAGAAAATCTGAAGCTGTCGCAAAAACTATTATCAAGTAACAGATGCTACCGTAGTGACTTTAACTGTTATGCTAATCTGAGCTCTGTCTATCTTATGTTACCAGAGGCATGGCATATCTTCACAATGAACCAAATGTCATTGTTCACAGAGACCTAAAACCAAGGTGAGTTCATTTTTTTTTTAAATCATGTGGACATATAATTATGTCTCTTTGTTCTCTTTTAGCTAATATTTCCATGCTTTAACTGATACCTTAAATTCATCTTCCTATTTGAAGAACCCTCGGCTAATAAATTTAGCTTTTGCCAGCATGCAAAATGCATTTCTTGGATGTTTAAACCCTTCCAGTATTGAGGATATGGAGCTGATATTTATAGCACCCATTCATTTTTACCTGTTAATATTTGTTCTATAAATCTCAGGAATGTTCTTTTAGTCAACTCCAACGCAGACCATTTGAAAGTTGGAGATTTTGGTCTAAGCAAGCTCGTCAAGGTTCAAAACTCACATGACGTGTACAAAATGACTGGCGAGACAGGAAGTTGTGAGTGTCTCTTGCAAAAAGAAATTGAATAGAAAGTGATCTCTTACTTAACTCTTTTTTCTTCCTTTTTTTTTTGAAAAAACAAAAGACCGGTATATGGCTCCTGAAGTTTTCAAGCACCGGAAATACGATAAGAAAGTTGATGTTTTCTCTTTTGCGATGATACTGTATGAGGTAATTGTGGTTCTGTTCAGTATAAAAACTACAAAAGGTGTATTCAAAGCAGGTTGTAATTCATTATATTCTTCTTTGCAGATGCTTGAAGGGGAGCCGCCCTTTTCGGATTTTGAGCCTTATGAAGCAGCCAAGTATGTGGCAGAAGGACACAGGCCAACATTTCGTTCTAAAGGATTTAATATCTCTGACCTCAGAGAGTAAGTCAAATTTGAGATCTTCTAAGTTCATTTATTTATTTTTACTTTCCTGTCTGGGTAGGTCTACCAGAAATTCCACATCCTATACCATTCTGTAACATACGCTGTTTCTGAAATGAATCCAATCACATTGCACACCTCTTGCATGGTGTATACCTACTATAATCCAAAGAGGCATTACATTTCATAAGGGAAGTTAATAAATTTGCACTTGGCAAAAATTATTTTTTATAACCACTGATGGTAAATGTATGTGAAGGAAAGCAAAGTTGAAATCAGATGGCATCTTCCAAAGCCAGTAAACCAAACTTCACCTCTTGATGTACACCTTAAAATAACTGATAAGCCAAATCTAATTTGTCAAATGAAAAAAGGAACGAGTTTCGTGGTTTACGTAATAATTCTGATAGTTACCTGTGATGTTAAGTTTTCGTGGTTTAGCTACTAATAGAGGAAAGGAAGTTACAGATATAGTTATGAAGTTTGGTCTCGTGGCTAATAATTATCAAATCTTTACTGTTTCCTCTGCTCTTTGTTCATTTAAAATCAAGTCTTGCATCTTCTTGTTGTTGTGAAGAATATGTTTGTCTTGAAATAATGTATACCTTTCAGCATCTTTCTTTAAGAACTGGCTTTCAGTTGTGAAATCTCTGTTCATGTCAATGCCCTATGAAAAGTGTGCTATGATACTAAAAAATGCTTCATGTATGAACTGCATATCATTTGAGGTGTCAGAAAATGAAATGGTTGGTTGCTAATTTCTTTACTGCTCAATGTTTTTAGGTTGACGGATCAGTGTTGGGCTGCTGACATGAATAGAAGACCTGCTTTCTTAGAAATTCTTAAGAGACTTGAAAAGATCAAGGAAAACTTACCGACAGATCATCACTGGAATTTATTCAATCCATAGCGTGGAGCACAATGACATGGTCAGATCCTGTACTCAAGATTGTGCAGGTGTTGTGGATAGATTTTACTGAAGATGATTGTGAGTGTTATTGCTGTTGCTGGTTTTCTATGAAATGCCCTCTATTATTATCTTCGTTAGAATAGGCAAGGTATTTTATTCAGTTAACAAACATATAAAATGCATCATCATCTGACCCGTCATTTTTTAGTCCTCTGTTTTCTTATTGCAAGACATGAGAATCAGCAATCTTCCATGTCCAGATATTTTTAAAGCATCAAGGTTGTGTTTTGTAAATGCTGGACTTCCTGACCTCATTGAATTTTATATTTTCCTTGTGGATTATTTACGGTAGAGTAATCTAACCTGATTGCTGTGTGCACGACTACGAACAAACTGAAGCTTCCTTTCAACGCCCTTACAAGGCCAACGACTTTCTTCAACGAAAATAAACAAATAGAGACAGAGAGGCTGTGGGTGTAATAATATATACAAAATTTTGGTTGTTTTTTCATCTCGCATTTCGTTACGCATGATCTCATGGGAATAAACTAAGGGAATCAACAGAGGTCAGGCCGCCTTCTTTAGGGCGGGGCGAAGGGCGATGAGGCCTCTGGTTGTTTGTCTTAGCTGCATCGCGGAGCGAGTTGAAAGCTTGTGAATACTTGCAGTAGCCAATCGCCACTGTGTTCTAGAACTACATCGCCAGGCGCAACTTTCGCATACGCAGCAAAGGGCTCACGCATAATTAAAAAATAAGCTAGGGAAAAAACATCTTTGTATTATCAGACCACCGGGGTCTTACACCAAGTGCAATCCTGCAAATACAGTAGATTGTGACCAAGAATCTATAAGAATTACAAAGAGATGCTTCCCTGGTATCCGGAGCACTAATTGTACACTAGATAGCTCAAAATTCGTGAACTGCTGGCCAAAGTCGCATTTAACCTGTAGTTGTTCTTTCTCAAAATATTATAATGTGTAAAACATTTTACAGGGGGGGAAAAAGAAGAGGTGGCTGTTAAGCAAATATAAACTAAATGAGCTTCTTTTTTTGGAAAAAGGTCTTCAAGTGCCACACTTGCAAGCCTGCCACGGATAAACACACGGCGATCGAAAGAAAACTCAACCAGGCCATTTTTACATTAGTAGATATGTTCAGATCTTGCATTTCTTCTTCTCTGCAACAAACATTAAGCACATTACAAAAGAGTTTTTTGTCCAAATAAACTACAATCCTGCAAGAAAATGGAATATTTAAGCTTGTTAGCTCTCATAATTGTTGGAAAAAACAGATAAATCTTCACCTTTCACGAAGATAATTCATTTCCTCTTGAACAGAAATAACTGTGTCATACATTTTCTTCAGCTCCAATTCCATAACCTGGTGTTAATGATAAAAGTAAATGGGTAAGAATCTTTCTGTGTTTAGAGTCCGGCATTTTCAAATATAAAACTAAAGTAGAATTGGTGAAACAACATCACACAGTATCACAAGATGTCACTGAGGAGAGTGGTATTATGAAACAATAGATGACAAGTGCTGGAGTCGGTGTCTGCCTCAGTCTGCAAAGCAGCTGCAAACAGCAAATCACAGGTGGTGTTTGATAGTTCAACTTAAAGCTAAGTGCTAGATCCTGGAGGGTTTCACGGTTTGATAAAAACAAAGAAGAAGCATGACTCTTGCCTTTGGGTTAAGATCATCTTCCATCACCAGTTTTTTTTTCCTTGCAGAACCCCTTCAATGGGATTTAGTTGCAATGATATAGATTAGATAACCACTTTAAGATGTTAATAAAAAAAGGGAAAGAGTCTTGAGCTTCAAACCTCAGCAAAGAGATGAAAGGCTGCTTGAAAGTCAGCTGTTAGGCAGGAAGGATAGCTACAATAAGCGAGAGCTTGGGTTATAGAAGAAGGAGAAGGAACTGAGGACAAGGTATCAGCAACAGCAGGTTTTATTACAGGGTATATACTGTTTTTTTTTTCCAGTTAAATCACAAGGCTTGTGGCTTTCAACTTGCTGAACTAAAAGACTATTTTTAGGCTGCAACCTTTTAGACAACCACTCTAATAACTTTTTCTAAAACTGTAATTCCTTCTCCTCATGTGTTACTACAAAATTATAATGGCTGCGATTAAAACCATCCTTCTTGTTCCTCTCTTATCTGAAACATGAGTTCCCAGTTAATCATGCCATTCTTGCGTATGACATGGTTCTTTGATAAGCCATTCTAAACACATCATTTGAAGCTAGCATTGCTGTTAGTAGACCGGTTTTTCACCATGAAAGTCCAATTAAATTTCCCTATAGCACCCAGTGATGCCTACTTACAACAATGTCAGGTGGCCATGTCAGGGTTATGCAAATCAAACACCCACGATAGTTTAGTTCTATAGAGAATCCCCATCTTTTCTGCTACCGCTTATTCCTTCTTACCTCCACCTGGGTTGGAGCTACAACTTCATAGCTATACATTAGGCTCCTTGGGTGCCTAAAATACCATCTCTTTATTCCTATACATCACCTAATCTTATAGCGTGAGATCACCATCCATTTGATAACCTTCCATAAGAACTGCAACAGGAGTATTTCCTCTGATCTATCAACTAAACCAAACCCAAACTAGCCTTGAACTCGACAGCTTCGTTCCCTTCGTAATAGAATACCCAATACTTACTCATAGTATATGAAAATTATGACTATTCCACAAAAACCTAATAAAAGCAGCCTCAAATTCAGAAATTAAAACAGGGCAAAAAAAGAATCAATAAAGCAAGTTGACTTACATCAACAGAGCCTTTCTTCGCTACATTAGTCCAATCCTTAGCAGCCACACCAGTCTTCCAATCAAAATCAATATTCAAAGTCACTGCTGGCTTATGATCCGCCGCCCAAAAACACGCCATGTAATCCCCTGCCTCCGACGCCGTGAAAGCAAACTGCCCTGATTCCACAAGCTCTGAATGATGATAATTATTCCCATAACTCGATGTCACCTACACCAGTAAAAAATAAAAAAATTACAGGTAGCCAGAAAAAAATTGAAAATGAGATCAGGGGTCTTTTTAAATAATCTTACCCTGACAGTGAGTTTATACGAGGCGGGCAAGGGCTGGCCATCATGGGGGTTAACAATACTGTACTTCCCAACAGTCATAGAATTGCTTTTGATGTCTTCTGCTATGCATTTCGTGTTTCCTGATTGTAGCTCGAAACGAATTGATTTTGAAGTAGAGGATAAAATCGCAATCACAGTTGTTATTAGGAGGAGATAAAGGTTGAATCTTGACATAATGGTGGTGGTAGATTGCGAGCTGGGATTGTTTTATAAACTCTTGGATGGACAAATTTTTTTCTCTCTCTCTCTCTCGTTCTCTTTAGGTTTGCTTTGAGGCGAATCGGTATCAGTTTTGCTAGCAAGAGGAGGAGGTCAGAACAGCGATTGAATTATTGACAGCTGGTAGTATTTGATTGGTTGAGACACGTAACCATACAGAACAAATAAATAAATAAAACTGTATAGTTAGTACATTTGTGTTTAATAGCTGTAAAGCCCTGCGCTGTGAACTTGTTGGGCTTCTCCCTCTGTACCAAACCAAATTGGACTGGATTTACAAAACGGAGCTCATGGTTTCTTTTTTCTTTTTTCTTTTTTCTTTTTTTTAATAGAAAAATATAAGAAAATGAAGATATTAATCTGCGGTGATGATGGTAAAGGACGGACAAAAAGGATGCGACGGTTTATTCCATACAGAAGGAAAAAGGAATGAGATATCATCATGTATTTAAAAAGCTGAACAGCACTCGGATTCGAGGCTTCATGCTCAGTGAGTTTTTTCTGCTTTAAAAAACAGATGACCTGGTTATTTTTGTTTATTCCATCTTCTTTTTTTCAATTTATTTTATTTTTATTTGAAAAATAAATAAATAAAAAAAACTGATTACAAAATAAACATTTTTTTAAACTGGTCAACTTAGAGAGACTAATTTATAATTTACTTTCTAAATCAATTTATTAGAAATTAATGTACATTGTGGGTTAAATGGAAATAATATATCGAGTTTATGAAATCATTTTCTCAAGTTGAATTAATATATTGAGCATTAGATTGTCACAACTCAATCAATGAAATGTTGTCTAGCAATTAAAATATTATTATATCTCTGTAAGGATGAAAACACAGGTTTAATTTTAAAAAAACATATTTATTGGAAAGGACAGCCACGAACTCCGAACGAGACTAGTCTTACTTTTTAAAAGAATACGATAATACCCTGGTAAGAAAAAAAAGATTGATTCAAGTAAGAACTATATTATTTAAAAAAATAAAAAAATTAAATTATATATATTTTTAAAAAATGATATTTCCATGTAGAAATGATATAACTATATATTTTTTTTTCTTTACACTTGTTTTTGGGGAAGAAAACTATTATTTTTTATTTTTTTAAAATATTTATCACTAGTCTATTTATACTATTTTTTTGTTTTTATCTTTATTCTTTTATAAAAAGAAATTCTTTACTTTTTTCTAAAAAATATATTATATAAATACTAACAAAATAATATATTTCACTGTAACAATTATAATATTGTTTTTTCCTCTCTTATTTATCTGGATCAAGGCTCAAGAAATACATGTGGCGTGGGATGATAATTAACTGTCAATTTCTTAGACAAGGAGTCCTTGGTCTGCTCAGTTATTATAGCCGATGGAGACATTGATGTTCAATGTAAGGATACGGAGATTGACCAGTTTGTAAACAAGAAACAAATGTCCTTTCCTTTTCAAACCACCTCGTCATCATCGATCGTTTCTTATCTTGAATTCTTGAATCCATCAGCTACTCATAACATTCGTCAACAACAACACGATGAAAAAACTCTTTTTTTTAAAAAAATTTATTTATTTACTACGGTATACAGTTCAATATAAATCATAGGGATATTCAGCACCAGATAAAGGTAGCCAGAATGATCATCACATCATCTTAATTGATTAAAACAACAAATTTATCTACTAATCCCTGCATTATCTACCACCAATCTATCCTTAAAAGAATATTTATTTATTTATTTATTGAAGATCAAGGTATTAATTTATGTATGGTTTGAATATGTACCTGACAAACAGAAACCGAATTTTGAAAAGAAAAATTAAAGCAAAGACACCAAAAAAACACTTTTCTTTTTTTTTGGAGCCTGTTTGTTGAGATATAATTTTAATTTATCCGCTCCTTGTAATTTTTCTCGTGAATCCCCTCTCTTCACACTGTTTTCCCCTCTTTCCTATCGTGTGAACTAGCTGAGAGATTTGATCGACTCGTGATCCTCTCATACCTCTGTTTTTTTTTTTTTTTAAATAACAACGTACTTATCCTTTCCCTCATTTATATTTATCCTTTTGTTTTTTGAAGGACAAGTTAGAACTGTTAATTCCATCCCACAATGTGGATTTTCTTTTTATTTCTAAAAATAATTAAAATTCAAGAGCGATCAGATTTTTGTTTATTTATTTTTTGTAGTTTATTGTAAATGAAGAGAAGGCGATGAGGAGAGAAAGAGAGAAATGGAGGTTGTTAGATCTGAGAGCGGAGTAAGGAGCGAGAAAATAGCGCCGCCGGTGGCTACAGTCATTGCTAGAACTAAGCGATTTCAAGTTTGGTTTATTAGGGTTTGTTCCAGTATTCTTTTATGGACCTGTTTGGTTCAGCTTCTTACGGTTGGAGAGTTATGGCATCCCAGTTTTATGGCCAACACCACCGTCTCCATCGTTAAACCCCCTCATCATCCCCCTCCCCTCCTTCCTCTTAGTAAGTCTTACTCTTTATCCTTTTTTTTAAAAAAAAAATTATTGATTTTTTGACTTTGAATTTATAAAGGGATATATTTTTTACTACTGAATATTTGAAATTTTTTTGGAATAACTGGGGTTTCTCATGTTGAAATTCTGAATTCTTATTGGGGGCAATCTGACATTGCAGTTTGTGATCTTGGTTTATAAGAAATGGGGGGCAGTCGAGATCACGGATGTGTGTGTGTGTGTGTGTGTGTGTATGTATATTACAAGTAGTAAGGTTTGGTATTTTGTTTATGCCTAACTTGTTTTTAAATAAGCTGTTGATTATTTTATTTAGTTAAGGGAAGTATTCAGTAGCAGAAAAACCATGTGATTTTTGTGGGTTTTGGAGGTAACTTTCTGCTTCTGACTGGCTAGATAATAGATTTTTGGTTATATTTTGAATTAACCCCAATCCCCGTGGCATTCCATGAATGGATTGCTGGTGTATGGTGGTTATGTGATCTTACATTATCTAGTTAATGTTGAGTTTTGGAATTTTTAAGAATCTATGAGTACAGTTCAAGTTTAAGTATTTGCTTTGTGTGGTTTGGACATTTTAGGTCTGCAAAATGATTAGACATGATTTGGAATCAATAAAGTTTCGTTTTTTTGGCCTTTCAGTTGAAGAATTCTCAAAAATTTAAGTGTTAATAGCTGAGTCATAATTCTTGCTTCTCTGGGCTCTCTCATGAGACCTTGGTTTGATCCAAAAGTTCCATCTTAGTTGTTCCTTTTTAACTCTGAGCTTTCTGCCGTGACTGATTCTGGTGTCTGAATTAAAGTTCATGATTTGGTGGTCCAATGTGTGTCTCAAAGAGGTTCACCATTTGTATAAACACCTTCTTATGTATGAGTTTTACATGCATCTGCAATTAAAGCTTTAGTATATTGAACCTCTCAAAAGTCCAAGTCTTCTTTTATATATAACATCAGGTTCTTTATATCTACCAAGACATCAAGAGCTGCAATTTTTTGCAGGAAACTATACAAGTAATGGCTATCTTAAAGTGTCCTGCAATGGTGGCTTGAATCAAATGCGATCTGCGGTTTGTACTAATTCTTTTGCTAGTTTTTTAACTGTTCTTCAGGTTTTTTTTAAATTGGCTAGTTTTGGATTTCAGATCTGTGACATGGTGGCTGTTGCCAGGCTTTTGAATCTCACTTTGGTTGTCCCGGAACTTGATAAAACATCTTTCTGGGCTGACAACAGGTATTTTTTCTGTTCTTGGCATGCTATCATATTTTCTTCTTTTGCAGTTCTGTAATATTAACTGTATAAATTCTTTCTGCAGTACTTTTGAGGAAATATTTGATGTGAAGCATTTCATTGACTCACTAAGAGATGAAGTTCGGATTGTCAGAAGGCTTCCAAAGAGATTTAATAGAAAATATGGATACAGAGTATTCGAGATGCCTCCAGTTAGTTGGTCACAGGAAAAATACTACCTACAACAGGTTTAAATACTTTTTACTAGCTTGTATCCGTGGAAAGTATGTTTATACCAATCATCATTTAACAGTTTGTGTAATAATCGGTAGATGAGTGTGTGTTCTTTACTTTAAAGCTGGGTTCTTAGATGCTGAATTATAGCTTCAATTTTGCTAGTCAGATTAGCTGGTTGATCTGAGAACATCACATAAGTTCTTTAGAATGAAGGCTCTGATTCTTTCCGAAGCTCTTGTATGATCCTTCAGAGATCTGCTAGACTGTCGTGAAAGTCAACTTTATGCAACTTAGTGGATTTTCAAGAATTTGACAGTTAGTTAAGAACTATAGGTGGCTGGAGATCATCTCCTTCTCTCCCAGTTGCATACAGGGATTCCCCTGACACAGGATTTGCATGTCCTAAACCATGATGCAGAAGTGGATGATGAATTGAGACAGCTGTCACTTCCCATCTGGGAAAAAGGAAAGAATGGAATCATTTCTCTTCATTCTTTGGACTTCATATTATAATTGTCCACGTTCATATATATATATATATATATATACATGCATGTGAAGTTACAGCATAAAGTGTGGAATTATTAATCTAACCGACTGGGGTAAAGAGCACAGAGGTTGAAATTAAGATGAAAATATCTGAGTACACTGAATATGGTAATTAGAAGATTTGGTTGATTCTCAGTACTGTAAATTACTATGTACAACGCCACCGCTAAACACTTGTGTAAGAATGGATTAGGGATGTGGTTCTGATTTATAAACTTTGAAAGTATCGGTTTATTTATTTGTTTCAAGGTTCAAGGTTTTCAAAGTAAAGTTAAGCTGTGGGAGCTGAATGTATGATTTATGATGATGTTTCCACTTTCCCTTAATAATACGTCTTATTTAATGACTTTGACCTGGTAATGCAGATATTGCCACTTTTCAGTAAGCAAAAGGTGTTGCACTTCAATAAAACAGATGCGCGTTTAGCAAACAATGGGATTTCAATTGATCTTCAGAAAGTCAGGTGTCGTGTTAATTTTCAGGCACTGAAATTCACTCCTGAAATTGAATCTTTGGGGTACAAATTGGTTCGCATTCTACAGGAAAGGGGGCCTTTTGTGGCTTTGCATCTGCGATATGAGATGGACATGTTGGCTTTCTTAGGTTGTACTCATGGCTGCACCAAGGAAGAAGCCAAGGAGCTCAAGCGCTTAAGGTTTGTTGTATTGAAAAATTTGCTCTTTTTTTTTCATTTTCAGTATCTAGTTTACAATCCCACTAACAGTCTTGTTCTTGTTCTGAAAAAAACCTGTCTTCAATCTTCATCACTATTACTCTGCTTAGCTGCCACGGGCCTGTATTAGAGGTCTGCCTTCATTTAGCAGTTGCTAGGAGATACTTAACTTGATAATGAAAATAAGTAAATTGTTTTCATTGCTAAATATTTGACAGAATAACTAGTCTATAATCACCTTAAGAAAGGATGCCAACTTTGAAGCAATCAATTATTTTCATCTGTTTTTTTTACTTACAGTCAGAGTGGCTTTATTTTGTTGTGGCATTCCTTAGTGTCATAATTTTTTTGTTGCACTTGCATATTCCATTTAGGTATGCATACCCTTGGTGGAGAGAGAAAGAAATAGTGTCCAAGGAGAGAAGATCACAAGGTTTATGCCCATTGACACCTGAGGAGACAGCATTGATTTTGCTGGCATTGGGTTTTGACAAGGACACACAAATATATATTGCAGCTGGTGAGATATACGGCAGTGAACGGAGACTTGCGGTACTAAGAGCTGCATATCCGAGGATTGTGAGTTATTAACCATTCTTTCTGTTGTGTTATTCAAATATCAGCAAATCTGGCCAAGTGCTTTGCAACACACTGAAATGTCTAGAAGAATACAGTACATGTTGAATCCCATCTGATTGATTGGTGCTTGTAGCCCGCTATGCTAACTGATGGGTTTGAATCTGGAGTTACAAGGCAGTTGTATCTTTTGGATTATTATTAAAGCAATGAACTAGAGGGCCTCATTAAGGGGTCCCCATCAAATGGTCTACGCTGACTTTTGGAATATGCATGTCAATAACTAATTCCATATAATTGAATCTAGGTTGTTATCATTTTGATTGCATGTTTGCATATTTCTTCTTTATCTCAATGTCAAAGGTTATTTCAGGTGAGAAAGGAAATGCTATTAGATCGAGGGGAGCTGCAGCAATTCCAGAACCATTCATCTCAAATGGCTGCTCTCGATTTCATGGTCTCAATAGCCAGTGACACTTTCATTCCCACCTATGATGGAAACATGGCAAAAGTTGTGGAAGGTCACCGCAGGTACAAACACCCATTCTCCCAAGGGGTGTTTATCTTATATCATTTTACCAAGGAAATAAATCATATCAGTTGAAGCATCCTGCAGAAGTCCTGATTAGTGTTTGTGCAGGTATCGTGGGTTTAAAAAGACAATCCTTCTAGACCGTAAAAGACTTGTAGAGTTGCTGGATTTGCATCAGAATGGGACACTCTCATGGAATGAGTTTGCAGTTGCTGTTGGATCGGCACATGAGAAGAGGATGGGACAGCCAACTCGACGTAGGGTTATTGCAGATAAACCAAAAGAGGAAGATTATTTTTATGCAAACCCTCAAGAGTGCCTTTGTGAGGGAGCAAATTGTGATGATTTATTAGGACCTGGTAACTCAAGTTCAATTCGGTGATTGCATCAAAACCAAGCAGATTGAGATGGTGTTCCACTTAATTTTTCTTAAAGCAGTGTGGTGCACATATCACGTGGCTTTCATGGCTGGACTCCCTAATCGACCCAACGTATACACACCTACCTTAAAGATTTGAAAGGAACGACAGAACAGAACCTTTGAGTGCCCATTCTGGCTATCAAAGTCACTCGCTCTTCAATTTTTTTTTTCCCTGTTGATATATTTATTCATTTCTTTTCCAGCCAAAAGTTTGTTCAGGAATGCCATATAATCCCACAGTTAAAAATTTACAACGGTAGCCTTTTCTCTGATGTAATGCTTTATTTGCTGCAGAACTCTGTTTGTGAGCTAACAGAAACAATGTCAAGGATAGGCCCAGGAAAACGGTAAAGAAAGATTGTAAATGAAAGAAATGGATCTTTTTCTTTCCTAATGCAAAGTGAAATAATACAGAAAAGCTGATCTCAAACTCTGCACGAAGTGGCCATCTCAAATTTCAAAACTTTCTTGGCATGCAAAGTGCCATTATGTTTCCTTTAAAAACAAAAATAGGTTGTAATAACTGTTTCTAAGAACACATGTCTTTGTCTGGTTGCTTTTACTTGGATATGAATACTTGTAACTGATATGCATGCGAACTGCCAAGGTTGTTCTTACCTCGCTATAGAGAACTCCTGAAGGGCGTCCAGAAAGTAATGGCCTCAGTATCTTGACATTTGATGCATTGTTCTACTTGTACTCCCAAAATATAATTTCACCTTGCTCCTCCAACTCATCCAATTCTGATTCCCTCTGCTTTAAAACCTCATCGATCCGCAGCACCTTCTTTTCCCCTGTTCTTATTCCAACTGCAATCTCAAGCCTTGGGTAGAGTTCAGCTTCTCATCCTACAGTCCACTCTTGTATTCAGTTACTTCAAGCTTGACTCCACTAATTGAACATGAATCGCCATTAGAATTTGGAAAGCAAGTATAACTGCTACGGAACAGGGGACAGCCGCTGCGTGCCCAGAGAAGTAGATTGCTCTGAATCGTCTGGGAACGTTCTTTCTTGATGATCGAAATGCGCATTAGACTAGCTTTATTAGAGCTCAGTTCTAATATATATATGTGTGTGTGTGTGTGGAGTTTGTTTTATAAAAAAACCAGAAAGATTGAGAGCTGAATCGAAAGAGAAGAAGAGAGAAAAAAGAGAAAGGAAGGAGATGAAAGTTGGAGAAAATGGGTTTTTAAGGTAAGGTTTATACTTTGATATACATGATTGTTGTTTTTAATTATGATTTTGATTTTTATTGGGGTTTCTAAAGATTTGAAGTTAATCCATGATTGTTATGGGTAATGGTGAAATTAATTGATTTTGTTACAAATAATGATTTTGAGATTGATGTGTAAGAAGTGTTCAGAAATTTATAATAACATTTCCTGGAAACCTGGACACGTTTGATTTGAGGTTGAAGATGGTTAAATTTCAATTTAGTCATTGATTTGTAGAAATTACAGTTTAGTCTCTGAATTTTAAAAAAATTAAAATTTGACCCATGAAACATATTTTGAAATTTTAGAGAGAAGTGATTGAAAGGTTAAAGATGAGGAACTCCAATATGGCCAATGCGTTATTATATTTTCATTTTAGTCCTTGGATAATATGAAATTATGATTTAACCCCTAGATTTCAGGAAAATTACAAATTGGTCCCTAATTATAAAAGACATATTTCAGTTGGATCCCATCATGCATATCAGAATTATTGATGATTTATTATCAAGTATTATTCCTTAGCTTTTCGTACAATCATATTTTTTTTTTAATATTTGAACGAGCATGGTTGCCTTTATTAATTAGATTGACATACTAATGTATTTTAGGCTCGTAGAGGTTTCATCGTCTGCTCCTATGTAATTGGTGGATTTCATGCTTAGCTCAGTTTTTGATCGTTGTAATATATATAAATTATGAGTAAATAATAACGAATATGCCCCTGAGAATAAGAATAAGGTTTTGGGCACGGAGACGTGAAAACGACCGTGATCTGAGAATCCCAAACGCCCAAAAGAAATCATCCGGTGTTGCAGGGGAAGGAAGGAGTTGCTTACGAGGGACTAGGATTTGTTCTTCTACTTCCAGAAATTATATTTATTTGGTTCACCTCGAAAGAAAAACAGACACTAAGAGAAAAAAAAAAAAAAAAAAGAAGATAAAACACACCATCCAAAAAAAATAATAAGAATATTTTTATTTAAAATTTTCTCTTTATTAATTATATTTATTTTTTTTCTTTAAAGTGAGGTGACGGGTAACCAATAAACATATTTCCTAGATCATCAAGCTAATTCTTTAAAATTACTTGTTATTAGATAAAGTTAATTTCAGGGTGCTTTTCAAAGTCCAGTTTAGGTTCTACCTGAAGTTAGAAGACTACACACGGCAGAAAGCTTCACCAGAGGACTGCTGCATATATGTGTGTATATACACACACACACACA
>Ga0325405_1001202_pt1 | contig 25979 bp, 19 predicted proteins | sample PopdelMetagenome_21_FD_205663 | JGI IMG/M metagenome (GOLD analysis project Ga0325405, IMG submission 205663) | Populus deltoides microbial communities from Bellville, Georgia, United States - Xylem-Control-R2 | ecosystem: Host-associated > Plants > Phyllosphere > Stem > Wood/Secondary xylem...
TGTATGTTAGTCCATTCGTGACGATCCCATTACCCGGGATCCTAACATACACTAAATGTATGCTAGACAATACATGGTGATCCCCTTACCCGGGATCCTAACATACACTCAATGTATGCTAGTTTATACCTCAAATCACACTTTTAATATTTTCCTTTTTCAGTGATAATTTCATCACTTGGCAATTCACATAATAACTTTTCACCTTGAATACACATACATTCAGTAATTTCACATTTCACATCAAAATATATTAAATCATGGAATTTAGCTAGGAAGCATAGGTGTGAAACACCTACCTGCAATAGAAGCTCTACTCGTGCTCCCCTGCTGCTGCTGTTGCACCACGTCTGTGGTCCCTCCTGCAAATCATAGGTTTATCTCATAAATTTTCTTACTCAAGGATATGTTTTATAATAACCATATCAACAACCAATAAGTCTTTCTTTCAGTCATTTCTTAGTACTTTATGTTTTTCTCATCTCACTCATGATTACTGTCGTTCTTTGTCCAATCCTAGTTATCATTCCTTTCTTTATATTTGGACTTTCACTGTCCAACTGTTACTGCCTCGTTTTTGAACTGTTACTGTCTGACCTCTCCTCGGATTTTTAACTATATCTGGAGTTATAGAACTCCGATTCAAGTGAAATTTATGGTGTTAGAAAGGTAAGACATGAGGCTACAAGTTCTATGTTTTGGGAAGAACCCAGTTCTGCCTCTAAGGTAGTCAAAATCGCTCATTAACAAACGCTTGGACTGTTACTGTCCATTTTTGAACCGTTACTGTCTGACCTCTCCTCAGATTTTTAACTATATCTGGAGTTATAGAACTCTGATTTAAGTGAAATTTGTGGCGTTGGAAAGGTAAGACATGAGGCTACAAGTTCTATGTTTTCATCTCTTGCTTTCTGCACTCTCATAGGCTCGTCTTGTGGTCTCTTGGTATAATTATTTCATGGCCAAGTCAAAGAAAAAGTCATCGGTGCTGCGGTTCGCCCAACGAGATTATGATTTCTGCTCGTCGCACCCTTCTTCATCAAATGCCCAACGAACTCTAAGACAAAGTGTTTCCCCGCATGGACAACACTCCTCTTGTCCATCTCGGTCCACCTCACCCCCTCTGCCCCTCCATGAACAACAATTACTTTTGCAAATGTTGTTAATTCCAATTATGAAACTAGGGTTCATAGAAAGCATCGAAAGAGGGATATACAGCGCACAACCCCAACTGCTCCTCCGTTGTCTTCCACCAAGCCATGTGAGCACCCTTCAACCTCCCCTGTCTCTATTAGACCACGTCATGGTTCCTCTGCTGAGACTGGTTCTCTGAGCTCACGGTTTGGAGCCGGTAACCCTAAACATGGGCCGACGGTTGGAACTACTCCATCGCCGCCCCCTCCATCGCAAGGTAAAGCCTTTTCAGGAAACCTTGGTCCTTCTCCCTCCCAACATCACACTGGTACCACCATTCCATCGTCCCCTTCCCTAGTACATTTTTCTGATTTCACTGCTACATCATCTTGCAAATTCCTAGAAACTGATTTGGGTGTGCACAAAGATTTGTGGCGGTTTAGCTTAATTAGGTTCATAGCTGGAAAATTTCCAGGATACTCGTCCCTCTCTAAATATATAAATTCTACCTGGAAATGTAATGTGAATTTCTCCATACATGATTCTGGTTGGCTTGTTTTCAAGTTTGCCTCTGAATTGGATATGCTTGCAGTGCTAAATGGAGGGCCTTACTATGTCTTTGGCCGGCTCTTGATATTGAAAATTATGCCTGATTATTTTGATTTTGATACTTCTGATATGGTTCGGATGCTAGTTTGGGTTAGATTTCCTAACCTACCTTTGCAGTGCTGGTCCCCATTATGTCTTTCTAAACTTGGCAGTGTGATTGGGAAACCATTGCATTTTGATTCTTCAACAACCTCTATGACTCGGCTATCATATGCCCGCGTGCTGATTGAGATTGTTTTACTTGCTGAATTACCATCATTGATTGATATCACCCTCCCCAATAGTGTTTCCGAATCCCAAGCAATGTTATATGAATCCCTGCCATGGTTTTGCAAGCAATGCAAAACTCTTGGACACTTTGCTTCTGCATGCACCAATGCCTCTAGTCATAAGTGCAAAAAGCATCCCGCAACAGCTTCTACTCCCTCTGGATGCTCTAATCCCTTAGCTGACACTGAAGCTGTTGAAATACAATCAATCAGGGAGGAACCTCAAGGTGCACCGATGATTGATCCCATGTCTGCTGAGGTAGCTGTGGTAGTGGAAAAGAGAGCAGGTTGTTCTAACTGCAAGCGGGCTAAACTGGCTTCACAGCCTGGATCCACTGATGCTTCGTCTAGATCTCCTCAGGTTGTGCATGTCTCTGCAGCTCGCTCTGATGCTGCTGCAGCATTGCCTCCAAGGAGGCAATATTTGACAAGAAGGAAAGCTCCTGCCACCTCAGCCTTAGGCCGATCAAGGAAGTCCTTAAGAATGCGCCATCCTTCCACAAGCTCCTCTTCGGCTGACTCTAGGATTCAGGGCAACACAACTTCTACCCCCTCCTCCTCCCTTTAATGTTTTATGCTCTAGTGGAATATTGATCAAGGAGTCTGTCCTTGTATCATTTATGGATTTTATGTTGTATTTTGCTGTTAGCTTTGTATGGTTGTCTTCTGGTTGTTGCAGTTTATATATTTTTGCTTGTTGTTGTGATGTATTTTTCTGGTTTGGTTTGCCAGGCATTGCTTTCTGGCCCTGCCTGTGGCCTATTTGGCTTCTTGTTCAGCTTCCTCCAGCCTGGATGAAGTCAATTTTCCTATGATGGTTCTGCCTGCTGGCCTTGCATTCTTGCAGTTGGTTTGTTGTTTTGGGTTCTTGTCTAGGCTTTGTGGGAGAATGTTCCCCTAGCTTTTGTTGCTTTGTTTTGGGAAGCCTGTTCTATTCTGGGAGCCCTTCTTGGGTCTGTGGTTGTGCTAGCTTTGTGTTTTATGTTGTTTGTCTGTGCATGAAGGTTGTTTTGGACTGCTGTTTGTGGTTCTTGCTGTCCTGGTGAGATAATTTGCTTACTGGGCTTATTGTTGCTGGCTGTGGCCTGCTGGTTGTCTTATTGGTTTTCCTAGGCGTGTTCCCCCTTGGTTTTGTGCTTTACTTGTTGCTGGTTGGGTGCCTTCTGCAATTGTTGGTGGTGGTCTATTGGGATTTGTTTCTTCACCTGCAGGTTGCTATCTCGGTTTGCTGCTGGTACAGTTGCTAGTCTGCTACTAGGTCCTGCTGCTCTGTTTTTTGGATTTTGTTATGCTTTTATTGTGGGAGCCTGTTCCCATGCTTTTATTTCTTACTTTAAGTCGCAGATTGTGTTCTGCTTTGCTGGTCCTTGCCTGTTGGCCTAGTTTGGTTGCTAGATTGCGGTTTATTTATAAGGGTTTGTCCCCTATGGTTCGAGGGAGCCTGTTCCCTGTCATTGTTAACTTGTATAGTTAACTTGCTGGTCTCCAGCGATGTATTGTTTTTTATCTATATATTTCTTACATTTGATTAAAAAAAAAAGAGCTCTCAGTTCATGAAGCTCTTTTCAGTGTTGGAAATAACAAAGTCCCTGGTCCCGATGAATTTTCTTCTCTTTTCTTCAAACAGTCTTAGGATATTATTGGAGTTGATTTCTGTGTGGCAGTTCAGGATTTCTTTTCCTCTGGACGGATCCTCAAGCAAATCAATCATTCTATTATTGCTCTGGTTTCGAAATCTGCTAATGTTAATTCTGCCAATGATTTTCGGCCCATCTCATGCTGCAATGTGGTTTACAAAGTAATCTCAAAAATTCTTGTAGGAAGGCTAGAACGTGCCGTCCAGGGCATTATTAATCCAGCTCAAAACGCCTTCCTTGGTGGGAGAAACATGATTGATAACATTAATCTGACACAAGAGCTGCTCCGGCAATATGGTAGAACGAGAACCTCCCCCCGATGCCTTATCAAAGTTGACTTCAAGAATGCTTTTGATTCGGTGCAATGGCCCTTTCTCAAAGCTCTTCTTCATCTGCTGGGCTTCCCTCAGATATTTGTTCATCAAGTGATGCTATGCGTGGAAACCTCCTCATACTCTATTGTTGTCAATGGCAATCTTTATGGTTTCTTCCCTAGGAAGTGTAGAGTTCGGCAAGGTGACCCTCTCTCCCCCTATCTATTCCTAATCTGCATGGAGTATTTCTCCCGTATGCTGGGAATGGCCACCCAACATCCAACTTTTCACTACCACCCAAAGTGTGCACTTCATCACATTTGTCATCATGCATTTGCTGATGATGTTCTCTTATTATGTCATGGGGATTGCTCTTCTGTTCGCATTCTTATTGAGCAGCTTCATGCTTTTGGTTGGGTTTCAGGGCTGCATGTTAATACAAGGAAATCCTTTATATATTTTGGTGGTTTTGGTGGCAGCTTAAAGCAGAATATCCTTCAAGACTCTTATTTTTCTGAAGGTAGCTTCCCTTGAAAATACTTTGGGGTCCCATTCAGCCCCCATAGGCTTCTGGCTAGCCAGTTTTCTCCTCTCCTACACCAACTTGAATCTGCTATTCAAGGTTGGATGGGCAAGCACTTATCCTATGCTTGGCGGTTGGAATTAATTGGCTCTATTTTATTTGGAATGGTCCAATTTTGGCTTAGTATCTTTCCCATGCCAGAGAGTGTTATCAATCAAATTACTTGTATTTGCAGGAACTTCCTTTGGACTGGTAGTACAACCAGAAATATGTCTGCATTGGTTGCTTGGTAGCACATCTGCTTGCCAAAAGCTGAAGGAGGTCTTGGTCTATATGACATTAAAGCAAGGAACAATTGCTTTCTTGTGAAGCAGCTATGGAATATTCATTTGAAAGCTGACTCTATTTGGATTAAATGGGTGCACCATTTTTATTTGCAGGACACCAACATCTGGACAGTTCCCCTTCAACAAACCTCCTCCCCTATATGGAAATCCTTCATTAAATTACGTGACCGACTCCTTGATGACTGTGGGGGGCAACTAGCAGTAATCTCATTGCTGCAAAGTTGGGTTAATACTACAAAGCCTTTTTCGGCTAATGCTTATGAGTACTTGAGAACCAAAGGAATCCCGATCTCTTGGGTTAACATGGTTTGCGAGTCTTGGTGTCTTCCCCGACATAGTTTTATCTTGTGGCTTGCCTTGCTTAAGCGGCTGAGAACAAGAGACAGGTTGTATTTTGTTGACATTGATGTTAGTTGTGTTTTTTGCCAGGATCATGAAGAGAGCCATAATCACCTTTTCTTTGCATGCAGCTGGACATCCCTCTTGTGGATGAAAGTTAAATCCTGGCTTAGGTTAAGCAAAGGCATGACCACCATCAATAGTGCAGTTTGGGGCCTTTATCTCAAGGGGAAAACTGCTGTCACTAGAATGAAAAAGGTCTCCCTCAGCATTGTTGTCTACTTGATATGGGAAGAAAGGAACAGAAAGGTTTTCAAAAATTCCTGTTCACTTGTGGAGCCTATTTTTCGGCGTTTTCAGGTGTTATTTCACATGATATTACGCTTTCACCAGCGTGATCTCCCTATTCTTAATGCCAACTGACTGGTTTGCTTATCGCTATGGTGACATTTTATGGAAGCTGTTATTCTTTAGTCTACATTGAGATGGGCTGCTTCGGCTTTTCTTTGATGCTACTGTTCCTATTGAGTTCTTGTCTTGTTGCTTCGACATGCATGTTGCTTCAACGTGCATGGTTTCCTGCATGGTTTCCTTGTCTTGTTGCTTCGACATGCATGTTGCTTCAACGTGCATGGTTTCCTGCATGGTTTCCTTGTCCCTAAACTTGCTAATCGTTGCATGGTTGGCTGCATTTTCACATCTCTGCATGGGAGGGCTCATGAGTTACTGTTGCTTTTTTGGCTGGTATCTACTTTATGTCCACATCTTTGCTTTCGGACCTTGTCTCAGTATGAATAATCTGTTGTCCTCTAGTTGGCTGCTTTTCCTCAGCTTCTGCATGGATATCTTGGCGTTTTTGCATGGAGGAGGTGGTTTTGTCTCCCCATGATTGTCCTCTGGTTTTGTCCTGTTTTTCTTTGTGTTAGGTTGGGAACCTTGTAATTTTTCGGTTCCTCTCGTAACCATTGTTTGTTCTTCAGTAGATTGTTGGTTAGCCCTCTAAGGGAATGTGTCCCCCCCCCTTTTTGGTTCTTGATTATGTATATGCTTGTTGGTTCCCCAACAATGTAAATTTTTGATCTATTAATACACTTACATTTTGATCAAAAAAAAAAAAAGAGCTCTCAGTCAAGAAAGAGCTCTCAGTAAAGTCAGCTGCTAGAGAGAGAATTTAGAGAGATGCTCTCCTTCTCTTGAAGTTTCTCCTCCCGATTCTGTTGCTGAGCTTCGTGAGATCATTTCTTCATGCCTCCCATGGCTAGTCCAACATCGGCGCCTCTGTTCCAACAACTAGTGAGCGTGCGATGGATCTTGTCTGGAACCCTAACGGGTTTCTAGCTAGAAGCTTCCGATGATGGGGATTTTTCTGGTTCATCTGTGGATCCTCTCTCCGACGAGTTAGATGACTCACCATGCTTGCTGGGGTTGATCTGTCCCGTTCAAGATTGCCTCGGAGATGGCCAATTTGATGGGTGTCCCCATTGTTCAGGTACTGTTCAGCATTGTGCTTTTCTTCGATCTGAAAGTGGTAGGCCAGCTCCTGCCTCTCCCACTTCATAATTTATACCTAGCTGGATCTTTAGGGGGTTCCATCACCCTCTGCATCATCATGGGGTTCTTCCCTCATGAATTGTCCTGTATACAGTCTTCTTGCTGGTTCGCTGCTCTGTCTTTCTCTATGTTAACCAGACAAATCGCTCCACCAACTAAGAACAACCATGCACCACCACCCACAGAATCAAGAACGACTATGCAGGGCGGTTGGAACTAATTAGCTCTGTTTTATTTGGAATGGTCCAATTTTGGCTTAGTATCTTTCCCATGCCAGAGAGTGTCATCAATCAAATTACTTGTCTTTGCAGGAATTTCCTTTGGACTGGTAGTACAACCAGGAATATGTCTACATTGGTTGCTTGGAAGATCATCTGCTTGCCCAAAGATGAAGGAGGTCTTGGTTTATATGACATTAAAGCAAGGAATAATTGCTTTCTTGTGAAGCAGCTATGGAATATTCATTTGAAAGCTGACTCTATTTGGATTCGATGGGTACACCATTTTTATTTGCAGGACACCAACATCTGGACAGTTCCTCTTCAACAAACCTCCTCCCCCCTATGGAAATCTTTCATTAAATTCCGTGACCGTCTCCTTGATGACTGTGGAGAGCAGCCAACAGTTATCTCCATGCTGTAAAGTTGGGATACTACCACAAAGCCTTTTTCGGCTAATGCTTATGAGCACTTGAGAACCAAAGGAACCCCGGTCACTTGGGTGAATGTGGTTTGGGAGTCCTGGTGTCTTCCACGACATAGTTTTATCCTGTGGCTTGCCTTGCTTAAGCGACTGCAAACAAAAGACAGGCTGTATTTCGTTGACATTGATGTTAGTTGTGTATTTTGCCAGGACTATGAAGAGAACCACGACCACCTGTTTTTTGCCTGCAGCTGGACCTCCATATTATGGATGAAAGTCAAATCCTGGCTTAAACTAAACAGAGGCATGACCACCATCAATAGTGCAGTCCTGGGCCTTCATCTCAAGGGGAAATCTGTTGTCACTAGAATGAAAAGAGTATCCCTCAGCATTGTTGTTTACTTGATATGGGATGAAAGGAACCGAAGGGTTTTTGAAAATTCCTGCTCCCTTGTGGAGCCTATATTTCTGCGGTTTCAAGTGTTATTCTACATGATATTACGCTTTCATCAGCGTGATCTCCCATTCCTAATTGACTGGTTGCTGACCGTTATGGTGATACTATCATTTGGTTTGCATTATGATGGGCTGTTTTGGCTTTTCCTTGATGCTACTGCACCTATTGAGTTCTTGTCTTGTTGTTTTGATGTGCATGGTTGCACTGGCTTTCTCTGCATGATTGGCTGCATTTCCACATCTTTTCATGGAAGGGATCATGACTTACTGTTGTTTTCTTTGGCTGGTCTTTGCTTTGTGTCGCTGCATGGTTGGCTGCCTCCCCATGTCTCTGCCTAGCATGTTTAATGACGGAAAGCTACATCTCCTCAGCTGCATGGAATGATCTGTTGTCCTCTGATTGGCTGCATCTTCTTAGCCTCTGCATAGATGTCTTGGTGTCTTCACATGGTGGAGTTGAGATTGCTCTGTTTCTGCATGGTGATTCCATTTCTTTTCATCAAGGAGTCACTGTTAGATGCTGCTCTTGGCTGGTTTTCCCTTGGCGTGTTGAAGCTCTATTGCCGCTATATGCACTCTTCATTGGTCGGTTCCATTTATCTTCATTTGTCTGCATGGGATCGCATGAGCTTGCATGCATTTCCACGTTCTTTTATCTTGATCATTTCTTGGTATTTCTCTTCGACCTTGCATGTTGAGGGGTGGACATGCATGGTTCCCCGTATCTGCATGGTCTTTCATTTAATTTGGCTAGGAGGAAGCTTCTAATTGGCTATGGTTCGTTCTCTGGACGTGATGATGAAAGGGCTCTGCATGCACTTGCTTGTGGCCTTATTTGCTTGGTAATTCAGCTGCTAGCCGGTTTTATTGACACTGGTTCTGTGCCTCTTGGCTGATCTTTAGCCATCTGTCTACATTTCTCTTGTTTTCACTATTCCTTGTATCTGCATGGATGAGTTATTGCCACCTGTTCTTGGTTGCTGCTGGTGTTTTAATATGTTCTAGCTGGAACCTGGCTGGGCTGTCTCTATCTCTGCAAAGATGGTCTTCTATGTCTCTGTGTGGATGGGCATGCTTTGCATGGATGGCGGGTAATTGTATCTACATGATGGCAAAACGTTCATCGTCCCTGGATTTTCTGCATGGCTTTCTATTGTGCTCATCGGCTTGACTGCTCTTGGCTTCAGCTTGTGGGCTTCTGGCTTCAGCTTGTTTTGCTTTGTGTTAGGTTGGGAACCTTATATGCTTTGGTTCCTCTCATAACCATTGGTGGTTTTTTCACTGTTATTATTTTTTTCAGTGGTTTGCTATTTTGGTCTCTTAGGGAGCCTGTTCCCTTTGCCAGATTATGTATATCCTTTGTATTGCTGGTCTCCAACTTGTACTGCAAGCTTGTCTTGCTATTTTTGATCTATACATTTCTTACATTTGATCAAAAAAAAAAAAAAGAGTTGTTCTGCCGAGTTAGACGACTCTGCATGCTTGCTGGGGTTGATCTGTTCTGTTCACTGCCTTGGAGATGGTCAATTCGATGGGTATCCCCATTGTCAAGTACTGTTCAGCGTTGTGCTTTTCTTAGATCTGGAAGTGGTAGACTAGTTCCTGCCTCTCCCACTTCATAATTTATGCCTAGCCGGATCTTTAAGGGGGTTCATCTCCCTCTGCATCATCATGGGGTTCTTCCCTCATGAACTGTTCTGTTTCCAGTCTTAGTGTTGGTTCTCTGCTCTGTCTTTCCCTGGGTTAGCGTTTGCTGTTGTTGCTTTCTATTCCATGTATTTGCTGTCAATAATGCTTGTCTACTATAGCCAAAGGCATGCTTAGATGGTCTACAGTCTTTCAGCGGTGTGAACCTTGTATTGGGATGTTGGGTCTGGTTCCCTCATTCCCCTGTTCCTGCTGATTGGAGTTGGTGGAATCTGTTTTGCTTGTTGTCTCTGTGAACACTACTGGTTAATAGTCTTATGGTCAGCTAGTACATAGCATGCGTTGCTTTTGGTTGGTCTATTGATTTGGCTGCTCTGCTTTTGGGTTGGGTGGTCCGTGGTTGATCTCTTCACAAGCTGTTATCTGCTGAGCTTCTCCGAATTGGCTTGTTGGGATTTCTTGTTGTCCTGCTTATAAGGTTGTTTTGTTGATATAGGCAGGTTTCAATGATGTGCTCTTGTAGCTGCAGCTAGGTATGAAGTCCTTGACTTACAGGTTCTCTACAGATTGCTTGTGATATTGGCCCTCTTGGGGCTGGTTTTGTTGTTTGCTCCATTCTGCTCCAGTCTGTGCTTTGCTGGTTCTAGCGGGTTGGCCTGGGCTTTCTTGATGGTAGTGGATGGTTTGTGTGTGCATCTCAGCTGTGGATACTTTGTCCCTCCGCAGCTTTGCACAATTTGTTGATGCCATAGATTCCTTCAGTTTGGGTGAGGGTCTCTCCCCAATTGCTTGGACTACTGATGTAGTGTTCTCTGTCGTAGCTCTGCTAGTATGCTAGTTTGATTGAAGGATATTGGGGGATCTTTCATTCTTTAGCTCACCTCTAAGTGCTGGATATAGACTATTCTAGTATCAATCACGTAAATGTTGTGGTGTAGATCAAGGTTTCTAGAGATGATGTGCAGATGGTTCACTACTCTTGTGTTGCTTGGTAAAGAGCTTGTTTTTTGAAGTTGGCTGATATAATGGTTTGCCAGAGATGTTATATGCTTCTCTAGCTCGTTTTTGTTGCTTGTCCTTCGCTAGCTTTGGTTGGTGGAGGGTTGGTCTCAATGGATGTTGTCTTATATGGGAGATATAATGACAGGGTGGCTTTTTGCTTGAGTGCTTTGTCTCTCTTGTGTATGTCTGCTACTGCCTTGATTGCAGGTGGAACAGTTCAATTATTGCTGCCATACTGAGGTGAAGTTGGTTTCTGTGGTGCACAGAGGGGCTTTGGTTTATTGCACAGGTTGAAGCTTCTTCATCTGCCAGTGGGGACCGTCAGGCTACTGTTGTAGCGTGCTAAACTAAAAGTTAAGGGGTGAAATTATAAGAAATGTAAAGAGGTATAGCTTCATTTTAAAATGAAATGTTGTGGGGACAAAAATAATACACTTATAGAAAAAGGAGCCTAAGTGCAAATAAGAGAAAGTATGGGGTATAAATACCCCTCTCCCTTACCCATCCAAAACCGATAGTAGCAATTTAAAATAGAGGTAGGGAGTTTTGTGTCAAAATTGGTCTGAATACCCCTTCCATAGGGCTTTCCTTCATTATATAGAGAATTTAAATGCTATACAAGGTAAGTATTAATGGTAGATTTCCAGTACCTAAATGCTATACAAGGTAAGTAAACATTCCTAAAATAGCACAAATCAAATCCCTAAATTATCTCTGTAACATCCCCCCTCAAATTGATGCTGGTAGATTAAGAAGCATCAATTTGCCAACCAAGAACTGATGCTGGTGCCGAGAAAGAGCTTTAGTGAAGATGTCTGCAGTTTGATGTTTGATGGAAATGTGAGGAAAAGTAATCACATGTTGGTCAAAGGATTCATGGATGGAATGATAATCGACTTCAATATGTTTTGTACGCTCATGGAAGACAGGATTAGCGGCGCTTTGAATAGCGCTTGTATTATCAGCATGAAGAGTGGAATGGTGTTGCAGAAAACCAAGTTCACCTAATAACCCACGAAGCCAAGTGATCTCGGAGCAAGCGGAAGACATAGCGCGATATTCAGACTCAGTAGAAGACTTGAAAACTCTGTCTTGCTTCTTACTCTTCCAGAAAATGAGTGCATTGTCTAAAAATATGCACCAACTAGTAATAGAGCGACGAGATCTACACAGCTAGCACAGTCAGCGTCACTATACCCCACCAACCATAAGGAAGATTCCTTAAGAAAGAATAACCCATGTTTAGAGGTGTCTTTCAGATATCGGATAATGCAACGAACAGCAGCTAAGTGAAGATTTCAAGGTGCTTGCATAAATTGACTTACCTGCTGCACAACAAAAGAAATGTCAGGACGAGTAATAGTCAAATAGTTCAAACTCCTAACAAGTTGCTGATACAAGGATGGATTGGATAGAAGATCGCCTTCCTTGTGACGAAGCTTAAGATTGACCTCCAAAAGAGTAAGAACAGAATTACCCAATTGGAGGCCAGCTAATGAAATGACTTCCTCTGTGTATTTGTACTGGTGTAACAATGTACCAGTCAGAGTAAGCTACACCTCAAGGCCAATGAAGTACTGCAAGGGACCAAGATCTGTCATGTGAAAAGAGACCTTGAGATGTTGTTGTAATTGTGTAAGTAACGCGGCATCCGAGCTAGCAATCACAATGTCGTCAACATATACTAGAAGCAACACAATTCCTGCAGAAGTCTTACGAAGAAACAAAGAGGAATCAAACTGACTCTAAGCAAAGTGAAAACCAAGGAGAGTAGAATGAAATTTATCAAACCATGCACGCGGAGCTTGTTTCAACCCATACAAAGATCGGCGTAGCTGACAAACCACGTAGGAAGGTGTAGCAAACATGCCGTGAGGTGGAGACATATAAATTTCTTCCTTTAAATCCCAATGTAGAAAAGCATTCTTCACGTCCATTTGTTGGAGAGACCACCCTTGTGACGCAGCAAGTGCCAAAATAGTCCGTACAGTAGTCATTTTGGCAACAGGTGCAAACATCTCATAATCAATACCCCTGTCGATTTCCAAGGGCCACGAGACAGGCCTTATATCGATCCAGTGACCCATTAGATTGAAACTTGATTGAGTATACCCATTTATAACCAATAGGTTTGACACTTGAGGGATAAGTCACAAGATCCCAAGTGTGATTGTCTTGAAGAGCTTGGATTTCTGCTTGCATGGCTTGCTACCAACATGCTTAAGTGGCTGCCTGAGTATAAGAGTGAGGAACAGAAATAGTGTCTAGAGTGGCAGTAAGCGAGGTATGAGAAAAACCATACCTATCTGGTGGATGTGTAACCCAGGTGGAACGTCGAAGTGCCAGAAGCGTAGAATTAGATGACAGATTAGTGCCTGGAAGAGGAGTTGAAGGAGGACGTTTATGATACACCACACCTGGTTGAAAGCACTTAATAGAAGAAGGTACATCATCAAAAGCAGGTAGAAGAGTAATAGGAGGATTAGAAATAACCTAAGACTAGAAGAAATATTGACTTTCAAAGAAAATCACATTTCAGAAGATTCAGAATTTGTTTGCATGAGCATCATAACAAACAAATCCTTTCTGAGTAGGGCTATATCCCGTAAAAGCACATGTGACAGATTGGGCAGCAAGCTTGTAACGATCAATAGGTGGCAAGTGAACAAAACAAACACACCTAAGAGTATGGAAGGATTGATACTCGGGAGATATGCCAACTAATCAAAAATAGGGAGAATCATAATTTAAAGTTGTAGTAGGCAAATGATTGATCAAATAAACGGCAGTAGATAAAGCTTCTACCCAAAACTTAGAAGGTACAAATGAATCAATTAGCAAAGTACGAACGACATCTAAGAGGTGATGATTTTTACTCTCAGCAACTCTATTTTGTTGAGGGGTATAAGGACAAGAACGCTGGGAAATAATCCCTTTTTGCTGAAGATAAGCCTGAAAGGAATGAGACATGTATCCCCCTTTAGTCGTAGCGTAAGGTTTTGATACAAGTATGAAACTATGTCTTGACAAGCGCAACAAATTTTTGAAAAACAGAGAACATGTCAACTTTAGAACGAAGAAAGTAGATCCAAGTAAAATGACTATCATCATCGATAAATGTCATAAAATAATGATACTGACCATGAGAAATAATAGGACTGACACCCCAAACATCAGTATGCACAATCTCAAAACAAGTGAAGCACGAGTACCATGCATAGGAAAAGGTAATGTTTTACTTTTACCAAGACGACAAGTAGCACAATTAAAAGAGGCAGGGGATGAAGAAAAGGAATTTTTAATGCCCAAATGACCATGTTTCAAAAGATGAGTCAAAACAACAGAATTAGAATGTCCTAATTTCTTATGCCACTTTAGGCCCCTCACGATCACCGTCCCTGACACCAGATCCTGCACAAGACAACCACCACGAGAGAAATGAACATCACAATTATTATCCACCAATTAGCCTGCAGAAATCAAATTGATAGATAAGCCAGGAGAGATAAAAACATTTCGAAATGAAGAACCCAAAGTACCAACAACAGTAATAAGAAATGTACTACCATCAACAATCTGAATAGTTTGTGTGCCGCCATACTTACGAACATCATGGAGACCCGTCGTGCTACCAGTCATATGATTAGAGGCACTCGAATCAACAATCTAAGAAGAAATAGAGGTAAGATCTGTACCTTTGAGGCCTAAAGCTAAAAAAGCAGACACAATCATCTGTTGGACCATGGTAGGCATGAGAACAGAGGAATCAGAGCTTACAGTGGGAAGTGCAGAAGAAGACGAGGGCTGAACCGCAGCTTGAAAGGCTTGGGATTGGTGATTTTAAGGCCGCACGGTGCAATCTTTAATGAGATGTCCCTCTTTCTTGCAGTTGTTACAAACTTTCTTTAGACAGATGCAAGCAATGTGACCAAACTCCTTGCAATTGAAACACTGCAACTTGTTCCTCCTTCTCCCCTGTGCTGCATAGGCTACATTCACAGCCTCAGAAAATGCCCTCTCAGAGGTCATACCTATCTGAGTGGATAAACGTTGTTCCTCACGTAATAAATCTCCCAAGCAAATATCCTTGGAAGGAACCGAATCACGGTTCAATAAACTGGCTCGAATAGGCTCAAATTTAGGAATTGATCGTGTTGATGTTCAGCATGAACCGCTTGAAGAGCAGCGACTGCTGCAGTGGGAACCTTAAAATGAACAATAGCAGAATACTTGCTCCAAATGTTAATAAAACTAGAATAAAATTGCTCAATAGTCAAATTACCTTAAGTATAAGTGCTAATTTCCATCTCCAATTGGAATTTTCGAGCGTTGTGATCTTGGTGATAAATACGATGCAGATAGGCCCACATAGCTTGAGCCATAGTAAAACACTGAAGATTGGTGACAAGATGGGGCTTAAGCGTGCCCAATAGACAAGAGATAACCTTAACATCCTTCACCTCCCATTGGGCAAGTTCTTTTTTATCTGTGGGAACTAGAACAAAACTATCAAGGTGATGTGATAATTCTTTGGCTTCCAAGAACATCTTAAATTGAAATTGCCACGTAGGAAAATTCTTTCCATTAAAGCGAACAATAGTATTATCAAGAGACATGATGAAAACCACTAAAAAACAGCAAGAAAGTCTAACTAGAAACAACTGCAGACAGCCACTAGAAGAGACACTAGAAGAGATAGCAACAACAAACACTCACGGCAAGAACACCAGAAAAATTAGCAAGGCTAAGACAACAACAAAAACAACTTCAGACAGCCACTACAAGGCACTAGAAGAGGTAGCAACAGTAAACACCCACGACAAGAACACCAAAAAAATCAGCAAGCCAAAGACAGCAACAAACAACAACAAAAAACAGCAACTAACAGCTCCAAAAAAAACACTGACAGATATGAGACCACAAAAAAATCCAAAAATTAAAGTAGTAGCTCTGATACCATTTCAAAATTGGTCTGAATACCCCTTCCATAAGGTTTTCCTTCATTATATAGAGAATTAATGGTAGATTTCCAGTACCTAAATGTTATACAAGGTAAGTAAACATTCCTAAAATAGCACAAATCAAATCCTTAAATTATCTTTGTAACATTTTGATTGTTGTTCTTGCAAAATCAAGAGAGAAACACCAAAATTTCAAGAATCCATCGAAGATTAAGGGTTTGTAGGTAGAATAAACACTTGTGGGCAAGAGATTTACAAGAAAATTTGAACAAAGAAAGAGGAGGGAGGGCCAAATGCCATAGGAAAAAGGGGAGTCAAAAATATTCGACTGGTTAAAGATCGAGACCTTGATTCTTACCAGGTAAGGCGTTCTCAACATGGTCCTATAAGTCATTTCAAATTCGATTACGAATTGATGCCTTAATGTTGAATTTTAGATTAAGGTTCTTACACTTTAATTGGAGAAAATGTATTAATTGTTAAAATTAAGTTAATTCATGTGTTGTATGTGATTGGGGGCATGAAATCATGATGATTTATCAAAGAAAATGTATGGGTAATTAAGTAAGGGGTGGCCAACCATATGAAGAGAAAAGGGGGGCATTGTGGTTTTTCCTTATTGAATCTATTATAATAGGTTGTTTGTGATGTGAATGTGTGTGTTAATTGAATGAAATTAGCATGAAAGGAATGGGAGAACTCTTGGCCATGCTTTCGGCCAATATGCATCAAAGGGGGAGCATGTTTAATTTGATATATTTAGCTTGATGATGTGTGTTTAAATGTATTGGAATGAGAAAAAATACATGTTGAAGTAGTAAGGATTGTGTTTGGAAGAATATCATTTCGGAAAGTTAGTAGAATCGATAAAAAAAAAATGTTCTATTTCGATGTTAAGAGGAGAGATTGAAATAAATAAAGTAGATTGGCTCTTAAAAGGTATTTTTTGCACTATTATATGGTATGTGATATGGCTAAGGGTTGAGATAAAAGAGGGAAAGTTGAATTGTGGATGTTGTGTGTAAATAAAAAGGTTAACGAATCTGGACAAATTCGTCTCCTAACCTTCAGAGAGAATTTGGGTAAGAGGATGAGGGAATTGAGATCAGGTTCCTCATAGGAATTGTAGTTTTGGATGTTAACTAACTAAGGAAATTGATCTTACTCAATTTAGAGCTATGGAACTCTAGTTATGAGCCACCAACCAAGACTGAGTCATGATAGACCTTATAGGGCAATAGGTCTGATTCGTTGATGAGAACTTTCGAGTATCTTGGGGGCAGAACTAGGTTCTCCTCCCTTCAGAGGACTTGTATCCCCATCTCTTAGCTTTCTAAGGAGACCAACCTTGCTTGAAACGGAGTCCTAGAACTTTGAATATAGTTAAAAATCTGAGGTGAAGTCGGAATGCGACTTCTGCTAGCAGATTCGAAAAGTCACTAAAGCAACTATCTAGACACATTAAAGGTGAAAATTGGGTCTTTTCCCTTCTAGAAACATGTGATATTACATCTTAGTTTCCAAAAGAAATGAGCCATATTAGAAATGAAAATTTGTAAAGATAACTATGGTTAGACAAAGAATGACAATATTAATGGGTGTAATGAGAAAAATGTAAGATATAAAGAAAGGAATAATTGAAAGAAAGACCTATATTGGCTGTTAATATGGTTATTATAAAATGTATCCTTGAATGAGGATAATTTATAAGATGTGCCTGTGATTACAGGAGGGACCACAAGCATGGTGCAACAACAATAACAATAGCGGAGCACGAGTAGAGCTTCTATTGTAGGTAGGTGCTTTGCACCTATGATTCTCAGTTAAATTTCATGATTTAATATGTAATTAAGGTGAAATGTGAATTAGCAAATGTTAGATATTATATGAAAGAATGAAAGTTTGCGTAATGATATTGTTATTTCGGGTAGTATCACAAATGTATATGTGTTCAAGGTGAATGGTCTTTCATGTAAATTGCCAAGTGATGGAAGTATCGTTGACATAGAAGATATGAGAAGTGTGATATGTGGCATGGACTAGCATACATTTAGTGTATGTTAGGATCCCGAGTAAGGGGATCCCCATGCATCGATGCCTATAAGGCATGGACTAGCATACATTTAGTGTATGTTAAGATCCCGGGTAAGGGGATCACCATGTATCGGCTAGCATACATTTAGTGTATGTTAGGATCCTGGGTAAGGGGATCACCATGCATCATCGGCTAACAAACATTTAGTGTATGATTGTGTCCCGAGTAAGGTGATTGCTCTGCATCAATGCCTATGGGGTGATGATCATACCAGGTCCCGAGTAAGGTGATTGCTCTGCATCAATGCCTATGGGGTGATGATCATACCAGTAAAAAGTGGTATCGACAATGTGTTAGGCGGAAATAGATGTGGTTGATTTTATAGAATCTTGAATGGAAGTTGGAAATGGGAGATGAAAAAGTTTTAGTAATTGAATGACAAAGAGTTTCAATGGAAACAAAAAGGGGAGAAGTGAATAGAATAAGAATACATGTCTGCCTTTTAAATTATTGGATATTTGTGTTACTATGCTTATTGTGATATTCATGTTTTAATAATATATATTTTGTTTCAGAACCATCGCATGCATGGCAGGAGTAGATTCTAGCTTTTGCTCACCTTTTTGTTATGTAGTTTAGAGAGTATATCCTTGTATTTTGTAATATTTAAACATTTATATAACTTAATTTGTATAATTAATGTTTAAACTTGAATAGATGAACTTAACGCAGAAATTCATATAACCATGTTCATGTATGCATGTTTATCTCGTTTATCCTTCTATAATGATAGTTGTTATTCAATGTATGATATAAATATTGTGGTTGAGATGATGATGATGTTTGTGGGGTTGTGTGAAACCCTTGAAATTTATAATTTAAATATGCAGATATGTAAACCCTCATGTAAACGTAAGACTAAAAGTGGTATGATTTCAATGAGTGATGGAAACCAAGATTAGAAATAATAGATAAATAATGATATAAAATAGAAGGGATGACCTCTATAAAATGAATTTTTGTTTAGAATTCATAAGGACAGAGAAACTGGTAACATGTTTTGATGGATAAGATAATGAGAAAAAAATAACAAAATATTTCTAAGATATAAGTGAGGTAATAAAAAATACATTATAATAAAGGATAGTGCAATAAAAAGGGTAGGACTGAAGGTGCAAGCACTGATTAAAAATCAGTGATGTTATTTTGAAATGGTAATAAGCCTGATAAATAAATAAAGGTGAAAATTCTAAAATGAATATATATTCAAAAATAATAAAATGACTTTAAAGGTTTAGAAAGAAAATTGATATGATTTTATGTAAAGATTGAACAAGAAAAATTAGATCGTTGACGAAAAAGTCATGAACTGACCAATTTTACATTAGGAAGTAGAGCTCTCAATCCAATCGTCGGATCGGGATGAAATTTTGCATGAAGTCTATTAATATGTTTTCCTACCTTGGTTAAATATCTCATCCCAATCAGAGTTTGGTAAAGACTAGCGATATAAGCAGAAATAAACTAGATAGTTTACATGAAAAGTAAAATAAAATACATAAAGGCATGAATGAAGGACAAAATTATAATTATGGAAAAAGTGCCTATAAAACTGCAAAGAGGCCACCGGTAAAAAAAAACAAAGAAAGAAAGAAAAAAATGAGAAAATCAAATAGAGAGAGAACTGTAGATTTTGGAGAAAAACCAATAATGATCTGGTGGCCATATCTCTAGAATCCACCATTGGATCATGCTGAGTTTTGGATATGTTGTTCTTATCAAACTCCTCTACTAACTGACCAGAGGGATTGGAAGTAACACAATCCTTGTGATAGAAATCATCATCAGAAATTTCCTGGAAAACAAAAAGGAAATACACCTGCAGGGTAGTTTGGTTGCCGACCGATTTCTCTCCCTTCCACCATTAGAGCATGCTCATTCTTGGATATGTGGTGCGCCTAGATGTTTCCTTCATTATGGACGGTGGAGATCGGAAACGCATTCTCCGGAAAGGTTTTGTGCATGTTGAACAATAGCTCATCCATTTTCAGGTAAGCTCGGTTTTATTCAGATCTAGGGAAATCTAACCATTGGATCATTATGATTTTGAGATATATTATGCACAACTCTATGATATGTAGTCTGACCATTGGGTTTAAGATAATAATCAGAGGTTAATGACTTATTTCCTTTTGAATATATTGCTAGTTTTGGTAAAATGTAGTAAGCTTGATTAAATACAAGTTTTGATGAAATTAGAATTGTGTGGGTGTAGGTTTTATGGAAGATGTAATGGTAAAATATGTTCTTGTTATTAGTATTATTATAGATTAATTGTGTATTCTTTATATGAGGGGAAGAATGATTATTGTGTAAGAATAGTAAGGAACATTACTATATTAACATGTTGATTGAATAAAAAGGTAACTTGTTGGTTGTGTGGATATAAATGGGGTGGAACCATGAAGAAATTGAAATGAAAGAAATTCGAAAAATAAAACATATTTAAAGCTAGCCATAAATATTTTTGGCAAATTGATTAGTTAATGAAGATTGTCATAGATTCTAACTAATAGGGTGAAATTGTTGTTGTGATAATGATCTAAGAATATTAATTGTTAAGGTTTGTCGCATATGTTTAATCTCATATTTTAATTGTTAAGACTATTAAAATGTGAGAAAATGAATGGTTCATCATTTTGTTGTATTAATAATAATAATAATAATAATAATAATAGGAGAAATCCCAAAAGGAATGAGTTTCCTTATTTTGGTCTAATCTTGTTATATTGTAGAGGTATGGAAATTGTTTGAATCTTTTGCTTTAGAATTGGTTTGAATTTGTGATTTAATGATGCCAAATAACCTTGGATGATGTTGTTTTTGCATGAAAATGGGAAAGAGTATGAGATCCTAAAGAAATTCCTTATGTTGGTTTGAGAATACTAGTTGAATGAAAATTAAATAAAGTTGTGATGTTGGTTGTATTGTTGATAAAGACGGAATCTCTGGTGATATAGAGGAAACTGTGGGGACTGGACAATTGCATGGAGTGAAAGCACATGCACACTCTAGGTAGGTGCATCGCACCCTGTCTTTTCAATTTCTGTAAACTCATTGATTTCAGAATTTATTGTTTTATTGCTTCGATAAATATTGGAATGAATATGAGTGCCTTGCATACATTGATGTGTATCAACTAGTTATGACATAATTGAAATGGATACGAGCGTCTTACGTACATTGATATGTATCAAACTTGTTGTTATATTACTGGAATGAATAAAAGTACCTTGCGTACAATGGTATAGATCAATTAGGTAGGATAAATTGACTCTTAAAAAGATATTGTTGACATTCTTAAACGACATGTGATATGGCTAAGGGTTGAGATAAAGATAAAAGGTTGAATTGTGGATGTTGTGTGTAAATGGAAAGGTTGATGAATCTGGACAGATTCGTCTCCTGACTTGTGGAGAGAATTCGAGTAGGAGGATGAGGGAATTAGAATCAAGTTCCTTCATAATAATTGTAGATTTGGATGTTGATTAACTAAGAAAACTGGCCTTACTCAATTTAGAGTTATAGAACTCCAGTTATGGGTCACCAACCAAGACTGGGTCATGACAGACCCTATAGGGCAGTAGGTCTAATTTGTTGATGAATATTTTCGAGTGTCTTGGGGGCAGAACTGGTTTCTCCTCCCTTCACGGGACTTGTAGCCCCATATCTTAACTTTCCAACGAGACCAAACTTGCTTGAAACGGAGTCCTAGAACTCCAAATATAGTAAAAAAATCTAAGGATATGTCAGAATACGACCTCTGCTAGTATATTCAGAAAATCGCTAAAATGACTATTTAGACGCATTAAAGGCTAAAAATTTGGGTCATTTCCCTTCAGGAAACATGTGATGTTACATCGTAGCTTCGAAAAGAAACGAGCCATGTTCGAAATGAAAATTTGTAATGATAACTATGGCTGGACAAAGAATGACAATATTAATGGATGAAATTGGCATGGACTAGTATACATTTAGTGTATGTTAGGATCCCGGGTAAGGGGATCACCATGCATGGACTAGCATACATTTAGTGTATATTAGGATCTCGGGTAAGGGGATCACCATGCATCGATGCCTATGGGGCATGGACTTAGCATACATTTAGTGTATGTTAGGATCCCGGGTAAGGGGATCACCATGCATTGACGCCTATGAGGCATGGACTAGCATGCATTTAATGTTTGTTAGGGTCCCGGGTAAGGGGATCGCTAAACATCGACGCCTACGAGGGGATGATGATACCGGTGCAATTAGTATTGACAATGAGTTAGGCAGAAACAGTTGTGGTTGATTTTATGGAATCTTGAATGGAAGTTAAAAATGAAAGATGAAACGGTTTTAGTAGTTGAATGAAGAAGAGTTCCAATGGAAACAAAAATGGAGAAGTGAATAGAATATGAATACATGTTTGTCTTTTTAAATTGTTGGATATTTGTGTTACTATACTTATTGTGATATTCATGTTTCAATAATATGTATTTTGTTTCAGAACCATCACTAGTACTACAGGAGTAGATCCTAGCTTTTGTTCACTTTTTGTTATGTAGTTCTAGGTAGTATATCCTTGTATTTTGAAATATTAAAACATTTATAAAACTTAATTTATATACTTGATGTTTAAACTTGAATAGATGAACTTAACTCTGAAATTCATATAATCATGTTTCATGTATGCGTGTTTATCTCATTTATTCCTCTATAATGATATTTGTTGTTCAATGTATGTTATAAATATTATGGTTGTGATGAGGATGATATTTGTGGGATTGAGACCCAAGTCGATTGGGTTGTGATTGAGTTATGAGACATGAGATATTAGAAGTGTAAACAGATATATGTCGATAACTTGGGACCTCCCAGTATAGGGGAGACTCTGCCGAAATTTTGGTGGAACCTGTATATCAAAAAAAATTACCTGAAAATTTCCAATGTATCGCGAAAAAGAATGTAGAAAATCAGGGTTGTTACAGGTTGAGACCCAGGATGATTGAGTTGTGATTGAGTTATGAGATGTAGGATATTGGAAGTGTAAACAGGTTATATGTCGATAACTTGGGACCTCCCGATATAAGGGTAACTCTGCCAAAATTTCAATAGACTTTTAAAAGAAAACTGTATGTATATAAATGAAAAAATTCTCATGCTTTCCATTAGATATGTGCTTGGTGTTTTATCCCAAATTTGGAGATGTTACAAGATGTTTAGAACCCTTCTATAGGGGAAAAGTAGATTTCTTATAAATTAAGTTTATAGTACCTTTGTAGGTTGTTGTGGGAGTGAAATCATGGAAGAATGATGGAGAAAAATGATAAGTAAGGAAGAACTATAAGGCCAGCTATAAAGAGAACAAAAAGGGGAAATTACACATTTATGATATCATCCATTAATTGTGTTATAAATGTGTGTTTAATGATGTGAATAATGATTTTGATTGAGTTGAGTTAATAAAATGATGAAATATTGGATAATTGAATGGTTGGGCCTAAAATGATAAAATCGCAAAATGTTAGAGGAATTGTAAATTGTATAGAATTGTGTAAAATTGATAGGAGTTAAAGGAATCATGAATTTGTTTATAATTAAATTGATTTTCTTGTGTAATTAATAATTGGAATGTATTGATGAAAAACTTGAATAAAATTATAATGGATGTTACAATGAATATGTTGTTATACGATAATGATACTTAATTGAAAACTCGTCGACACAAGGAAGAATGTTGGGGTGATTCAAAAAGCTGGTAGAGCCACTCATAGTTAAAATGCAGGTAAGTACTTTGTATCTTGTGGTAATTTTCCTTATAATTTCCTCGTAAATTTTACTTGTGAATAAGTTAATCCATGAAAATGTGGATAGTGATATTGATAGTGTATATGAAAGGAAAGATATGCAAGTTGAGAGAATTGTTTGATATTCATTAAGGAAAACTAGAATATTGGCTTCCAAATAAGAATGCTGAATTGATTGGCAACCAAGATGGATTGACCAGTTTGTTTGGTATTCATTAAGGAATACTAGAATATTGGCTTTCGATTATGATTGCTGGATTGATTGGCAGTTAAGATGGGTTGGGCGAACTGATTGGTATTCATTAACGAATACCAGATTATTAGCTTACGAATGTGAATGATGGGTTGATTGGCAACCAAGATGAGTTGGCCGGATTGATTGGTGTAAAGGAATATCGAATTATTGGCTTCCAAATAGAAATGCCGGATTGATTGGTAACCAAAATGGGTTGGCCAAAAATATTAGTATTCATGATGAATACCAGATTATTGGTTTTCAAATATGAATGTTGGATCAATTGGGAATTAAGATGTATATGTTGAAATAATGAGTACTCAACAAAGAATATTGGATTATTAGCTTCGATATGGAGATGCTGGAACAATTATTTGAGTTATGAATATTCCGAGATTTGTTTAGGGTTGGATAAATTTATATAAAAAGAAAATTGGATGTTTATAAAAAATAAATTAAAATATTGTCCAGATAAAAAGTGGATTATTTCCTTTTAAGTGTTGAATGAAATATCAACCTATGACTTACTAAAAATTATTGATTCTATTACAAGTAACTCATACGCTCACCAAGAGTAATCATTAGTTGTTGCTTTTTTTGTAAATTTAGAAAATTATAGGTTATTAGTTGTAATATAAAACTTGTTGATTGTAATTTTGGATATTTTATTTTGAAATGTAATTTATACATCTTCAGATTAAACTAAGAATTATCCAATTATCATCAACTAATTAAGGTAATAAATGTATATGTTGTTTAAAACCTAATAACATAAAGTCTTGAATGATTATTATAATTGTCATTATAATTTGAGTGTGTGTCTATATATATATATATATATATATATATATATATAGAGAGAGAGAGAGAGAGAGAGAGAGAGAGAGAGAGAGAGAGAGAGAGAGAGAGAGAGAGAGAGAGAGAGAGAGAGAGAGAGAGAGAGCACACACACACGTACTTAAGGTCTTAATGAAATGAGTTGACGAGAATGAATTATGGAATGATGAATATTATAAAATAAGATCCAAGATGACCGGATCAAAAGTGGAGTGATGAGTTTAAGTGTTTGTGATTATGAAGTGTTATTATCGTAGTTATTAAACCCGGCCCGGGGGTTGACCCGGCCAAGAGGTCGAGTCCCAGGTTTTACGGTTCAACCCGGGTCAACTCGAATCAATTCAGAAAAATAAAAATATAAAATATTTAAAGCTTTAATATTTTATATGAAAAAATTAAGAAAAAATCCAAATAAATATAGGCTATACATATTGTAAATAATGAAGTTTAAAAGAATATTTTTTAAAAAAAATTATCCCACATTAAAAAAAATATTATGTTAAGCTTTTAAGTTAAAGTATTTCAACCAAAAAAGTTTTTTATCCCACGTTGAAAAATTAACTTTTTTTTTAACATAGAGTATATATACTAATGGGTTTCAAATCCCACATTGAAAAAACATAACTTTTTTCTTGGAAATATAAAGTATATATACAAAAGGGTTTCAAATCTCACATTGAAAAGATACTATATTATCATTTTAAGTTAAAGTATTTAAACCAAAAAGTTTTTTATCCCATATTGAAAAAAACATAACTTTTTTCTTGAGAACATAGAGTATATATATTAATAGTTTCAAATCCCACATTGAAAAAATATAATTTTTTTCTTGGAAATATAAAGTATATATACTAATGGGTTTCAAATCTCACATTGAAAAAAACATAACTTTTATCATAGGAATATAGAGTATATATACGAAAGAGTTTAAAATCCCACATTGAAAAATATTTTATTATCCCTTTAAGTTGAAGTATTTAAAACAAAAGGTTTGTTATCCCACATTTAAAAAACATAATTTTTTTCTTGGGAATATAGAGTATATATACTAATGGGTTTCAAATCCCACATTTGAAGAAAAAAAACACTGGGTCTTGTCCGGGTTCGCCCAGGTCATGGGTTGACCTTCTGGGTCGACTAGGCTTTGCCGGGTTATTGTCCCGACCGGTCTTTTATTAAACCCAAACTGATCCAGCCACCGAGTCCTGGGTCGACCCACCAGGCCAGGTTTAATAACCAAGGTTTTTATGTTATATAATTTTGATGTCGACACTTGGAATGTTTCAAATACAAAGAAGATTGTCAAAATTTCAGAAGAATCTTAATAAGTTAGAAATATAAATACTTTTAGATTGATTTGATCGACCACTGAAATTGTTATATAAAACGGTTAACCGTTTCATCAACCAATTAAAAAGATACATTATTTTCAGATTTAATATAAAAGAATTTATATCCAAATTTTAGGGATGTTACCTATAACATCAAATCGTGCTATAAATAAAATATTTCAATGTTATTGCAATACTTAGGATAACTAAAAAAATTATTCTTGCTTGAAAATATTCTAAAAGAATTTCAAATTAGAG
>Ga0325405_1001203_pt1 | contig 25948 bp, 9 predicted proteins | sample PopdelMetagenome_21_FD_205663 | JGI IMG/M metagenome (GOLD analysis project Ga0325405, IMG submission 205663) | Populus deltoides microbial communities from Bellville, Georgia, United States - Xylem-Control-R2 | ecosystem: Host-associated > Plants > Phyllosphere > Stem > Wood/Secondary xylem...
TCCTTTTAGAATATTATTCTTGTTTTTTCTTTCTCTAAAAAGATACTTGTTTAAACATTGAAGAGCTCTCATCTCCCTTATATAAACTTACAAGAATTAATTAGAAGTCAGTATTCTCTATCAAACACTTAATATAAACTATCAACCTTCTTGACTAGAAAAAATAGATAAAATTACTAGAATGAATTCATTAACTAATTATTCAACCCAAAAACTTTATTCCTACTACTTGAAATTTTAAAACATATCCCTTTTTCAGTCGGGGGAAAAGCCAATTTCAGAGTGTTCGATTCTTGACCTATCTTTAGCTTCAAAAGTTTTCAATCTTTATCTTAAAAAATATAACAAATATACATTCTCCCTCTCTCAGGTTGTCTTTTCTTGTTGCGTCCTTTGTCACTTTGGAAATTAAAAAAAAAAAAATTCGAATAGTACTGTGCATGAGCAAAAACAAATTAGTAAAAGCAAACAGCAATTACTTCTTGCCAAACTAGGTATCTCATAGGAGGCAATCTTATATTAGCAATGACCAGGTGGAAAGCCATTGCCCAACATCAAAAGGTGGGAACGCATTTGTACGTGGCGTTTCAAATGATATTGATTTAATAAAATTAAAAAATGCCCACTCCTTTGTTTTATTGTTCAAAGGTTTCCGTGTCCTAGCATTTCTTGATTGTAATTTCTTCAACAACTGTCCAAAATCTCAGATATAAAAGAAGATAAGGAGTCGACCAACAAGTTATAGTTGGCCAATCTAAGATATGTTCACCTCCTGAAATTTGTTCTTATTCATGGGTGCTTGAGTGGGGACTGTGGACCAAGAATTCGAGAAAGTCATGGTGATGGGGTTTACATTTGCAGACCTCCATTGAAGAAGAAGACAACAATACACACGGGGGATAGAACCCATGTTGCTTATTGTTTATTCTTCAAAATCTTGGGAATTCCTTACGCATTTGCATTATAAATTCATGCATGATTCTATTGTTCTGTACACTACTCTCCTATCACCTTAAGAAAACAATCACTCTTAAGATCGCTTCTAAAACATTTTCTTAGGGATTAATACATGGCTAATTCAGCTGTCTTGCGAGTTTCAATGCTGATCCTGATCATTTTATCCGCAAATGTGATTAATCTGGAGGCAGTAAGTTATCGCGGGGTCGAGTCTATGCCTAAAAGGATTGATAGCAGCACTCTCTTACAGAAATTGGGATATGGTATGCCAAAAAGGAATGTGACAGATGCATCCTCTTCAAGAATTTCACCTGGAGGGCCAGACCCTGAGCATCACTAGTCTCCGGCAATGCCTTGGAGAAGGAAGCACGGATAGCGCTGCACCAGATGGATCAAACCAACCATTTCCTTAAACTCGGTGCCTTCTGCAATGTCTTTTCAGTCATTTTAAAATTAATACAATGCCTTAGAAAAAAGCTATAATATCATCAGAATAAAATTCTGTAACCATTTTGGTTTGGAATCTTATTTTGATATTAAGCAGTATCTTAATTTCCATGAAGTCACAAGAAAATAAATAAAATCTTTTGATGGCATTGTATCTTCAAGTGATTTCAGAGGCGTTGTACGTACGTAGAAAGCCTTGTTTTCCTCCTGGTTCATCTTTGGATGAAACTGGGAGGGTGCGTCATCTGCATCTTCTTTCCATTTATGTAGAGTTTTATCACTTGTGTTACCACCTTGAAGCATAAACAGATTAAATCTGTAAGAACAATATTCACTAGAGATTCTTGTGGTATCATCAACATTATTCCCTCCGCTAGTTTGGTGAACAATATCACAGTGCATGAGCCATGGAAAACAAAACTTACCGTCACTTTCAACACTTCCTTAGTACAATTATTATTATTATTATCACAGATAAGGTGCATAAAATTAAAAAATATATATATCTTAATTTAAAAATTTCAACTTTTGATGAGATTTAAAGAATATTTTTATATTAGTTTTTTAACACTTTCAAAATGAAAGTTTGACTTTCTAATGAAATTTTTTATGCGGTGAAATTTAAATTCATAATTATTTGATTTTTAAAAAAAAATTAATTAGAAGTATGAATATATACTAAAATTTAAATTTATAACTATTTGCTCATTAAAATTTTGATTTTATAATAAAAAATTATTTTAATTCAAAAAATTTAAGCCATTGAATAACATTTAGAAAATAGTTTTCTATCAACTCCTAGACACAATATTTTTCAATAAATTTGTCAACTCAATAATAAGATCAAGTAGTTTATTATTAATAATTTGGTTCACTACATGCAAAAAACATTGTATTTATTATTAAAAACCTATCAGGGCATGGTTCATCGGAACAAAGTTCGCTTTTCTTTCTTTGCAGTTCTCCGATTTTTTTTTGTTTTGTATTTTTTAATTTAGTCCTTTAAAATCATTTTTTTTTAATTTATCATCGTAATTTGTTCTTACACAACTTATATGGGACTATCTTAGTCTTGAAAAAATGTCCCACCATGAGTTCCTTCTAGATTCTACAAAAATCAACTTGATTTTATTGTTTTAACCAGATTGAAAGATAAATGATTAAAATTGAATAAGAGAAGAAATAACAGTCCTGTTATAAAAATTATTATGGTCCCTCCGTTTTTATACTAATTTTTTCCTAAAAGTTTTGTCAAAGTTCCTTTTTAGTTTTTTAGTTTAGGAAACATACATTTTGGCCCAAGACCTTTTTTTGTTTCTATTTTGGTCCCTGATTTAAGAGATAAAAGAAAACATAATCAAAAAATGGCAAAGGAGAAAGAAAATTACTCTTATGAAAAAGGTCATTCTTGACGTTAAAGAGTTTCTTTAAATGAGAGGAATTATGCGGATGTCTAAAAAAAATAGATCAGGTCTTCGAAAGTTTTTGGAAATCAAGTTGATTTTGCATTTTTTTAACCAATTGTTTCCAAGTTTAAGAACATAAATAGGGTTTTTAAGATCTCTAGAATGTTTTTACATGTTTTTGAGTAAAAATTAATTGAAAATAAGTTTTAGAATCTAAAAATTTAGACAGCATCATTTGTTTTTAGAAAAAAACAAGGGGTTAATAGAAAAGATAAAAAACCCAAACTAGGTCCAAAAGATTTTATTAAATGAATAACATACAACAACAAAACTTTTACTGTACAAGTTATGGATATTAATAAGAGAAAAAGGTGTTATAATAGCAAGTTAATTTGTTTTAATTAAATTTAAATTATTATTATTCTTATATATATAAAATATTACCATATAAATAAATAAAATAACTTTGATAACTTCTTACATAGTATATATAATCAAGTGTCTTGATATCCTTTCTTTTAAATTCACAACTTGGTATTTGATTAAAAAAAATATTACCATTCTAATAGCATTGAAATTTATTGGCACATAAAAGTCTTGATCAATTTAATTAAACTTATATTTTAAATTTTAAATTTACACAATTTTCTTGCTATTAAAAAATAAATCGATAATAATTACATTTTAAAAAAATTAATCCTAACTGCAAGGTGTGCGCTAGGTTTTTAGTAAAATTACTAAACACCATCTTTATCCTCTTCACCCTCGTGTCCTATACAATGATTTCCATGAGGGTGGTCATTAGATCAAAATTGGGTCGTCAATAAAACTTCAAATTGTATCCTATACAATTTTAATAAAACTTCAAATTCAAACTCTAAATTTTAAATTTAAATCCAAATCCCAACCCTGGACTCTAATCCAAACCACAACTCTAACTCATGCCCAAACTTAAACTTTGAACCAAACCTCAAATCCAAACATGAAATCTTAAAATAAGTCTCAAACCCTAACCAAATCCCAAATCTAAATTTTAAACCATAAACACCTAACAACTTGTTGTATGCACAAAAGATAAAAATCATGGTTTTGCATTACCTTACAAAATCTTTCTTAGATTTAGAGTCTATTTGGAAACACGATGTAAATCGTATTCTTTTAAATTTTAAAATTTTTTTTATTAAAAATTATTTTTTTAGTTTTTTAGATCGTTTTGATGTGCTGATATAAGAATGATTTTTTTAAAAATAATATTATTTTGATATATTTTTAAATGAAAAACACATTAAACCACAATCGTTATCACAATCTCAATCAGGCCTTAACTCCAATCCAATCCAATCCATCTTTCTTTTTTTCTTTATCACATAACTTTTTTTTAGTTCATTTACTTTTTTACTAAAGGCACTTTTTACTCTAATGAGTTTTCCTTATCACTTGTCTCTTTCTTTTCTCTAACTTAGAGTACAAGTTTCAATATATTTTTTAAAACTTTAAAGATATTCATTTAGGTTAGATTCAAGTCGAGTTCAAGTACTATATAATAATATTCATGTAGTATCTAACATGAAACTCAATATTTTACCTCTGAATCTTACCTGAGCTTGAACACATCACGTAATTTTCTACCTATTAAAATCGGTTCTCGTTGGTATTTCCATCCGTCCTGAAATTCCCACTTGCACAAATAGTATAATCCTGAGCACTTAATGTTTCATTAAAGAAATTATGATCATTTTATCTTAAAGAGCACCCATCAGGTAAAACTCTACCTCCACGAGCGGGTAATTGGAAGCTGCAGAAAAGAGGATCGAAAGAGTTTGAGTTGCAGACTTATTTAGTCTAAGCTGGGTGTTTTTTTATATATATTAGGAGCAATTTTATATTTTTTTCATTTTAATGTGACAGTAATTAATAGTAAAATATGAATGTGTAAAGTATAATATTAGAAAATAGTAGTGGTTATGAACACCGTTACTCTCAGAAAGAAAATCTTGTGTTTAGAAGATAAGACAGAAGGCCATGCCGAAGATAATTTCTAAGCCAACAAAACAAAGAGCTATATCAATCAGTGTCTGCATTCACTGGAATTAACGAGTGAGTTACACCGTATGGAGGATTGCAGGAATTGTGCTTTTCACAAAATGATCGCAACCTTAGTCCAAACATCACTTGCTATTCTTTCAACACAATTCGACCACCATGATATCTATGGCGCAGCTCACCCTGCTCAAAAACGAAGAAGAAAAAAAAAGACCTTGCTTGGGATATGAGCTGATGTTAATAATCCTGAAATGCTTTTAGTGGATCTTGAGGGTCAATGTTGGCGATAAGTGGGAGATCAACTGGCAAATTTTCCACACTTGTGCCCTGCTCCTTCAGCTTCTTGACCACCTCCTCAAACACAATCCTATTGCCAGCCTTAGTGAGGTGCAAACCATCACTGCATTTCCAATTTAACAAGTATTCAGAATTATTGCTTATTAGGAAAAATGAAATATAATTTCAATGGCCAGAGATTGATGAAGAAAATTTTAGTTTAATTTATTCAATCCATGGCAATGGAAAATCTCAGAAATGGATGCCAATCTTAATTAAATACGGGAAAGAACCCTACACCATAACAATTAGATGTTATACATGTATGAACCAGGTGTACTCTACCAAAAAAGCAACTATTTGGATTCCCAAATAGCTGTCAGTAACATCTTTGCAATAATAGATGATGGATTTACAAACAATTGTAAATGTCAAGAACACTTGATTAAGTGAAAACATGAGCAGAAAACAAGCAAATATTTCCGCATTTCATGACGTGCAGGGTACTCTTCATTGAAATAAATCCAAAGAATTCACCATTTAGTGAGAACAATAACAATAAAGGATCAATGATCGGTTAAAATCCATTATGTTCACCCCTGCAGCAAGCTATGTATAGCAGTATATAGACAAGCAAGATAAAACTTAAAATACCTTAGATAAGCTTGCTTCCAGTCAGGACATTCTTGCATTTTGATCCAGAGATCTACCACTGGGCATCCACATTCTTTGGCAACAGATATGCATGCCTGAGCATAAGCACCAGCAGCTTCATTTGTCCTCTCAGGCAGACCTGATGGGTTTTCTATATATGGATGTCTGCAAAATTTTAATGCTATTTCTTTCACCAGGTTTCTATATACTTTATTCGTTATAAAACTCTGCAAGGATACTAGCTAATAACGATGACACACCCATAAGAAGTATTCAAGAAGACACGTACAAAGATGTAAAGGGCAAGCGTGTTAGAATCATACCGGAGGCGTGCATCTTCATCAATCGGAGGAGGAGTAATGAGGAGAATGACAATCTCTGGCCAACGCTTCTGATAATCAGCATAAATATAAAGATGTTAGCTTCCACTTCAAAGAACTTATAATGCAAACGGAGATGTTGACAGGATGGCTCCAACCTACTAGATTATATAAACACTGATTCTATAGCAAAGCAATCATTGATCATCTAACAGGTTCTTTCAAAAATTAAGGTTGATTTATCATGCGAGTGTTTGGCAACTTTCAAGGAAAAAACGCACTCACCATGCAAGTGTTTGACAACTTTCAAGGGAAAAACGCACTCACCATGCAAGTGTTTGACAACTTTCAAGGGAAAAACAAATCCTTCAAAAATAAAACCTAATATATATGTTATTTGGTGACCACATCAAGGGATCCATATGCACGAACAAGTTTAAGAACATCAAATGGTAGGTCCTCCATGTTCCAGTGCTAGATACCACACAAAGTGCCAACTTTTAAGACACTTGTGCATATGCAAAAACGTTCGAGACGACCAGGGGTGCCCTCTACCCCCCAAGTTTTTTGAAGTTCCATGATCACCTCTAAACTTGCACATTTTTATAGGATAATTTGACAAAATGATCCTCTGAAAATAAATAGCTACATTCTAGCCCTCTTAGTGTGTTGACTCGGATTTACCCATGACAAAATCATTAGACCCTCTTTTGGCCTAAACAACGGGCCAAAGGAAAAGGCATAAAATTACAAATTCAAAGGGTATGATTTCTTCTATTTAGCACAGATTAAAAAAAAAAAAGAGCAAAGCAAAACATTAAGGAAAAATACCTTAATGTATTAAATAAGAGTATAACGATAAAATAGCATATTTTATCCTTATACTCTTATTTTATGAATTTTGCTACTATATATATAAAAAAATCACGGATTCTCTATCCTTCCATTATCTGCTTCGTTATGCTTTTTTTTTCTTTCATTAAATTTTGTTAAATTATGTAATACATGTTAAAAATATGGTATTAATTGATAAATCATTACTTGAATATATATAAATATGAAAAAAGATAATTTGAATTAGAAAAGTGAGAATTTAGTTAAAAATATCATGCTTTATTGGATATTTAATATTAGTTTAGGAAATACCAACAAAAAATATTATAATTAATGAAAAATTCACTATTAATAAAATAATGAATGAGAAATTTATCCTTTTGTGGTTAATTATATGTTTGAGATAGTTTGGCTTTATAGAAAAACAAGAACAATTACGAGTTGATATTTTTTTTTATAAATATTATATGTTTGTTATCTAAGTTATTTCTTCTTTATTTTTTTTGTTATTATATTATATTTTTTAATATTACATTATATTAAAAAAAAATATTTCCATTAAAAGAAAAAATATTCACTCAACGTGATTATCAATAAGATGAGCAGTCCAAGATCCCTATTCAAAAATTCCAAGAGACAAAAAAAGCCCAACAAAACTTGCGATAACAAAAATCCCACCAACTTTTGAAATTAACTCAATACTGTATTTTTAAAATATTTTTTATTTAAAAATATATTACAATAATATTTTTATAATTTTAGATTTTATTTATGATATAAATACATCAAAATAATCTAAAAATAAAAATAAATAAAAATAAATAGATTATATAAATATATTATATTATATATATCATGTCACGCAGTGCGATTATTTTTTTTTATATAGAAAATATTATATATATATATATATATATATATATATATATAATGGGTAGTAATAATAATAACCCAATGGCCAGCGACAACTGGGACTCACCACATCATAAGCAGATCTTTCTCTTTAATTGATATTTTCCTTGGCCCAACTTCAAAACCCCATTTCATTCTTTTTTATCAACTTGATGTACGGTCATTATTATGACGTCACTATCGGTCCCATTTTTCCCAATATGATTTTCTCATCTTTTGTTTCCACGTTAAGAGATTTCTGATCCAGAATTAAGGGTGAGAAAATAGAGAAAAACAAAAAAAAATAATTGAAAAAATTAATCGTGAAAAAATATTAATTAAATCAATTAAAATTTTAAAAAACTAATCGGTTTGGTTCAGTTTTAATTTTATAAATTTAAAATTGAAAAAACTGAACCGAACCGAACACAAACCAAACCTAATCAATTTACCAAACCAGTTTAAACTGATTTTTATTTTAAAAAAACTAAACTCAAAAAAAAAAATCACTCATATTCAGCATTGGTAGTGAATATTCCTGTACTATGCTAATTTATTATTATTATTAGTTAATCATTGTAAGACTAACATTCAATAGATGAAAGATTAATTTAGTCTATCCATAAATAGTTTTTATAAGAAATAAATTCTGAAAAAACAAATTATTTTTCAATTTTTATTAATGTCATTATAAAATATATTATAAAATATTTTCTAGTGTTAAATATTTAATTTTGTAATGAAAAAAAACTGTAAATTAATAATATTTTTCAAGTTTATTATAAAATAAAAATTAAATTTAACAAATAAAAAATATATATTTTATAAATTATTTTGAATAATAATAATCAAAAAATTATAATATGAATAAAAAAATTCAACTAATAAAAAAATAATTAAAGTTAATATATAAATCTAATTACATTATATCTAAAATTTCAAATTAAAAAAAAATTAAAATAAAATATATATTATAGTTAAAAGATAAAAGATTATATTTGATATAATTAATAAATAATAAAATATTTTTTAATTTCTTATAATACTTTGAAAGTTTTGAAAACTGTTTTTTTAAAAACCAGTTTTTCTTTAATTAGAAAATATTTTTATTAATTATTTTTTTAATAATTAAAAAATGCAAAAGAAAATAGAAAGTAGCTTTTAAGAAATTATTTTTCATTAAACAAACATGCCTTAATTCCGGCCTTTTAGTGGGATGAGTGGACTTCGCATGCCATATGGAAGATTCCAGGATGAACATGCTAATCTATGAAAAGAAAAACATTTTGGATTTGCTCTTCTTATTTAACAATCAAATTAGAACCCTGACAAGATTGTGAGCAACATATATACCTTGAAAAATGAGATGATAGAGTGAAGGTTCTGCTTGTATTCATGGAGTGGCACGTGTTGAAAGGCAGAGTATCTATCGGGAAGGCAAGCATCGTTAGCACCGAAAAACACCGTAACAGCCAATGGCGGTACACCACCACTTTCCACCGGCGGAAATATCCTCTCTGCCACCTTAAGAGCCCACCTGGTATTATACCCACTGTACCCTCTTAGCACCACATCAACCTGAAAAAAAAATAAAGAACCAAACATGATCAAGAAACACAGAGACAAGAATATATAGATACAGTAGCTTAAATAATATGAAAGAAAGAAGTAAATTATCACCGTGCGAGAGAAATGGTGACTGAGAGAGGCACCCCAACCACCATCACTGAAGGACTCTTCTGTTATAGAGTCACCATAGAGATAAATCTTTGGTCTCATCTTTGACAAATCTGTAGATGCGCGCAGGATATTAGCTGATCTTCTTACGACTCAAAAACACCTGGACTTCTGCTGATCTTGACGCATGACACATGCAATATGAAGCGAGTTTCTGATCTTCGGATTTGCCTTCTCCTGGTTCCTTCCTTCCCACCGTTTCAATGCCCACCTCCTTATTTTCTAGCTTTGGCTCCCACAGCTTGTATCCGATCAAAAGGCCGGTTTCTTAGTTGGCCTACTGAGCCAACGGTTGCATTTATTTCTGATGAAGGCTCCATTCAAGAACCAATGTGGTCTTAATGTATCAATATTATTACCTATATGCCACTGGCATGGCCCCACTTGTCGCTGCTAATGGCTAGTAGTAGATGTGCAGCCACCACTAACAATCCAACGGTGAATGCGCTGTTGCTGCTTTCCTACCATTGCATCCAACGGGGCTTTCAACCGCATGTTTGGGGAAAAAAACAAAGGGATAGATGACGGTGGGTTTTGATGCGATCCTGCTCTAATTTAATTCTTTATTTGTAAATCAAAATCACAAAATATTTAGTCGATCTGCTCGGGAAAATGTTAAATCTTCTGTGGGAAAACTATATAATAAACCTGGGAGATTTTTATTTTTATTTTTATTTTTATATTTCTCTTGGGTACCTGGCTTCAGAGGATTATTGTCTTATCGATTAAAAAACATTTTCAGAAATTATTTTAGGGACCACATGGTCGGGTATCATTGCTTGTTGAACTGAGAGTGAAAGGGTGACATGACTGCTTATTGAGTATTGACTTTACATTAATTCGTGCTGTCAGTCGTGGATTGGATTCTGGAGAAGGCGACATCGATGGAGCAACCGTCCTTTTTCGTCCAAGGAAGCTTTTGCTGATTGTTGGTAGGCCAGTTCCTGCCTCACTACTCAATAAGAGTTAATGTCGCGTTGAAATATGTTCGTGATTGTGTTTTAAAAATAAATTTAAATTTTTTTTTATTTTTATATTAAATTAATATTTTTTATATTTTTAGATTATTTTAATATTTAAAATATTTTTTTAAAAATAAAAAACTTATTCTAATATATTTTTAAATAAATAACTATTGTCATATTTATTTTATTACACTACGAACTCATGAAAGAACCAACCAACGTATCAATTTTATAGATATATTTTTAATTATTATAATTTTTTATTTAAAAAAATATAAATATAATATTTATACTTAATAAAATAAATTAAAAAAATTATGTAGCTAATTAAAAAATTACATTTACATTTTCAATATATTTATATATAATATAATACAACCAACGCAACAAAATTTTTTTTCTCGCATAAGAACTCGAATCAAAATCTAATCTAAATATTTTTTATTAATTTATTTAATTATTTAGATTCAAATTTTTTCTCCATGGAAAAACAATCAATTATGTATTTTATTTAAACTCTAAAAAACCTCAAATTGAAAATCCAAATTCATTAAGGCAGATCATCTCTTAGGCATATCCGATTGAATGGTGGCCCACATAAGTGTGAGCCTTCTTAAAAAAGAAAAACAAAAAAACAAACAAAAAAACAAAAACAAAAGCTATTAAAATTATTACAGAATGATACAGTTTTTTTTTTTTTTGAGAACTAGCATAGTTTTAAAATTTCTTATTGTTTTTTATTGTTTTAAATCGTAGTTATTAAAGAACTACTATTTAGAATAATAGTTTAAATAAAAATCATGATTCTGAATCATGATTTTAATACAATCGCTATTCATAATAATGATTACATAATAAAACTGTGATTCTGAATCGTAATTGCGATGTATATATAAAATCAGTTGGTAGTGGTGATTTGATTGTTGGACAAACTTTCATAACTAAAGATAATTTGGTAAATGCTTTTAAACAATGACACATTATACATTCACTTGAATATTGCATTCAACGTTCAAACCAAACATTTGTTTAATTACTATATGTTTATATACCTTAATGGTAATAGTACTTATGTAAGGGATACCATAAAAGGTCAGATTCCTTTAAGATAGCAAAGTTGAAAGGTAAAAACACATGTACCATTACATACATAAAAAAAAAAAAAAAAACCATGTCAACTCTAGTACCATGATCAAGTCCTGGAACTTGAGGCCTCATCATCATCATCATTATCATCATCAAAAGGTTCAATTTCCAACAAAATAAGTGTTAGAGCATGAAATTAAAAAAAAAATCAATCGAAAAGAATTGCTAAGGAAAAAAAAATAGTAATTAAAATAATAAGAATCAAATTGGTAGAAAAAAAACTTTAAAGGGTGAAATTATAAAAAAAAATAAACTTTTAAAAATCATCGCAAATAAAACAAATATCAATTAAAAGAATGAGGATCAAATTTGAAAGATAAAAAAAATGAATGGGGAAGAAATTGGAAAAAAAATCCAATTTCATAAATCATATCAAATAAAAGAAATAGTAATCAAAAGAATAAGGACCAAATGTGAAGAAATAACAAAGTGAAGGGCTGCTTTTATTTTTTGCAGGGTTAGTGTGAAAATTGATGAGGAGAGAGGGAAAGAAGAAAAAAAAATTCATCACTCCTACAAAGGCTAAATGTTGATTTTTAAAAAACAAATGACACATTTAGAATAAAGTTGTTAAAGAATAATATATTTTTAAAAAGTGTTGGGAAAATAGCATAGTTTCAAAATTATTTTTTTTAATCACGATTGTTAAAAAATTGTTATTCAGAATAACGGTTTTAGTGCAACCGTTATTCATAATAGCGGTTACATAATAAAACTGTTATTCTGAATCACGATTACGATGCGTATATAATCTCACTTTTTTTTTATAGTTGTCGCTCCTGCAAAGAAGAAAACCCTGGGAACCCAAAAAATCCAAGAAAAACCAGCCTCCAATCACCCCAAAATAACATCCAATCCTCTACCAAAACACTGGAGTCATCTTCTCTTTGTCTCCATTAGTTTTTCTACCATTTTTTTTTGTTGCAAAATGTCACCCTAAACTTCTTTTGACAGTTTCCCTACTGCCATAATCAGTGGAACTACTGCCTAGAAATTAGAAAATCAAGGTAAAACATTTTCATTGTCTATTAGTTTGATGAGTTTTATTAATAACTTTTATATTTGAATTTAGTTAGGTATTTGTGTTATGTTTCATAATTAGATAATTTTAGGTTTTGAACATTGCAATTATGTGTTTTAATACAATTGATGTTACTTATGGAAGTAATTAGGTTTGAATTAGGAAAATTAAGGTTTAAATTGATTATTGGGTTACTTGTCATATTTAATACTATTATTTGAATTGATATAATTTTTGTTTTAATTGATGTTTTCATAAATCATTTTTAGGTTATTCCTCAAATTCACCCTTTTTTTTTAAAATAATAATCAAAAAATAAAATAAAGACTCTCATTTTGACAAAAGCAAACTAGGAGGATTTCAAATGTAGAAAAAATCAAGTTGTAATTTCAGATGTATTTTACCTAAAACTAAAGAGACAATACAGATTCAAGGTCAAGCTACATGATTATTAGATGAATCTGCATAACAATTAAGTCTAAGGACATAATTAGATTTTAATAGACCAATTTGACTTAATGATGAGCTAAATTAAAGTTTAATTATGTTTAAGAATTAATTCAGGTCCAATTAAAGGATTTAATTATGTGCACAGACTTAATTATACTTTAAATAGGTCAAATTAATTTCATTAGGGGCTTAATTAGTGAAAAATTAAGTTTGAGAGCCTAATTTAGAGTTAATTAAGAAGATTGGAATTTTAAGAGACCAAATTTAATTTTTACTAAGTCAATTAATAGAAATTAGGGGTAAAATTATAAGAAAATCAAAGTTTTTGGGTCAATTATGGGCTTAATTGAAAAAATTTATAGTCAATGATCATTTTGAAAAAGGCACAAAACTCGACGGACCTAATTGTCTGAAATTAGGGGTGAAATTAAATAGATTTGAAAGTTTAATGGTCAATTAGAGGCTAAATTGAAGAAATCTGAATTGAGAACCAAAATGAAAAAGGTACTAAAATCCAGGGCTGAAATTAAAGTTTGTTGGGGTAAAATTGCATAAAATTAAAAGTTTAAAGCCAGTTAGAGGTGTAAATGAGAGAAGTCACAAATCAATGGACTAAGATAAACTTTACCAAAAATGGCGCCATTTTGGGTTATTATTCATCTTCTTCTTTAGATTTTAACTGAAAAGCTGCTCAAGTGGCCTCATTTTCAAGGTATTTAATGTTTTATCTCTCCACTAAATTTGACACAAATTTGACATCTGACTACACCTCATTATAGTCCTTTCTTAATGCCACAATGGTTATGGCACTACCTTAAAATAACCAACCCGATCAGCTCTTTTCTGCAACAAAATGTGACAGCCCATGATAGCCATTTTGAACCAACGATTAACATCATTCCGGGTTGAATTAAGAGTCAATAATTGACACCATTAAAGATAAAATGTCCCTTTTCAACCCCCTATAAATAAATGTGGATTTCATGGTTTGAGGGAGGAGAAATAATAAGCCAAAGTTGAGAAAAAACCATTTATGTGAAGTTTTTCTTTCCACCTCCTCTTGGCCACCACTTTGGTTGCTTTCTTCATCACGCCTCAGTCACCGATGTAGCCACTAACCACTCGTCGGTCTTCCCTACAAGACGAGGAACATTGTTAGCCTTTTGTTTCCCCCGACCAGGCAAGCCATCCACCTATTTTTCTCCTCTAAATCCCACTGGCCACTGTATATACCTCTAAACCCCACCAGCCATTGTATTTTATATGCAGTGGCAATGAATTTTTACCCCATGGTCACTAAGCTGGGTGGATCCAGCCTATATTTTTAGGTTGAGTCCAGCCCAGTAAAAAAAAAGGGCTAGGTTTGTGGGCAGTTGGCCCAACCAGACCCAGTTGGGTGGGGCCCAAACCAATATAATAATAATAATAATAATAATAATAATAATATAAAAAAAAAACTTCAAAAATTTTCCAAAAGTCATTTCAAAATATTTTTTATTTTCTCACATGTTTTTCTACCAATTTCGCATAATATTGAGTTGCATAGTTACACTGTAAGATACAAATCTGGTATTAAAATACCTAGTTTTCTCCGAAACATTTCTAAATTCTTTTTTTGAAATTTTAAAAAATCTCAAAATTTTTAAATTAATTTCCTCTTTCAAAAAACCAAAAAACAAAAAAACAAAAATGCTTTATTTTCATGCATATAGCTACATCCTAAAAGTTTTTCAAGCAAATTTTCATTAAAAAAACAAAAATTGCATCTTTCTCATGTTTTAAAATGCAAAGTAGTTACTGTAACTTGTTTAAGATTAACCTTTAGGATTTGGCTAAAATATCAAAAACCCTTTACCAATCATTTTGTTCATTTTATGTTAGGTTTTAGATGTAGACTTTAATATTTGGAAATGTAAAACTACACAATAAAGTATACCTTCAGGTATTAAAGATACAGAGCGCAAAATAAATGCGATGCTAAAATTTAAACTTTAGAATGATTAGGATTTCATCAAATAAGGTAGAGATTTCCTTATGAGAGAGATCTGCCTTGGACCTTAGAAAAAGATCAACGAATAGAAACTTAACGTAGAAAAACAATCAAATAACAATGCAGCTTACCTTAGGTAGGGTGCATTGGGGGTGATGCGTCTTCCTCTTGCACAACTAGTCCTTTACCCAAACTCTCGCAGACTATAGATTTTTCTAGTATCCATAATATTAAGTGGCAACTCCTGAACTTTATAATCATAATTTTTTTATTATACTCAAAACCCTTTCCTTCCCAACAATACCTCTCAAGAGGCATTAAAACGCGCCATTTGGATGTTGCCCGGTGATAGATGTTATTAATATAGTTATAATCGAAATCATACCGTCTAGATTTTTTGCTAACTTCAAAGTTTTTTAAAATTTTATTTTGGTTCAAAGTTCATTTTGTTTATTTTTTTAGTCCTTGAGTTAGAGAGATGAGAGAAAAATTCGTTGGAAAATGGTGAAGTTGTCATTTGACCACAATCTTACCATAAAAAATAAGGATTTTTGTGTTAATAGGTTCTTTTTTCCGAGGGGAGTTCAGTTTTGATTTTGTTGACTCATGTATTGGTTTCCAGCTTAGATGTGCTTGGGCTTTTTGAAATGTTATAAAAAAGCATCTTTCATTGTTTTTTTTTTAATAAATAACAATGCAACTTACATTTATGGTTTCCTCGCCTTTAACAATAAACATTTGCAACTAATCAAGGCTAGTTGTATAACATTTGATGAATGCCCAATGTGAATATTAATCCTTTTCCAAACCATAGAGAAGTAAATATAATCATTGTTGATTCTAAAAAAAACCAACATGAGGGAGTTTTATGGGTATCCATGAGAAGGTTATTAGGCATATTAGTAGAGGTGAACTATCTTTGGTTACCTTCAAAGGTATAGGTTGTAAGAAATCCTGAAGAGTATAGTAAATATCATTACTAGTCAGGACATGATATTGATTATTATGAAGAATTCCATCCTGAGGTGGAAAATCTGATGACTCTTGGGAAGAACTAGAAAACAAAATGAACAAAATGACTCTTAGGAAGAACTAGTAAACATCTTAAAGTTTTTTTTCTTTGCTAAAGATGGATGAAGTTAAGACAAAGTGTGAAGTAAGGATGGTGGTATTTTAAAATATAAAGACAAAATTATACAAATATCAACCAACCATAAACAGTTTGCCCAAAATGATCTTAACCAAATTAGCTTTTCTAAAGAATTGAGATTCTAGTGAATTACGCTATAACTATGGGTATACCTTTCATATTAAAGGCCCCTCACTAGTTTTGAAAACTAAAATATGAGAATTGATAAGAAGTGGAAGATGTTTCACATTTGAAGAACTAGAAAAGTAAAGAAAGATGAAAGGAAAAATAATTGAAAAGTTGGCCAATGATGATTTGGTCAATAAATCATTAAGTGAAGAGAAATCCATATAATTCCTAAAAAAAATAAAGCACATATAGCATAGTATAAAACTAAAGAAGACATTAACTTGGAATTTTTTTTCTTTCACTTACCCTAAGCTTCGAAGCTATACCAAAAAAGATTACAAAAAGTCTTCAATAAAGCTTATATCCCCCAAGATATTTTATAGGATTTAATGGAGCATTAGTGGGAAGTATCCAAACTATAAATTATTTATTCTTCTCAAAATATGAATTGGATCCTAAAAGGATTAGACATAAAAAGGCATCATATATCACTATGAAATGCAAACACTTTGTAATTATAAAGTGCTTATTGATAATGGGTCAACTCTTAATGTGTTACCAAGATATTTCCCGAATTTATCTCCAGTCAATGCATCACATGTGAGGTTAAACATCATGAAGGTTAGAGCCTATGAAGAGTACCCAAGGTAGGTGATTGCTAACATCGATATTAACTTGGTTATTAAGCCATGACCTTTTTAGGTAACTTTACGGGTGTTTGGTATCCAACCATATTACATTATATTACTCAAATGACTATGGATCCAATCTGTTAGTGCCATGGCATCCTCCCTACACTGAAGGTTAAAGTTTATGGTAAATTAAAGATTTATCATTGTGAAGGGTGAGAAAGCCTTATCTTTGACTAAGAATGTGCTTATTCCTTACATTGAAGTACAAAAGTGTAAAAATAGAAACTTTCATGCCTCTGAGGTTGTGAATGATGAATGAGTATCGGAGAATACTATAAAAAGAAAGCTAGAAATCTTAAAAGCAGCAAAGGTTGCTATAAAATGTTTTCTGAAGTACAAGTTACCATTTAGATATGATCCAGATACAAAGATGCTTAAATGATCAATATTATAAAGATACCATTTAGATATGATCCAGATACAAAGATGCTTAAATGATCAATATTATAAAGATAAAATGTGTTGATCAAATATTTGGCCTAAGTTTAATACTAGAAAGAAAGACTACCACAAGGTTGCTGAAAGGAAGTGAGAAAAATGGTTGGCTCGTATTAAAGGTAGGGATTCAAATGAAGAAGACATGGATATTTCATCAATCAAAGTGACTTTTCCACACCTAGCTTATATGATAAAGCTAGAAAAAGAATTGAAAAGGTTGAACTAGATGCTTGTTGACTCTTTAATACATAACTTAGAGAAATATAAAAATGAGGGTTGTGAAGAAGGCCTTATAATGAAAAAAGACTCTTACCCTAAATATAACATTACTCCAAGTAATTATGAACACACTGGAGAATGTTCCACCTTCTGAGGGGTTTGTGCGAATATATGCTGAGGGAGAATAGCTTTGTAACTAGGTGGCCTAGGAAAACTCCATTATTTATCTAAAGTAATTATCTTGTTTGCTAACCGATTTACCTAATTAATGAGTATGGCTCCAGATGCTAACCAAACGTTTGCCTGGTGTTGAGCCTTTAAAAGTTTTCTATTAATAAGATAATAAATTTTATATTCAATTGTGTTTTTTCTCTTCCTTTTGTCTTTATTACATGCTCCAAACATACTTGTATATTCACTAGAAAAAGACTTTATTGAAAGTGGATCCTTAATAAAACACAAAACTATTGCACTGAGAATAAATGGCCAAACTTTAAAGAAAGCTTAATTGCCAGAAATGAAGAAGAATGAGAAGAAAGTGATGTCAAAGAATTTACTATGCTAATTGAACAATCTCAAATGTGCCTTGAAACCCAATAAAGAAGAGCTAGAATTTATAAATATAGGTAGTGGTTAAGATTGAAAAATTACAGCGTTGACCTCTATAGATGAGAAAAATAGCTTGGTTTTCCAATTGAAAAAATATACATATCTATTTGCATGATCTTACCCTGATACCAGCTTTTAATACATGTATTATAGGGCACATGCTACCATTAATATCATGATGCAAACTAGTTAAACAAACATTGAGAAGAATGAGGCCCAATATACTAATCAATGTTAAGAAAAAAGTGAAAAAACAATGGAATGCTGATTTTCTAAAAATAGTCAAATACCCTTAATATGTGTCAAATATTATGGCAGTATCTAAAAAAGATTACAAGATTAAGGTGTGTATTGACTTCTAGTCTTTAAACAAAGTAAGCCCGAAAGATGAATATTCACTCCCCTATATAGATGTATTTGTAGGCAATGCTACTAAAAATTCTACTTATTCTTTCATGGATGGATTATTTTGGATACAATCATATAAGAATGGAAAAAAAAGGACAAGGAAAAGACCATATTTGTTATTTCTTAACGAACCTTTTGTTATAAGATCATGCCATTTATGTTAAAAAATATCAGGCAACCTATCATATGGAAATGGTAACTCTATTCCATGACATGATGAATAAAGAGATCGAGATGTATATAGATGATATAATTTCTAAGTTAAAAAAAGAGAAATAACCATGTCTAGACTTTATGGAAACTTTTTAAAAGGTTGAAAAAGTATCAACTGAAGTTGGAGTGCAATCTGGGAAGTTATTGAAATTTCTTGTGAGTAATAAAGATAGTGATGTAGATCTAGACAAAGTTAAGACAATACAAGTCATGCCCACACTCGAGACTAAAAAAGAAGCATGAAGCTTTATAAGACATTTAAATTACATTGCTCGTTTTATATCTCAATTGACAAACATTTGTGATTCAATTTTTTGGTTACTATGAAAGAAAAACCCTAAGATATGGGATGAAGACTATCAAAAATCCTTTGATAAGATCAAGTAGGATCTATTCAAGTTATCTCTCTTGATTCTACTTATGCTAGGGAGACCCCTCTTCTTGTACTTAATAGTTACAAAAATAGCTATGGTATGTGTACTAAATCATTATAATGACTCGAGAAAGGAAAAAATAATTTATTACCTTAACAAGAAATTCACTAATTGTGAGTCTTGTTACAATTTATTAGAAAAGCTTTATTGCAATCTTCTTTGGAATGCCAAACGACTTTAATAGTGCATGTTGTATCACACTACATGGTTAATCTAAAAAAAGCATCTCCTTAAGTAAATCTTTAAAAACCTTACTTGTCAATCTAGATAGCAAGATGACAAGTTCTATTAAGCAGAGTATGACATCATGGTGCGAACCCCATAGATATAAAGATCCAAAAACTCAGTCAAATTGACTCTTCTTAAAAAAGTTAAATTCAGGTTTGTGATTGAGCTTAACACAATGAAAACTTGTACTGAGACACCAAGACTATAGAAACTAAACCCCTACCCAATACCTATAAAGAGATGCAAACAAGAAGTATAGAAGATGCCATGAAGCTTGATTAATTCTTCAATAAATTAGAGTAGTTCCATGAGGAACCAAGAGTAAGAACAAACTCTCTTACACAAGTTTTATTTCTGAACAATCAATCAATTTCTTATATATATATATATATATATATATATATATATATATGTTTGTGTGTGTGGGGGGGTGTTGAGGCTAAAATGTTTTTTTTAAAAAAAATACAGTGACATAAAAAACCATCCTTTTTTTTTTATAAAGTTCAAGAGAACTTAAGTAAATCTAAAATATTCAAAATCAACATTTAACTCTAAGATACCCTTATAAATCAAGATTTTTTCAAATTTAAAGCAAAAGTAATCGAATTCAATGTTTCTTAAATCAAGATTTGTATTAAACCTTGAAAATTTATTTTCTTGTGATTTTATTTGTTATTTAAAAAAAACATTTAAACTAGATACCACAAATAGTTTTTAGAGAAGATAAAGAACTCGACAACAATAAAATATGCAAAAACTTGAAGATAAAAGAGATATAACCTCATTTAAGGCTTTACTCTGATATCAACTGATATAAACCCCATGGATTTAAAGATCTAGAAACCCACAGTCAAATCAACCCTTCCCAAGAAAAGGTAAGGTTAGGCTTGGAATTGAGCTTGACACAATAATAACCTATACTGAGACACCAATACTATAAGTAATTTAACACTCACTCAACACCTAAGAAGAGACATGCACAAGAAGTATATAATATGCTATGAAATTTGGCTAATTCTTTGATAAGTCAGAGTAGTTCAATGAAGATCCAAAAAGTATAAGCAAAACCTCTCACACACAACAATATTGTTAAAATCAAAATCTAATTACAAGTTAAATATCATATTTATACTAGGTCAAAACATCTTAAACAATGATGGAAAAATAAACAAAAAAGTTCATAATAAAATAGGAAAAAGAATCATAAATCAACTAGGAAACTAATGCAATTCTTGTACAATAGCTTCTCAACTTTATTGTAAGGCTTTAATAATGTCAGATTGACCTGCAATTTTAATGTAATATAAACAAGATATTTGGAATTTTTTGGTAAAAGTTTATATCAATCTAATGGTCAGATTGAAAATCATGCTTATTAGAGTAAATCTAAACATTAGAAAAAATTAAGCCTCTAACTATCGAGATTAATTGGTCCATGAAGTAGATAAATTAAGGCCCTCTTATACGTAGATTAAATTGACTAAAGTCTGATCATCACATGTTGAAGATGTATCTTTATTGAAATTCATCTTGGCATAAGTACTCTAAATAAACCTATTGAATGTATATTTGAGCTTATTGTCCTTTGATTACATAATTGCCTAATTGAAACTTGTAATTAATCATTTGGTGTAGTCTTGATCATGTGTGATTGTTTGCATGACAAGGAAGGTAATACAAGGTAATGTAATCACTAATCATCTTGCAGAAAATTTCATGGAAGACTATGAGCCATCAAACTTTGATTTCCTAAATAAAAACGTTATGGTTATATAAAATGAGATAGAAGGTGAATGGTGGACCATGTACTTTGATGGTGCAATATTTTTTCTAGAAATGGTATGAGCATGGTGATAATTTCCCCAGGTGGAAGACAATATCTTATCTTCATCATGTTGCAATTTGATTATACTTATAATGTGGTAAAATATGAGGCATATATTCAAATATTAGAAGTTGTTTTATAAATTCAAGTTCAAAAGCTAGATGTATATGAGATTTGATGTTGATAATCTGCCAAGTGAAAGATAAATGATAAGCTAAAGATGAAAAAATAAAGTCATGACAAGAATATCTCACTAAACTTGTAGAATAATTTAAGAAAATAAAATTCACACATCTAGGTAGATATAAGAATTAGTTTGTATATGTTGTGAATATATTGGCTTCCATAAAAAAGATTGATTGTGGAATTGGTATACAACCAATCTACATTGAAATCACAAGTTCCCTAGCCTATTGTTGCTCAAGAAATAAACGAGAAGCCGTTGTATTATGACATCAAGAAATTTAACAATGTTGTGAATACATCAAGGGCATCTAAGATAGATCGAAAGACATTGAGAAAAATGGTGATTGATTACTTAAAAGGGAAATCCTGAAAAAAAAAATCATTTGTCAAGACCCTGTTAAGTTGTTTGAATAAGGAAGAACCCAAGACAGGCTTGTAAAAAATCTATAAAAGGATTTGTGCCACCCATGTAAATGGACATATGATGATAAGGTAGATGAAGAGATTATGCTACTTCTGGATGACCATGAAAATAGATTTCATAGAGTATGTTAAATGATGCCATAAATGTCAAGTACATAGTGATAAAATTAATGCACCCTGACACCTTTATATAATATGGTGTTACCCTTGTCATTTTTAGTATGGGGTTAGACATCGTTAGGCCAATTAACCTAAAAGCAAGCAACATGCATCATTTTATTTTAATGTAAATTGATTACTTCATAAAATGGGTAAAAACTTGCTTCTATGCATAAGTAACCTGGAAAGTAATAAGCGATTCATTGAAAAATATATAGTCTACTAATACATTTCACTAAATGAGGCAGGTCACCTCTTAAAAAGACCATAAAACAAGTCACCTCTCAAAATAACCACATGACAGGTTACCTCTCGAAATGACCACGAGGTAGGCCACCATTCAAAATGTTGAGATAAAACAAACCTTCATGAGGTTGGTCACCTCTTAATTTGATCAAAATTCAATATTCCCCAATAAAGTTACCTTTTGACTTTTACATCTTTTCCAAAGTTTCCATATAAACCATCATTTGTTTACAAGCTTATTACACAAAACCTATAAAAAATCATTTTCATAAGACTTTGTACCATAAACATTATAAATAGAGGATAACTGTTATAACTTTTTTTTTTACCCCTAGTGTTTTCGTAAAAAAACAACAAAAAAACATATTAAAAAAACAAAACAAATTAAAAAAATATATGTTTTCAAATAATTTTTCAAAATTTATTATGTTTTAATTGGCCAGGACAAGTTTTTCTATTTATTTAAGAGGTACTATAAAGGGTTCAAGTGAAGAAAATTAGTTATAATTAAAAGAATTAAAACAAGGACCAAAATGTCAAGTTGTTATGGCTTAGAAGGCCTTATTAATTTAATTAGAGGTCTAATTAGAATGATTTCATGTTTTAATAACCAATTTAGAGATTCAAAGCCTTTTAGAAAAAAATACACAATTGATAGGGCTTATATAATTTCAGCCAAAGACCCAATTAAGAAATTGTTCTTGGTTTGGTATTAGTTTCGTCTCTAATTGTATAACTTAAATTTAAAAAAGATTAACAGTGAAAAGCCACAGAAATGTAGGGATGATTCTGAACTTTATCCATATCAAATGCTACAATTTTGGACCTTTGGTATATATTCTCAAATGTCCTTTTCATCTTATTTTTTAAAAACAAAAAAGAGGATAACAAACCCTAGTTATAGATACCTAACCTTTATCTCAACAGAATCTTTACCACCTCTCATCATTTTCACTAATTTAGCCATCGTTCAATCCAATTGTGGTGTTGGTTTCACCTACTTTTCGGTCGATTTATGTTTGGTTGTGTTCTTTGGGTTGAAACAAAGTTTATAGTTCACATAATACTCACATCCTCAATGAGGGTTTTCTAGGCTTCTCATTTAGCCTTATAGTTTCTTTGTCTTCACTCTTAGACATTAGAGATTCATTTTTTAAATTTTAGGTCCTATAGTTCCTGAGTTATCGAGTCGAGATTGTCCCTCTCCTCTATAAATAATAGGTTAATTAGGGTTTTAAAGAGGATAGTGATAGAGAGAAATAATGACTATAGAGAGGAAAATAGAGAAATAATATAAAAGAAACCTAGCGTTTTCTAGGTAATAAGGTGAATGAAAAAAAAAAAGGCCTTGAGAAAGGGATAGTTATAAGCTTTCTTAGTCAAGTCTTTGCAAGTTTATCTAGGTATGCCCTTTTCTTTTCCAATCTTGTCTATACTTCACTTTTGTTATGTTTAAATATATTGTCTTGAATGTTTGAGATGTTATTACGAAGGCAATTGTTGTGTTTTATCATACGGTCATTTGTTGAATATTTATGGGTTCTTTTTTTTATACATATGGTTAAATGGACTTTTTGTAGGATGTATATTATTATTTAGAGCTTCTAGATGGCTATTGTTACGTTAACCTTGATGTATTTTTTTTTATGCTTTTAAGTTTATTTTTGTGTGATATATTATCGATATCCTACTCCTATATGTTTTCACCTACAAATGGCATTCTGGACCACTTGTGTTTTTTTTTAAGTTTGTTTTGAAATTAGCATGATCTAGTAGTTATTATTTGTGAGCACCCCTAAAACTTTTACAGTCATGTATTATCATAAAGTTGATGTCTTTAACACTTTAAACCCTTTTAGTTATGAATCTATTAGTTTAGACAATTTAGTTTTCTTTGATACAATATGTATGAATTGTATAAGCTTGTGTATTGCTTGTCTTAGTTGGTTTACTATAACATCAAAATATCCTCTTAATGAGCCTATATATTAATGTGTTGTATGATATATTGTAGTGTAGATTTCCACATTTGAGTTAGTACATCCTAAACCCAAACCAAAATAGGTATTTTTAAGGACCTATTTATCTCTAAGTCTAGTCTTTTGAAGAAAAAAAAATTATCTAGTTTTTTTTATATCTTATCCTGTATAATGGTCGAAGCACTACAAACCTAGATCTTGCACTTGCTATATTCTCGGTCATCATGAGTATCCTTATAGTTAGTTGTTGGTGGTATTTTGTTTTGATTTTGGATTTGGATTTGTAAAATAGTAGTTGTTGTAGTTTGTTTCCTCTTGTTTTTAACAAAAATCTAAAATCAATCATACATGCATTCATCTTAGCATTTGAACCACTTTGAAAGGCCCATTAGGGTTTTAGTCTATAATAAAAAAGCCATTAAGGGCTACCATTAAAATAAAATCATTTCAAAACATAACATTCCTTATGATCTTGTTTGCCGAATATCAAAACCAATGTTTTTACTATTAACTCGTAATGTTATGGGGTAAATAGACTTATATGAAGCAATTACCTTGGACATTAATGAGAAGTAGATCCTCAGTCCCTTCTGTTTTTAAAACTTTAAAGTGTTTTCTTTAAAAAAGAAATATAGGTCCTTCGGTCTAGTATCCATCAATTCTTTCTTATTGTAAGTGAATCTTAATCAAGCATTGCATTTCTAGAGTCAATTGAGGACACTAAGTTAATTAATCTTATATTTTCTATATACATCAATTCCACACAAGTTTTCATTAGGGGTATTAGGTTCCATTAGTGAGTCTCATCCTAACAATATATGTCAATGATATAGATAAATAAAAAGGAGTTGAATAAGCTGCCTCTTTGTAATGGTTGTGCATACATGAGTATTCTCGACTAGTGTGCATAAATACTATTTTGGGGCAACACCTTTAAATCAAAATATTAACGTGATTGCTAAACATAGCAACCAACCTTAGGAAAAATAAATCCATATAGATTATTTTCTGGACTTAGTCTATAAAGGGACATCCTAACTATTAGATTCAACTTCCAAATAGATGAACTTATAATGGTTACTATTTGAATGTTTAGGGTTGGGATATTAAACCTCATTTAACAAGATGAGAATGAATTAGGTGTCAAAGGATAAATGAGCTATCACCAGTCATTGTCTATGAACCATAGTTGCATAAATAAAACGCTTAATGACAACTTTTTCTTGGTTTATAACCAGGTTCATTGAGCCTAAAATAGGCATATTTAGTTATTCATTGATATCATTTAATAGACCACATTATTGGTCACAAGTTTTAATCATGAGTAAATGGTTATAGGTATATCAATTCATTAATTGTTATCAAAATGAATGAATCCCTTATAGGTCATCACAAGGGTAGCAATTAGGAGTGGAAAAAATAACTTGGACTTCATAAATGATATGATTAACCTAACCATCAATCCAACGTTTAACTCATTATAGTAGACTCATT
>Ga0325405_1001204_pt1 | contig 25943 bp, 11 predicted proteins | sample PopdelMetagenome_21_FD_205663 | JGI IMG/M metagenome (GOLD analysis project Ga0325405, IMG submission 205663) | Populus deltoides microbial communities from Bellville, Georgia, United States - Xylem-Control-R2 | ecosystem: Host-associated > Plants > Phyllosphere > Stem > Wood/Secondary xylem...
TGCATAGGTTTTTTTATTTAAAATTAAATTAAAAAACACATTTAAAAGTTTGCAATGAAGCATGGATGAAATAAATAGTATTAACTTACCCTTTTACCTTTTATATATATATATATATATATATATATATATATATATATAGAGAGAGAGAGAGAGAGAGAGAGAGAGTAGCTTTTGTAATTAGTCAAGAAGTTTGAGTGTTCATAAATTTCTCTTTAATATTATTGTGGGTTTTTTTTTAACAATTAGTATTCCTTAGTTCCAGAAGATTCTATACTAAAATCTTAGAGATTAACCTGATAATTAAATATTATGATCAGAAGGTATATTTTTTCCACTAACTTTTTATTTAAATCCAATATCTAGAGAAGTTGAATTATTTTCAATGGACTAGATCGATGAAGAAAATGTGCTATATTATCTTCAAATTAAAAAAAAAAGAAATTAAAAAGGATTCTACACTGGTGTTGAGTTGTAAAATCCAAACAGTTAAAAAATATCTAGTTAACATACTTCTGTTTTTCATTATTTATTCTAATTATAAATAAATTCTTAGATTCTCTCAGAATTTTTTTACATTACTATGTGATTGATGAGCTTTCCATGCTTAAAATTAATTTTAAAGGAAAAACAAAACCGGCAAGCGTGGGTTACATGCATGTTATGAGCAAATATCTAATTGAATTTGCTCATAACTGTGGGAGGTGTTAATATATAAAAGGAAGAGCAATTCTTCATTTATTGAATTCAGCTAACTGAACAAAGAAAACATAAACAGCTACACATGTATTTTATTGAGTATCATGATGAAAACGAAGGGGGAGAGAGTAGGAGGTCTTCTCTTTTTACCATACTGTTCGAGACCTCCGCCTACTTCTCCCACCATGTATAGACTTCTATCAACACCATTCTTCGAATAAAAAACTCGTGCTACAATGTATGTGGTTTTAGCTTTACCGAGATGTCATTTTCCGAACAATAATGCCTCATTTCTCCCTCGACAGCGATTCACCGACACACACCCCGACGATATTCTTTGCACTTGCATTAAAACAAAGCCTAAACTATGTGGACGCGAGCACCCCTTACCGCATTCCGTTTTCCTCCAAAATTACCCACAACAACAAGAAAACGTCATCACTAGTTGCAGAAACAAATCAAAGGAACATGCATCAATCGGTTATGGGCAACTATCAACTATCCCCCGTAGGGTCTGATATCGAGAGATCATAATTAAAATCACGTGGAAGGTTTTGCATCACTTTCATGTTATCCATAAGAAAGTTGCAGAAATAATTTATAGGAGGGTTAATAAATTGACTTTCAGCAAGCTTCCACGACTCATTTTCTTCTGGTTTTTGTTATTTATCACAGAATGTTCAATGTGTGGCTGTATAGCACTATAAACGTCATGTCCAGCGTGTTGCCAAATAACAAGGTCTAGGAAAATAAAAGACATGGGCGTGGCATGGTGTCGCTTGACATAATATACGGTGTATAGGTCCCGGTTTATGACGGTTTATTGGGACCCATGATTTCGTACACGGCGTCATATGAAATTAGTAGTGGAAACTGGTTGCTCTTGAAATCGGGAAATATGGATGTTTTGTCCAAAGATTTGTTTCCATAAACCGCAAATAGTTGCTACAGTTCGTGGACGGATGAGATTAGCAGTTTTGTCGCTCTAACATGTAATCGCACTAGTATTTGACAAAACATTCAAACAAAAGGGGGGGAAAGAGCAAGAAAAATGGTAAATTAAACTCTGAAAATGTTGACTGGGATCATAGCCTGAGGCCCATGGCCCTTCAGATGAACCCAGAAAAAGAACTACCTCTTTCTCAAATTGGATTTTTATCTCGTGTAAGTTTTATGGGAGAGAGAGATCAATTAATTTGTATGCCATCGTGATAAAGATCCTAATTATTGGATGTTTACAGTTCCTGGATCCTCACGACATCATAAACATCTCGGAGCCAGACCCAGTTGCTGATTATAATTCTTCTGGGGGTCTGATAGCTTAATTCCAAGAAATTCTTTGGTAAAACATTCGGTATCAATCTTTGAGCGTGTCACTAACACTAACAACATCCTTCTACTAAGTTTGGAGTGGTTTATATATATTAATCTACGGGAGAGGTTTAGGAAAGATAGTAATAATATAAGCCGATCTCATCACATGATGTTAAAGGTGTTATATTTTTGTCATGATCATGAAAGATTTTCCTGGTTCGTAAGATTACCACAAACATCTAATATTAACCAATAACCAAATATTACTAATTTATCAACAAAACACTTGGAGGTAAAGGTTGGTAAAGGGAGCATTTTCTTATTTGGACATGGAGGGGTGGAGGGGTTTTCCCTTTATTTTTTACTCCCAGTGAATGAACAAGGAGCCAAAGCTGAAATATAGACACGAAATGGGGCAAAGAAGAGAGGGAGAAAATGACAGATTACCTAAACCTGTATTAAAAAAAGGGCAGAAATTACGCTTAAATGCTGACTGTAAATGTGCTTGCTGAGTCAAAATAAGCTTGAGCCTTGAGGTTTCTTGCAAGAAAACGAGAACTCCACCTTTTACCCTTTTAATTCTCATATTTGTTTTGTGTTTCAAAATGTTTTTAAAAAAAAATTAAAATTTTTTTTCTTTACTTGAAATTAATATTTTTTTTGTGTTTTTAGAACAGTTTAATATACTAATGTTAAAAATAATTTTAAAAAAATAAAAAAAATATATTATTTTAATATATTTTCAAGCGAAAAACACTTTGAAAAATAATAATTACCACATTCTCAAACACGCCAAAAAAAGTGATCTAGAAGGTAACCTAGAGTACCAATTTGATAGTATACGGCGATAAGAGTGATTTCTTTATATCTTAATTTATTTTACTTGTATTACTGAGTAGCACCTTGGAGGATCAAATTGACCGGCGTCAAGTCTCCTCTTTCGTGTCCATCTCAATTAACCAGAGTTTGCAATAAAATGATAAGGGGTGTTGGGGATTCCGACCCCCTACGCGAACTAGTGATATTCTGATAGTTGTACATTGGAGGCTTAGAATACTGACACACAATATTTAATATGGTTCAGCAAATTGCCTACATCCACGAGAGAAGTCCATATTATTAAAGATAGATAGAGAAAAGGTTACGACACACATGGAGGAGGAGGATCACTTCACTCAAACTCAACTACCATTGCTCTCACACACTGCTGCACATGACAGCAGGGCTGCTGCCTTTGGCAGCCCCTCTTTCTCTTTTCTTTCTCTTTCTTAGCTCCCTCTCACTCTCATTCTTGGCTCTTTTGGTGCCTATTTATAGGCAAGAATGGTGCCACCAGCTCCAGCTCTTCTTCAATAATGGTGGCTACCAAACTTTGACATTTGATAGGTTGCACATGGTTGGTGCAGCTCCACCTCCAGCTGCTGCATTTGTCAATGGACGGTGCCGTCCATTAATGGTTGTTGCACAATAATGGCAACAAATATAACAATCACCCCTTTTACCATTCATGTAGGGCAACTGTCCGCTTGCTTCTTCAGCACAAGCTTGCATCTCGCAGCTCTTCCAATCTTACCATTCCGAGAGCGTCTTTAGCCAAGTTTACAAGTACTTGCCAAACCTTTCAATCGCCAGAGTCACCAAAGCACACCCTTGCTTACACCAAAGGATCACTTCAACCAGATGGTCTCCCACATCACATCTAAAGAGTGTTTAACGCTTGTCTCTGGAACACAACATTCCCCTTCGAGTGTATCAACTATGCTCGGTCCGAAATGATTTTTCAAGCCTCACATCAAGGCTTACAACACCTCCTCAAATGGAAATTTCTCTTTCCAAGTGCAACAGTCATTATTCGAGTATCTCAATATGATCACAAGCTCACCACTCTTCCAAGAGTCTACTCATCCAGGAATTGCGTCTACCTTTTTTTCCACCCTAGGAACCACGCCTTACTTCTCCGTGAGTCTCTTGTTCTTAGTCTTAAGAGTCCAGGTAGCTCTCCACCTTTAACCATTGGGGCAGGCCATTAAGGTTGATCCATATCTATCTTCATACTCTGAGTATTACAATGCCATTACCGAGGTCATCACCTTGACAAGAGTCAACTTGTTCCCGGAACCTGCGCATGCCCTTTGCTCATTCCTAGCAGTCGTGTCTTAATGCTCCACAAGTCATCCATTTATTGTCCAAGGCAAATGTCTTTTAGCTCATTAATCTTTAGCATGAGAGCAATATCCATGAAAGTCAATCTTGCATTGGTCTCCATACTCATCATACCACTTTATTGGCTATACATATGCACTTGTCCACTCATATTCAGCCATCACATTGGCTTTGGGGTGTTCTGAACTTGGGCACATATCGTGGCCCTCACACCTTCTCTTTGAGGTGTTTTCGTCCGTTGTCATGGGGCGGTCTGAACTTGAGCTCATATTATGGCCCTCACATCTTCTCTCTAAGGTGTCTTCACCTTTTATAGGTGGTCGCATCCTCCTTCAACTGAGATGCTTCAAAGTGGCTCCAAAATTCTCTACCACTATGTGCACTATGGGAGAGATCACTACTACTGATCACATAGAAAGAGAGAGTTGCGGTACATTCCTCACAATCCTCCATCTCGATTTCTATGTTTGGAGCTTTACGCCCTTCATCATCATGCTTGACAGCTCCACCTACACCAACTCTCTTTGGTGTCTTCGCCTCTCATCATAGGTGGTCGCCTTTTATCACAAGCATTTGCACCCTTGCAATTAGGTGACTTTATAATAGCTCTTTTTTCTATCCTTGCATGCATTGGAAAGGTCCTCGCATGTTGTCTTTATCAAGAGCAAAAGAGACTTCCTGTTGTACAACCTCTACAAAGTCTTTGCTCTGAGCTTCCTCTAGGAACTCTTCTTCTCCTTGCACTTGTTGTCTCATTACAATACCTCATTAGATCCTACGGATACTCCTGCATAATCTCTGTGTGCCCTCGTGCAATTTATGTTCTCTAGATTTCTCCATATTCCTTGCTTTTATGTTTGGCAGCAGCTCATCCTCTCACAACACCTATCCAAGTCAAAATAGGGTGCCAATCTTTATCCCCTTGTTGTATTTCTCTTTCATTATCAGGGTCTTCATCAATTCTCCCGTCGAGAAATCACAGTCACCAAATCTAACTTCTTTGGAGAAATCACTATCAGATCCTTGAACATACAGAACCCAACTGTTCCTTGTGTCGTCATCTTGCTAGTCTTCAACCATTTCATTACAAACTGTTATATATATAAATATAATACCATATAGATAATCCTTCAACTAAGCAAGTTCCCAGGAAAGATTGGAGGGGTCACACCGGTCCCGCTTAAAACCCAATCTCCTAGACAGAACTTTTTAGGTCATATCTATCCATTGTATTGTCTTCCATATATACAACCATTTGCTAGCTTTATTGCGGCTTTTCTTTACAAGTAATCTGGAATATTTTAGTTTTATATATGATTTCTCAACATCTGGCGAGACTACCAGTGCTTAGATTCGTCAAAATTGGTCTTTATCAATTTCCACTCTTCACCTATAATTGTCCACATGATCAGGTGTCTAGAGTGTCCCAATTTTACCTTTCTTTAAGGCAATTAAAATTCTCCCCAACTAGCAGTTCAACACATATAATTGGACAAATGTGTGCGACTTCTTCTTCTTCATCTCTATCGACCACCATGATAACCTTTAGATTCCTCTTCATTAGCCAATCTCTTTTTAATAATTCACCACCACCATTTTTGGTCTCAATCTCAACGATCGGACCATACCATTGCATCCAGATCGATCAAATTAGCTAGAAACAAGTCTGAAATCGTCCAAAATTGCATTTCAGAGGACTAAGATTTGATCAAAACAATTCTGGCTAGATGAGTGGCCCAGATTCAATCTTAGATCCGGTTGCACGTAGGATCATCCACACTGGATCCTATACCTCGGCTTGCGACTTGGCTACAAATCAACTCAGCTCCTCTCAGCTTGGCTCAACTCGGCTCGCGACTGATGATGTGGCAGATGGGTCCCATATGCTGATGTGTCAGCTGATTGTGCGTTGACATGGCACGCCAAATGTGCATGATGACATCATCATCCATCCAGGTCAGTCATGTGTGTCGGGTCTTCTGGTATTCGGGTCGGGTTAGGCCATCGGGGCAAAGAAGATGCGTGGCACGCTTGGGGTGCACCTATGCGCGTGGACAGACGCCTCGCCGGCACGTGTGGGAGCGTGCAGCCATGTTCGACGTACAATTTTGACGTTGTTTTCACCAGTGTGTTCATCTCTTCCTCCTCTACACAATGGTATAATCAAAACACCATTTTGACAACTTTTATTTTTGAGCAAAAATCAAACACCACTTTAAACCGTAAGCTCTTATACCAATTGTTGGGGATTTCAACCCTCCTGCACAGACCGATGATGTTCTGATAATGGCCCATTGGAGGCTTAGCATACTGACACACAATATTTAACGTGGTTTGATAAATTGCCTACATCCACGGGAGAAGTTCATATTATTAGAGATAGATAGAGAAAGGGTTACGACACACATGGAGAAGGATGATCACTTCACTCAAACTCAAATCCCATTACTCTCACACTCTGTTGCACATGGCAGCAAGGTTGCTGCCCTTGGTAGCCCCTCTTTCTCTCTTCTTCTCTCTTTCTCAGCTCTCTCTCACTCTCGTTCTTTGCTCTTGTCGCACCCTCGCGGCAACCCTCGATTGATTTCGGGGTTGTTTTGTTTTTGTGTGAATAAAGGAGTCGCCACTTAGTATTATGATCACTAAGAACCCTAACTGGTCTTTTAGAGATTCTAAGGTAAGGGACTGATTGCTTAAATGGAAGGTATTAGCACCTCTAGTACGTCATACCTAAGGTAAGTTGTTTGGTGTTTGGTTTGCCTTATAATTGCTATGGTGTTGGTGTTCTTTTAAATCGGTTTCCTAGGATAGGTTTGCTAAGATGAATGGATTTGGGTTCAAAGTCTAAAAGCAAGAACCCTTGGCCATTGTGGATCATACCTTTAGATATGTCTACAAAGTGCCAAGGACAACCAATACAGATCTCTTGAAATCTATGTTTGATTTAGACTAAATTTATAGCCTGTGATTTATGAGATAGGTAGAAATCCAAGGAGATTTCATATGCTTTAAAAGCTCATTTTTCCCTTAGTATTTCAAGAGTTTGCGACTCGTAAATCGCAAGAAGAAGGGACAAAGATTTAGAAATCTAAGGAAATTTGGAGCGCTTTAAAAACCTCCTTTTGCTTTAGTGTTTCATACTCTCACAGCTCGTAAACCGTGGAGTCAAAAATTGAAATGTCCTCGCTTATAATTGAGGCTACTTTTAAGGATGTTTGATGACTTATTATTTCTAGAAAAGTATTTTGGATATTTACCACTTAGGGTTTCTTTATCCAAATATTAACAGTGAATAATAACAAGTTATTCCCAATAATATTTTGGATATTCATCCCTTTGAGATTTTTTTATCCAAACATTAACGGTGAATAATAGATGAATTCCCCCCAAAATAAGATTTTTGTATTTTTTGGAATATTGGCTAATACTCTTTGGAGTTTTACAAACATGTTGTAAAATCCAAAAATACAAGAAAATAAATTTTTTTTATTGTGTTTAAGAAATCCATGCAAAAACACATTTTCTTTTAAACTTGGAATATTTGATTTTTTTTTTTAAAAAAGAAGGTTCAAAACATGTTACGGTAGTGACCATATGCAACACACAAGAAAACATTTTTATATTTTGTCAAAAACACGAATAACAAGATTAAACACAAACATCACTATTAACAAAAAAAAATATACCCATCTATTTCAAAATTCACAAAAAAAAAACCTAAAACAATTCATCTCAAATAAAAAATTCGACACACCAATTTGAATTTGAAGCCTAAACGAGCCTAACCCATCATTCTCTAAAACAAGACATAAGGATGCATGCACGAAAAATAACAAAGTTCTGAAACTAAAATTATGACAGGAACCGTGACTCACACCCCTTTACTCCTTTTCTAATCTTGGGAACTGTCGCACTCGTTGCATGCAAAAAAAAATAATTTAACCAAACAGACGGGTGGGGGATAACGAGGAGCTTTAAAGCTCACGATTCCTCATATACACACCCATTTAAAGGAAAAAAGAAAGGCCCGCGGCACTCACATGCACACCCCTTTAAAAATCACAGTCATGAACGAAACAGTAGCAAGCTTGCAACTTTGTTGCCAAAACAGAAAAAAAAACGCACATCCCAGACAGGAGCAGAAACATGTTTTTTTTTTTAAGAACAATCAGCAGACACCAGCTTTGAAATATTGCAAGGAAAGAGAAACTAAAACTTATACCTGCAAATCCTGCTTGTTTTGAATGCCAAAGATGACGTACCAGCCAATGGGCAAAGCTTCTGCCTTCTCGCCTCTGGTAACCAACAGAAAGACTCCTTCTCTTTCCTTTCTCCTCTCTCTGTTTTGGTCTTCTCTGTTTCTCCTGTTTTTCTCTTCTTTCGTTTTTCTCTCTTTTTTTTCTCTGCCTCTGCTCTATCTTTTCTTTCTTTTTTTTTTTTGTTTCTTTCCCCGTTTCAGTCAAGGTCTTCCAGTAACCCCCAGATGAAAGAAAGCCCCTTCTTTTGCTTCTCCTCTCTGATTTTGGTCTCTCTCTCCCTCCTTTTTTTCTCCTCTTTTTATTTCATCCGCTCCCTGTTTTTTTCTTCTGTAACTTCGTTCTTGTGAAGATTTTCACAGTCAAAAAGATGAACCTGCTCTCTGCGTTTTTTCTTGTCTTTCTTTTCTCATATTTTCCTCCTTTTTTCTCTTCTGCCTCTGTTTTCTTTTCTGTTGTTGCCCTATTTTCATCCCCTTCTTTTTTTTAGGTCAGCAACAGCCGAGGCTTCTATATAGCCTATACATGGCTTTATTTAGAGAAGATTCAATGCATTAATCTAGGATGCAAATCCCAGCTGATTTGCAGTAAAAAAAAAGCAAATAAGGAAATTGAAATATTCTGATTCCTATTCTGATTTCAGCAATTACTTTCCAACATTAACATATCATCCCAACCATCTATGTTTGGGATAAAATCCCAGCCATTGGATGATGGCGAGGTTCCTTTCTTTCCTTTTATAGCTAGGACCATGAGGCACTAGCTGTTTCGTTTGAAATGAGACAATAAAAACGTGGTTTGCAGCTCTCCAATCCAGTAAGAGAACACATGGAAACCAGCAGGAAATTTGTAAAGAAAAAGGAAAGAAATCAGATGGGTAAGGGTGCATGCTGCAAAGTCTTATTTTCCTTATTCGGTGTGGTAGAAATCCCATCATTTATGATGATCCAGCCCCCCTCTCCAGCTTCCAATATCCTTCTTCAATTAAATCCCTCATTTTAGCACTTTTCAATTCAGTACTTGGTCTAAAAGAAAACCCTTCGAATCAGGCCTGTGAACTTGGGTAAACCCTTCTTGCGGCAGGATTCTCTGCTTTCACAATAGATATTTGAATGGGAATATCTTGAGCTTTTGATATTGAAATCAAGCGATTCCAAAAGGCCCACATGTATCTACGTGTCCAGGATTACAACTTTGATGAAGGATTCGAAGTGAGATAAAATCATTTTAGATAACAGAATCTAGCAGAAATCTAGTTAGTCAAAAAGGTTTTCTTGATATGACAAATGTCGAGCATCCAAATCTGACTGATAGTCTGCCCTAAGAATAATGACCCCTAAGACCCAATAAAGGTGTAGGTCAATTCTTCAACATGTCATGAGTGACAGAATATAGCTATGATGGTCAGATATCATACAAAACCAAGTCAAAATCGGAGCCTAAGTTGGAACAAAAAATTACGACAGCAACATAATCAGTTGTTTTTTTAAAATGCAAATTTTGAGGGATTTATATGAAGACTCCTTATCAGCCTAAGAAACCTGACACTTTTGGCAGCAAAGGGGGAGGATAAAAAAGAGTAGAAAACAGCTCAAACAAGGTTTGAAAAAAAATATTTCTCTCTCCTCCGCTTTTGTCAATTTTCCAGCAAATATAAGCTACACTCCTGCACTTGGTTCAAAAGGGGTACACATCATCTTCAACACGTGGGGTCAAAAAATGAGTAACAACAACTCTCTTGGTGCCTATTTATAGGTAAGAATAGTGCCACTAGCTCTAGCTCTTCTTCAACAATGTTGGTTGTCAAACTTTGACATTTGGTAGGTTGCACATAGTTGGTGTAACTCTAACTCTATATTTGTCAATGGACGGTGCCGCCCATTAATGGTTGGTGCACATTAATATCAACAAACCTAACAATGGGGTTCTACATATTATTCAACGATGTTAACATTTTCTCAACTTTCCATTATAAATACTCAATCCCAACTGAAGCTCCACATTGCGAAAATTGCTCTGCATTTCCTTGTACTCACAATCTATCATAAATCTTTTTGCGTGTAGTGTAAATTTAGCATGGCAAAATCAACCTTCTCTAGGCCCATGCCTGTCACGGTGATGACACTTCTTGTTGCAACTTTGTTGCTCATGTCTTCTGAGGTGGCAAATGCTACGCTAAATTACGATGGAGCTGCAGCACTTACACTTGGTTTGTATAGAATCTCTTGTACAATTTATTTTGTCGAAAGGGTCATTAATTTTCTAGTTACTGGTAAAATAGGATCCTCATAGATTCTTTCATGAATTTACTTCTCAACTTCAATTCGTTTGCCAAAAAGAAGTATCATTCCATGTCGAGCATATTCATTTGCAAGTAGTTGTTAATTAATAACTTGGTTGCCTCGTAACTTCAATTCCATTAGCTACAATTCATTACAACTAATGAAAAACAAAAGGAAATGTTACTGCTCAACATGTATTCTTGTTTACTATTATTATAATTCTTCTTGTTATGTTTACTATTTTCCCATTTCTCATCATAGGACGAAGGGCTCTCCTAGCTGAAACCACCGGTCGAGGAGGCTACAACGAGTATCCTAATGGTCGAGGAGGCTACAACGAGAATCCTAATGGCCGTGGAGGTTATAATTAATGAGGATCGATCCAACTGGTCGTGGAGGATATAATTAACTAGTAAATGATAATTTCAAAGGTCTATCTAGCTACTATAACAATATATAAGTTTGGTGCTTGAATAAAAGATGCCCTCCAGCCAAGGATATGTTGTAATAATTTCCAAGGACATGATTTACATATCAAGGTTGTAGGATGTAATGTTTTTATTATATATTTGAAGTCTGTACGTGTCATATAAAGTGAGATTTTCTTAAGTCACAAACTTTATTTATTGGCAGCTCTTTCGTTTAATTTAATTTTATCGTTTACTTGTGTGTACATTGCATATAAACTAAAAACAATTTTATCATTATTTAAGGTTGAGATTTTGTGAATGAAAATATCTCTTAATCAAATCCATCTGAGGAGCTAGTAGCCTAATATATATATATATATATATATGATAGTTCAGCAAGATGTAGCAATTCCATGGCATGAATGATGGCACCTTCATTAACAAGCTAAGTTGTAAATTATTCTTCTATTAAAGTTCTTTAAAATAAAATATTAATATGATTAAAATAAATGATAAGTTAATAAAAATTTATACAAAAAAACACAGTTTTTATCTTTTATAAAGCTCAAAACCCTCTATCTCACATTAGAAAAATATTTAGTGACTTTAGTCTTAAGTCATACTTAGCTTGGCATGGGCACTGGTATTGATTTTTACATTAAATATTCATGTTTTTATATATTTTGATAATAACAATAAAATGAAAAGTGAATTAATAATATGTTTTGTTGAGAAAAATTTTAAACAAGTTTATTCAAAAAACATATCAACATGCATAATGAATTTCATGAAGAAATTCATCAAGAAGTCTAAGAATAAAGCAAAAGTGAAGACTTAGATTAAGTATTCATTTTAGTATCTCTTTATATCCTACTTGATAGCACAATTGAAATGAACTCACATACCTCATTATACATATATTTAAATGATTAATATATCATATGATAAAATCTAAGATAGACGATTCTAAGAATTCATATTGGTTAATCTGTCAAAACTAAAATTCTACATGAATCGGTTGATGTTTTGGTGTGACCAAATGAATCGGTCAATCGCTTATTCATCAATGATAAATACTTGAGAATTCAGTAGAAATTCTAATTGATCGCTTGGCTTGACCAATTTGAACTGGTCAATCGTTTGAGTTGCCAGTGGGGCTGTAATGACTATAAACAACTAGTTTTTGCTAGAAACATATACACAACTTGTCTAATTATAAAATTAAAAAGGAAATCCTAACATATATCATATACAAGCTATTCTAAGAGTAAATATAGTTCAAAATCATTAATCCTTAATTATACTCTAATTGGTGCTATTAAACTTTTATAATATAGCACAAGAGTATTTAATCTCATTCTCATTACACTTAAATACTTTCAAATCTTATAAGAGTTATCTTATGAGATATAAAGATATTAAAACTTTCAATTGTATTATTCACTCTACCGAGAGAGATAGATAAAAACTCTTGGTATTGGTGATGTAATTTCACTAAGAAAAAAATATTGATGAGGGTATATCTTCAAATGGAAAAAATCTTAAAAATAACATATCTTTAAATGGAAAAAATCTTGGTATGGATTCATCCAGTGGTAAAAAAATTTTAAATAGGAATTATCTTCTAGTAGTGAAGAATCTCGGGTTGAATTCATCAAGTGGTGAACAATATTAGTGTGGATTCATCAAGTGGCTATTATACTCTTGAACTTAGATTAATGAAGGAATATAATACTTATGTACGGTTTTTTACTTGAGGTGTGAATATAGACTTATTGAACCATATTAAAAATGAGTTTGCAAATTCTCTCCCTTATCTCTTTTTACATGGGTATTATTTGTGAATATTAGTGATATACCTAATTCATGTTTCTTTTAAATGTTATAGTTGTTTTAATCCTTAAACAATAAGTGGTTTTGGGCTTTAGGCCAAGGCCTAGGTTTGCTTTTTACTATCTTATTTTGGACTTGGGTTTGGGGTTGTTTTAAAATAATTCTTTGACCCATAAAGAATTATTTTTACCAACCCATTTTTTTTCAACTCATGAATAAAGAGTCTGAACAATTTTCTTCCTTAACTTGAATAGTTTTTTTTATTAAATACAAATAAAATTAGATATTAAAGCCAAAAATTATCATGTTAATTTTATTTTATGGTGTGTAATTAAGAATGATAAATGACAGGAATTATCAGAATTAATTCTACATAAGCTTTGGTTCCAAAATTGAATATAAAAAAGGACACAAGAAAGAGTGCTTTATAGACATTTTTATTCTTCTTCACCTTAATTTCTCAGATTACCTTCTTATTTTAAAGAGTTCTCTCTCTCTCTACTCTAGAGCTTAAGTTTTGATATATTATTGAGATATTTTGAATTATTAAAAGAACCTAAACCCCGTGGGAAAAACATTGTAGATACATCTTAGATTATTGTGGATTTTAATACTAAAATTATGATTTTTCCCTTAACTAAAAAATCAAAAGAGTTGACCTTGAGTGGTAAAATGATATTTTTGTAAGGTTAATATGGCATTCTTTATTTGTTTGGCTGAAACACTGTCTTTTCCATTTTTTTTAATAACAATAAAATTATTGTATTAACCTTAAAAATTTAAAAATTAAAACCTTTGGTCTTGAGGCTTTATAGAAATTTCATTCCACAATGAATAGTGTAATGACGCTATTGCCCTTACCATCCAAATATTTTAACATTGACTTCAAAGGCTTGGTACTAATTTCATAATAGTTTATTATTATTATTATTATTATTTAGTCTTGGGAGCATTTTATTATTTTTAAATATAAAATAAGGAAAAATCTTTTGCTCTGCAACCTTTGAGCGACAAGTGTGACTAATTCTGGTGGTCTTAGTCATGATTCCGCTATATTATTTGATTTGTCTTAGTGTCTTTTTTCTTCCTAGCTAGAGCATGTATGGTGGTTTGGTCCGGTTTGGCGCATATTTGCTTTTCTTTTTCCCCTTTTTTTGTCTCTTCTCTTACCTCGATTTGCGCACAGTTCCTTGAAAAAATACATCAGCCCTTCAAATTGTTTTCCCCTTCAAATTTAGTCCTTCTTCTCTTAATTACAAGTTTTAAATTTGAAAAAATTATTTTAATTTGAAAAGTATTTCAAATTTTATCATTTTTTTTTCAGATTTAGTTCTTATTCTCTTGATTGCTATTTTTTTATTTTAAGTGATTTATAAAATATATTTATTTTTGCGATTTCATCCTCCAATTTGTTTTCTATCAAGTTTGATCATTATTTTTTTAATTGCTAATTTTATGCTATGACGAGATTTTTAGATTGATTTTTTTTTCAATTTTATCCTTCAATATTAAATTTGTTAGGAATTGACCTTCTTCATTAAGCTCGGATATGAGATTTCCTGAGTTATAATTTTAGAATATTAACTCAAATTTATGAGATTCACCTAGGTTTTCATTGTTTTTCATGTTGTTAAATTAGGGCTGCCTTTTTTATTCTATTAAATTAACCAAACTTATCTTTTACTTCTTTCATGTTATTTTGGAATATTATCCTAGCTTTGCCTTAATATTTTTCTTCTTCTTGAAATTTATCCCAGCCCCATTGTTATGTTAGCCACATATGTAGTTTTACTAGAGTCACCCTTTTTTATCCTTTTTTAAATTATATGTTTTTATTCTCTTTCAGCCTTTAATATATGATCCATTATAATTGGACCTTCTAATTTGTTTCATTATGGGTTTCATAGTTTTATCACTATCTAATATCTTATATCATGGGTTTCGCAAGTTAACCATGATTGGTCCGGGTCAACCTGATGTATTGAGTGTCAATATTTTTTTAAAAAAAATATTTTGTCAAACGTGTCACCAATTAGTATTTTAAAAGTGGTTCAACCAACATGTATTGAATTTCTTACTTCTTAATATTTTTATAATTTTTTAAATGTTAAGAAAAAATCTGGCAACTACATAACGCAGGTCAAGAAACTAGTATTTTCTAAAGTTTGTTGGCCTTGTTTAGTAGTGGAACCAAATAAAGTAATATTGTTGGAATCCTACGGCATTGATTACAACCATTTCATTAACACCAATAGAGGAGAAATAAAAACTTAAGGATAGAAAAGTGATCCTTGAAATCAAATGATCATCATCCAAATCAGATTCTAATACTTCAACAAGTAAGTGCTAATAAATAATCTAGTTTAAATTTATGCAATGTCATTCAAGCATGATTTTTTTATGACTATGATCCTATGTGTATAGTATATATGATGCAGAAGGAAGCAAAAATAAAGAAAAACAGCAAGCAAGAAAGACAAGGTTTTGACCAAATAAGGTTTCCACATTAAGAACCTTGACTTGTGGTTTTATTTTAAAATATAATTCTAATATATTCTATCTCTATAAAAGGTATACAACTTTTTAAATAGGTAAGAATTCAACCTCTAAAAGGTAAAAAATCAAAATCCTAAAAAAAAAAGAAAAAAAATCCAAAATTAATAAAAAATCTGAAAAAATTAAGGGATAATAACAAAATTATCTCAAACAACATTTTCATGGCCTAATTTTAGGGTGTTTTGAAACTTGGCTAGTTACATTAAGCTAAGTCTCTTATAAAACTAGGCATGCAGAATAATCCGATAAAATTTGAGATCGATCTAATAATTCAATTGAAAGTTATAGTTATTTTATATTAAATTATTAGTCTGGAATGATAGGCTTCCTTTTGGATTTAATTCTATCCCACATGCCCATAAAAGAGTTTGCTAAGTTTTTTGCATAATCCATTAATAAAAGATCTTCATCTAACTAAGGGTCTATTTGGGAGTATAGTTGCGGTTCATTTTCAAAATGTTTTTCATGCCAAAATACATCAAAATATTATTTTTTTATATCTTTAGCAAAAAAAAATAAATTTAAATAACTAAGATATTTTTATATATATATTTTTAGCAAAAAAAACACGAGTTGCCTCCCGTTTCCAAACGTTCTCTTAAAATCTTAAAAAATTTCAAACCCATCTACATCAATTTATATGCTTTACCTTGTAGTTGAACTAAATAAACAATTAATCTAAATTAATATTAAGATTAAGATTTTTATTCAGATCACTAAGAAAAATTTTATAACACTATAGCGACAGAGGGACAAGTCGAACGTCAATTTAAGGCATAATTAAAAGATAGTGATCCACCAGGAAATCATGTTTCAAGGCCTAGCTCATGAATAACATCTACAACCCTTTCTTTTCTTCTGTTGCCTGCTTAACTCATTAGGAAGACGAAGTGATCCAGCATAAGTTAGATTTTTCTTAAATGTAAGGTGGGTGATTAATGCAACACCATCCTGCTTCACAAAACCAATCCTGTTTCACCCATTTTATTATAGAAATAAACTTTCAGCGCCATTTCACTCTATCTTTTTTCATAGTGTATGTGTTATACATAAAAATTAATTAAGAAAAAGATGAAGTCTGGGAGAGGAAGAATGGACCAAACTTGGTTATGAAATCAAACTTGGTAGAAGTCTAGACTTATATAATATTGGGCTATTTCATATTTGTATGGATCAAAGGTTACGTGAGAAGTTCAATTGTAGTGAAGATAAAATGTGAGCAGCAATCGATGTGAATAATTAGACGATAAAAAAAGTTTATATATAATATGATGCAAGATTCTTAAAATAAAAAAATAAGAAATGGATGAATCTAGGTAATTTGAAGACAAAAGAGAATCTATATGTTACTTGTACGCTTATAACTAGTAAGCTATAATAAAAAAGATGATACTTGTCGCGCCCGACATCGCAGCAGCCTTAAAAAATAATCTCTTGATTTATGAAAAAAAAAACAGATTTCTGGCATCTTGTTCTTTTATGAACAAGGTCTTGTTTAAGGAGTCGCCACCTAGTATTATGGTCCCTAGGAACCCTAACTGGTCAACTGAGATTCTATGGTACGGGACTAGTTACGTAAAAGGAAAGATATTATCACCCCTTAAACGTTCTGTCTAAGGCAGACTGCATTGCTGGTTTTGTCTTAAATTGCTAAACATTTATTCGCTTATGCTATGATGATTTGTTTATAATATTACTAACTCTGGCGCCAGTGAATATTCGATCTCGAATAATTCCAACTCTGGCGTTGGTAAAAATTTCCCCAATGAATAATTCCACCATGAATAATTCCAACTCTGACGTTAGTAAAAAAAATTTCCACCATGAATATTCCAACTCTGGCATTGGTAAAAATTCCACCACGAATAATTTCAACTCTGGCTTTAGTAAAAATTCATGGCTATAAAAAAAAATTAGTATATTTTCCTTTTTTTATTCATGATCTTGATATCATTGAATAAGTTGATAAAAATACATTTTTTATCATACATGCAAAAAATCTTATTTCTACACTTTCTATTTTTTTATTTTTTTATATTTTTTTTGGGCTGGACCCGGCAGGCCTAGCCGGGTCACAGGCTTGACCCGGCTGGCCATTGTTTCTGTTTTTTTACCCGCAGGCGTGCGTGAGCAGCTCACGCACGCCTGTTACAACAACATGCAATTAAAATGCAGGGAGGGACAATGCAACTTACCTGTCGCTGCACTTGAAGACGGGGATGACAACTGACCAGCGTTACTCCTCTCTGTTACTGCTTTCTGTCTACTCCTCTGTTTTAGCTTTCCTTGTTCCGTCGTCTTCTTCTTTTCTGTTTCAGTTTGTTCCCCTACTCGTCGTCTTCCCCGCTCGTCCGCGTCCGTCTGTTTTTTTGTTCTTCTCGTCCTCCGGTTCTGTCCTCTCTTTTTCGTGTTTCTCCTCAGCTTCTCTTCCTTCTCTGTGGCCTTCTCTGGCTTATAAAGCCAGAGAATGGCCTTTCTTCACGTGTTCGTGCCTCACAATCGTGAGGCACGAACGCCTCTGTTTCTTTGAGAAGAAACAGGGGCAGAAAACTTGCTCCCCTCTGTGTAGTTTCTGTTCTTGCGTCTTGTTGTGTTCCCGGTGTTCCTTCCTCTCTGGAAGCAGGGAAACGGAGACGTGATGGAGGACTGGTGGGCTAGTTGCTTTCTTCCTCCGCTGCTCGTGGCCTCCTCTGTTTCTTTGAGAAGAAACCAGGGGAATGAAAGTCTGCCCTTTTTCCTCTTCTAGTCCCTCTTCTTCCCCTTGTTCTGTTTCTCCCCGTCTCTCCTTTGTTTTCTTCTTTCGTGTTTCCTCTATGTTCTGGGTTTTTTGCTTTGTTTTTGCTCTGGTTCTCCCCTTTTTTCCAGTTTGTCCTTCTGCTTTCTTTCTCTGGCTTCTTAAAGCCAGATAAAGTCGTGCCGTTGCACTGATAATAAAGTGATTGTTATTGCAGGAGTAACGGCGATGCATCGTTGGACATCCGTTACACAGATATTCTTTATATATATATATATATATATATATATATATATATATATTGAGATAATTACATATTAAATCCATTTTAGCTTCACAACTTAATTTATTAAACTCATAATTTGAATCATGGACTTCACTAAATTTATATTTTTAAAAAAAAAAAACTATTTTTTATTATAAATATGATAACAAAAATAGACGCTTGTAAAATTAAGTATCGAATAAATGTCATGACTTTTGTTTGAGACTATGATAAGCTTATAAAAAACAAACTGAAACAAATTATAACAACTAATTTAAAATTAATAAAATATTAAAGGGTAAAATTGAAAGGAAAAAAAAGCATTCAATCAAAAGAATAAAAAAATAGAAGTTAAAATTTCAAAATAAAAGAAAATGGGAAAAACATCGGAGCACCACTTTCAGTGTTTATATATGAACAAGATGTCATGCCCACGCGCTGCCGCGGGCTTGTGGCATGCCAGTGCGTTGTCGTGGACTTATGAAAAAAACATAAAAAAAATTATATGAAGAAAGACTGTTGCAATCTACTATGTTTTAAAGAAAAAAACTACAAAGATAATTTTAGAACAAAAACATTAAAAAAAAACTGAAAGAAAAAAAAAAACCACGTAGGAAACACACTGTAGCAATCTATAGTGTTTTGCGATGAAATATACAATTGTAATTCTCAACCAGCTCAATATTAAAAAAAAATGACAAAGATAATTTTGAAAAAAATCATAACAAAAAAAACCATGTGTGAAATGATTGTAGCAATTCACAATGTAATTCTCAACCAGTTCAATATTAAAAAAAATAAAATCGACAAAGATAATTTTGAAAAAAATCATTAAAAAAATATAAAAATCATGTGGGTAAACACTGTAACAATCCACAATGTTTTAAAGAAAAAAACTACAAAGCTAAATTCTTAACCATCTCAATATTAAAAAAATAAATTCGACAAAGATAATTTTAGAAAAAAAACATGTGGGAAACACTGTAACAATAAAACCATGTGAGGAAACACTGTAGCAATCGTTAATGTTTCAAAGAAAAAAAAACTATAAAGCTAAATTCTCAGTCAGTTCAATAGGAAAAAAAATAAAATCAACAAAGATTATTTTTTTAAAAAATAAAAAAATAAAAATAAAAAAAATAAAAAAGAAGAAGATAATTTTGGAAAAAAACCAAAAAAAAAAAACGAAGAACAAAAAAGAAAAAACATGTAACGAAATTTGAAGACGTTTAAACTATCTGCCCTCCAGTACACTGTAGCATTTGTGAAAAAACCAGTTGTGGGGAATAAATTCCCAGACAGATAGTTTAATTAATTTCCGCGCGCGTGGGGAAAAAAAAACATGCGGGGAATTGAAAAAAAAAAACAAAATAACAAAAAAAAATTGTGGGAAAAGCTACATTATTCTTCACACACATATTTTAGAGTATTAGTTAATAATGAATGAGGTGGGACAAGCCTCAGGTTTTTAAATCAAAAGGCATTCAATCGGAATAAGAAAAAAATAAAAAAATAAAAAGTAAAAAATAAAATAAAAGTCAGTTTAGAAGGACAATGAAAGTAGAAATGGAAAAATACCCTCCAGCTGATGTATTAGGAGATTGTGTGATATTCTCTTTTTGGTTATTCAAACCAGTAACTTGGATTATTAAAAAATACTTTGATCATATATTTCATTAAATTTAATAATTTTACCCAATCATATAGAATAATTATTTGGTTAACAAAATATATTCTACTTTTTGTATTGGGATCCACATATAATTGTATTTTGAATTTTAGTTTTTTAGAGGCTAAAACGACATATTGTTTTTTATTTTACATGTAAAAATTCATCTCATAGTATTTTTAATAAAAAAAAAACATATCTTTTTGAACTTACTTTTTGTATAAATAGCATCTAAAAATATTTTTCTTAAATATATTTTTTTTAAACTGTAAATACAAAAAGTTATCACAATCATAGTCATGAAACCTGACTTGACCCGAATAACCCAAGTACTTGGCTGGGTTACAAATCACGAAACTCAGGTTTGCAATTAATCCAATCAAATCTGGGTGATTCGCTAGGTCAACCTGAAACCACTCATCATAACTCAGGTGAGACCCAATTCTTTTTGTTTTATATTTTTTTTAATAAGTCAAAAAAATATAAAATTAATTTGTTGATACTTAAACTTATATATATTTTTATAGTCTATATTCACATGAATTATTTCTTAATTTTTTGATGTGAGTTAACAATATATGGATTATATCTATATAAATTGTTTCTTAATTTTTTGATAAGTTTTTTATTTGAGATAAACTTCAATTTTTTTTATATAGTTTACACATGAATTATATTTTAGTTTTTCAATATGACTATACTACACTTCATATTTTTTTTTTTTATAATCTATCTCTACAGACATTATTTGAAAAAAAGAATTCATTTAAGATATTAAAATCAATTTATTTATTTATTTTTTCAGGTTAATCTAGATTTAACTATATGGCTTGGGACCTGATATTTTATCCGTATCAATCTCTAAACTAAATTTAATAACTATAATCACAGTACTAAACACACATTAATTATGAAGATTAGAGTTCACAGCTTAAATAGGCCGAACCTTGACTAGTCTAATGATTGTAAATTCTTGCTAACTTGGTCTGCAAGCTACAAATGATACTGTCTCGAAAGATCGAAAAAATTGAATGGGTACTTTCACCATTACTCGATATATGACTAAAAGGAATTCGCTAGTTTTTGTTCTTCTTTTACATTGTATGCAACTTACCAGCAAACTAGTTTTTTTTATCTGTGCTAAGCAGTTGATTTGTTTTTTAAGATTTAGAAAAAAAAAATAAACATGTGCGCAAGTCAAAGATATTATGCATAATGAACAAATATATATATATATATATATATATATATATATATATATATATATATATATAAAACTGACACAATATATCAATCCAAGTCAATAATAATTAATTTATGAAACCTGTGATATGAGGTGTTAAATTGTGATAAAATCATGAAATTCATGTTGAAACAAATTAAAAAACTCAATTATAATGAACCAGGTATCGAAAACTAAAAGATAAAAAAAATTAAATTAAAAAAATAACAAAAAATAACTTGAGTAAACTTATATCGGTATTTGGCAGAACATTAAGGGCTAGGGTAACTTTTTTTAGAATCATGAAGAATAAAGTAAAGGTGACGCTAGGATTTCTAAAGAAATAAAAGAAACTTGAGACTCAGGTCATGAGTCTACTGAGTTTAATAAATTCTGTTAATTTAATTATATATAAAAAGAAAAACTATAATTTCATAATATGCAAAAACCAAGCAGACCCGACAAATCTCATAAATCCGGGTTAATCTTCTATAATCATAACCCGTGAAATCTCAAACTCGGATTAAATCAAGTTCAATTCTCAACTAATTTAATGTTTGAGGATAAAAAATCAATATAAAAAACTTGTCAAAGAAAAAAATTAGAAATAAAATGAACGAGGATGAAGTCGCAAAAAAAATCAATTTTATAAATTATCTCAAATAAAAAAGTTGGGAACCAAATCCGAGGAGTTGGGAACCAAATCCGAGAATTGAAAAATTAAAAGAGGATGAAATTGAAATATTTTCCAATTTGAGAATTTTTTTTTCAAAAAAAATTGCAATAAAAAACAATGACTAAATCTGGAAGGAAAAGAAATTGTAGGGCTACTGTGATTTTTTAGGGGTGACACACATATCGAGGTGGAGGAGAGATAAATAAAGGGAAAAAAGTAAATTGAATAGCTACCAAACCAGATGGAATCACAATGCACGTGCAATGTAAGAAGGAAGAAGACATCAAGTCAAATTGAATATAATGGTGAAACAGTGGTTTCTATCACTGTAGTCAATCGTACGCGCCTCCAAAAGGCTATTTATTTTTTATTTTTTATCAAATTACCACGTGACCTCTAATCCTAAACAATAATTATGAAAAGCCCATGTAGTCATGCTTCCAGAGTTTTAATTCTAAGCTATCCTAGTTCATAGGAAATCATATAAGCTATCCTAAATAACCTAACAATCTCAAAACACCCTAAAAACACCTATAAAAAAATCAACAAAACAAAAAATGTAATGGACTATAATTTTATAAAGCAATTTTATCTTTCAAATGTAATTATTACACCAAAATAAACTGTAATTTTATTTATTTTTTTTATTTTAGAAGAGTTTTTCCTATATGGAAGCGCTACCCAAACAAGCTCAAGTCACAAATTATAAACACAAAGGTAGCTTCAGGATCACCATCCATCAAAAAGCATGATTATACACAATATTCATACAAAATAGCAAAATTGCAACATTTCGTTCAACATATTCAAACATTCTAAAAAAAAATCATCTTTTATTTTAGTTTTTCTTACGATCCATATGGTATTGTTAGCTTAAGCACATATAATGAATTATTAACATAACATTGATTAAATTTACAAAATTCTACCTAAAATAGAATAATTAAGAAAATATGGAGTATGTTATCAAGGTTAAGGTGATGGATGAGATGTACCTGTAAAACACATAGAAATGTAGAATATATATTAAGCATATAAGTATAAACTAATAACTTTACCACAATCTAGGATTAGACACAACATTAATGGTCCTTTCACTAGCATATTTAAACTATGCTATATTTTCAATTTATTTAATCCTTCTCACCAAGTAATAAGCCTTCCCTTCTTTTATTACATTTATTATTCTACCACTTTCATGTATAAATTAATATTCCATCAACTATGTATCCATTCATCCATTTCAATAATCATAACTTATGCTTTAAGATGTTCTTTTACCTCCATCATTGTGGTCAACTTAATTTCACATCAAATCCTCTGCCATTACAGCCGGTTTAATTTCCTATCATAGCCTCTGTCATTACGGGTGACTTAATTTCTCATCATAGCCCCTTTCATTACTGCCAACTTAGTTTTCAAATCATAAAGCCCCCACCATTACGGTCAGCTTAATTTCCTATCATAGCCTCTGCCACTACGAATGACTTAATTTCACATAACTTAAGCATCACCATATCATGCATCATTCACACACCAAATAATTATGCAAAACACTTTTTAACTAAAATGAAATAAGGTGATGAACACATACTTAAAGCTTTTGTTGAGTGTGCTCCTCTTACTAAGAGTTTCACTTCTGAAGTTCTCCCTGAATTTTCAAAAGAATATCCCGAATTAGTACCCAATTTTTCTTTGGTTCATTTATCACTTTTACTCAAACATATTATCACCCACTTTCATGATACAATTAAATTACGAATCGTATTGTCACCCATTTTCATAATACAATTTAATAACCAATCTTATCATCACCCATTTTTGTAATACAATATAATGGCATGCTACTTTTGTATATTTATTATACTATAAGTAAATCAATATCCTACATCATTTCTTGTTAATCCATGATTGAAGGTTTAGTAGCTAATGCATGGGTCCTTTTATGACATTTAGTTGATCATCATCAAGATAGACAAGCTTCCATTTAATGGGTTTATTTTCCTTCACACGATTCATCCAACATCTAGTGTGTATTTAAACTAAATCATCCCTTACATAAAAAAAATATACATACACAAACTTTCTAAAACATAACAACTATGTTTTAACTCATCATAAATCAATATACATTTATTCTTATAATTTATCAAACACATAGTGTGCATTTAAACCAAACCATCATTTACATGAAGAAAATACATACACAATTCATCCATAACACATCAATCATGGTCTAACACATCACAAATCAATTTGAAATTCTACATACAATTCATCATCATGCCATAAAATTAACATCAAATCATGCCCTAATTAGAAACTATGGTGGCATGAGCTTTTGGCTCACTAATCACCACCATGGCCAGCCATCCATAGACTTGAGATTCATGGATAGCCTCAACTACACCAAATTGCCTCATAATTGTATAATTCCTAGAACAAAGTGAATAAGAACTCAATCAAACTAATGTTTTCATCATCAGTTAAGACTAACATATAACACTTCTAAAATGTACAACATCTAAGAGATATCCATTTCCACTTCGATTTCAATTAATAACAATGAAATAAAATGAGGATAAAGCCTTTTACCATATGTAGACAACTCAAGTTGGATGGGTCTTTGTGATGAAATTAAAGAACAAACGTTTAGCACCCTTTTTCTACCAAATAGATAAACCCTTTCTAATTATCCTAACTTCTAAATTCTAAGGCAATGATTTGGATCCTAAACCTAACAACAAAACACAATCCTTACCTTTCAAATATGGGTGTTGGACTCGAGATGATGGTTATGGCTTATTAAGCTTTGATCTAATTTCTTGTGTGATGTCCCAAATAAACCTGAAAACCTCCACTTACACACAATGGGCATATGTTGGATCATGGGATCCATGCTAAATTTGTCAACAATACAAACTCGTTCACCTACATGACTGATCTACCCTTAATGCGATATTTAAGGAATAATCTTATTGTGATTTATAATTTTCACACTGATTTTTAAGTTACAAGAGGAATCCAAACCATACAAATTAATGGAAAATCAATATTCAAACAAAAATTCAGCTCTCTTATTTTTAATACGATGTCCAAAGAAAAACCTAATTAAGATTTATAATTCATAGATCAATTTTAAGTTATGAGACAAATAAAAATCCATAGGAAAAAAAAGTCATATACAAATATACATCCCGTTAATATTTATGATACAAATTCAATTACTCTTAGTATGATATCCGAAGAAAAATCTAAATAGGATTTACTCTCATAGTCCAACTTTAAGCGATGATGACATCGTAAAATATTACAAATGATGAGAATAAAAAAAAATATAATACTAATATTTAGAACTTTTAAAAAATTTACCGTTAATACAACTTCGAGGAATAACCTATTAGAATTTACAATGGTAAGTCAATTTTAAATTGCAAAAATTATCAATCGATCGATATACTTAAACACATAAAAAATAACAAATTCACACATCAATCCAACAAAACTTAAATTCATTGTAATTCAAAAATACAATATCCAAAAATCAATCAATATAAATAATTTAAACATCAATCCAACCAATCCAAAATTCAAACTAGCGAAATCAAAATTCAACCCAATTCAAAAGGACAATATAAAAAAAATTCAAGCCAAATAAATAATTCTCGCATCTACCCAACATAACTAAAAACCAGTGAAAATAAATAATTCAATGCATTAAAGGTTAGAAAGGACCTTTGGGAGTTGTTGGAAGTCGACTGGACGCTGCTAGAATTTGATTTGGGTTGGTAGGGGTTACGGGTATATGTCACGTGGTTTCACACACCGGTGAAGGGAGGAGGCGCGTGAATCGATGGGATAGCT
>Ga0325405_1001205_pt1 | contig 25935 bp, 15 predicted proteins | sample PopdelMetagenome_21_FD_205663 | JGI IMG/M metagenome (GOLD analysis project Ga0325405, IMG submission 205663) | Populus deltoides microbial communities from Bellville, Georgia, United States - Xylem-Control-R2 | ecosystem: Host-associated > Plants > Phyllosphere > Stem > Wood/Secondary xylem...
TTTTTTTTTAATTGTAATGTTTTAATTAAAATAGAAAAAGTATTAGCCATAGTCGTAATCGTTCAAGGTTTTCATTTTTAGGCCGAACCAATCATAAGCCCACGAGAATTTTGTTGTCAAGTCCTTAATTAGGATTATAATTTCTGTCACTTTACAGCAACTTAACATGTATTATATCATACTCTCTCTACGCTGACCTTTCACTTTGTGGATTAATGTATAACACGCGAGTGTATAGCTCCTAGATTATAATGGTTTGAAGCTTGGTGGGAGTCGAAGGAAGTAAAATCCTCCGAACTGTCCTCCCTCGAGAGGGGTTGCTGCGAGTTGCGTGGAAGCATCGATTAGGTTTTAATGTTTAGCTCAACTTTAATAGATTTGATGCGATTCGGATTATGCACTAGAAAAGCCATTGTTGGACTTTTTTCAACAAATTTCCAAGCTAGGCCCGTTCGAAAACTGTTGACAGAAGCTATGAACAGGTGTTCCAGCTAGAGACTTTAAGAGACAACTTTTTCCAAGTTGCTCAATGGGCTTGAAAGTGTGCAGCCCAAAAGAGATCTTGATAAATAACTTTGAGGTAATTATGACCCAGATTTGTGCCGTGCACAGGGGATCAAGAGACGGAAAGAGCAAAATCTTCCATATTTCCCAATTCTCCAATGAAGTAATAAAAAAAAAAATCCTTAGATCGATCTGCCAGTGAGAGAACAATGTGTTGATACATTCAAGCTGAGCAAAGCTTACCACATAAACTAAGAAAGAAAAAGAACCAGTCACCGAATTTCATATCTGCTGACTTAAATAAATCCCAACATTTGAGGTAATCTTATTTCCTTAAACGTTGTTGTAAATGAGGGTTGCGTCTTTTGACTACTGTGTCTTCTTGTCTGTGGTCATGGAAGTTGACTCTTAATTGTTTTTTATTTGGCTGTTTATTCTTTTGATGTTCTTGAGCCTACAAGCCGTTGGCAGGAAGGAAATAACGGTGAGATTTCCATGAAACAATGACTATGAGACGGGATGTTCAAAGGACAAGAATATGAACCGCGGTTCAGGGTACTGGAGTTTACTCCAATATCAGAGCTTGATGCTTATATGGATGTATAGTGTTCTGAAGCTGGATAGTGGAATGAATTTATTCTCTCCGGTCGGCAGTACGACTCTTTCCTCAATGATGTTGCATATGATGGAAAGTTGCATTGGTACAACGGAAGTGATGTTGTCACTTATGATCCCTTTAATGATGATCAAACTATTTTCATTGATGGATCTGAAATTGTACTCTCACGGTCTGACCCTTGGATCAATCGTAGTGAATATCTTGGGGTATGCCAAGGATTTTTGCGGTGCATGCGGTTGGAATATGCAACTGTTGGCGGTGATGACGATAATTTGAGTGTTTGGGAGGTCAAGGACTATGAGAGTAGAAGAATGATCTTGACACGCAAAATCTTCTTTCACAACATGATCTTCAAGGACCAGATCTTTGCCATGCTAGCATGGCATCATTGAGTACGTTCTCTCCAAAGGCAGCAGTTTTCCACCCAAACGATAAGGACGTGGTGGTGCTTATTCCTCTTTCCCACCTTCATCTTGTACAATATCCAAAGCGGAGACTTGGAAATCATCACTCCATATGAATACGAAGGATACTCCTGTACAGTCTTGCCAATTGCGCTCCCTTGGTGGCCAACAATGTCGATCTCTGGTGATGCAGTAACTATAGTTTTATGTCCTCTCTTTTCTCTTAAGTAGCACCCAACAGGTGTATTAATTTTATCCTCCTTCTGATTTATGAATTGAGGTTTCTACTATGATTTATCTATGTTATAGTCTTCTTTGAGTACCAAGTTTCAAGACTCGGGGAAAATATTTACTCTGTTATAGTCGGTACTAGGAGCTTAGTTTGGCATCCATATTCAAATTGTGTTCTAATTCTTCTCCCTTAGTAGATTCTGCCGCATTCTTTCAGTTTCATGCTAATGCGATTGTAAATTTCTCTGTTGGTTTCTACACTGATTATGTTTGCGAATTATCATTTTTAAGGTAAGTATCTGAAGCCAAATCCACAAATTGATATGCTGTTAGACATCCTAGCTGTTAGCATATATTTTCAGCTCCCTTGTTCCCCTTACCAGAATTTACAGGCTTTACAATCTATTGTATAATATCTCAAGCACTTGTATTTTCAGAGTCCGTTGGCTGGATATGGTCACCTTCTCAATACTTTCCTGGAACCTTACGTCTGCTGATTTTCATGACGACAGGTTTTTGGAGTCTAGTTAGACCTTGTGCCGTATTCATAGTTGAACTTAATTCCCATTCTTTCAGCAACCATTCACTGCGAGAATTCAGACATTCCAACTCTTACCACTGTTACAATGATGCGCTCCAGAATCATGAACAAGAGGAGTAAAATCTATGAAGACAGGGTGTGGTTTTGCTAGACAATTTGGCAGTAGCCAATATCAGCAATACCCTTATTTTTTGCAGCGAGTGGATCTCAGAAGTTGATGTTAAGCTGGATGCCTTGGTTACTCCAGAAGCTCTCTCAGTTTTGATTTCTTTCTCTGTATCGTTGAAACAAATTAAAATTTGCTGTTGCATTGCATAATTTAAACCCAATAGCCTCATTTCAAATAACATCATCCTCCCAAGTCCCATGCAAGGTCCAAAATGGAGAGTTGAAATTCAGTGGCAAGGTTCCTAATGAAGATCATGGCCATTTACACCTAAACTTCACAGCACACGCAGCTCACAAAAGTACACAATTTGACGCACAAAAAAAGGTCTAAGCACCTATTTACATATGGAATATGTCTTAGTTTTGATGGGTAAAGTATTAATTACAATCCTAATCCTACAAGTCTATATGGATTTTATTGTCAATGTCCTTAATTAGGATTAGAATTTGAGACATAACATGATGTTAAAATTTGACATTGTTTCAATCATACTCTAGAAGTCTTGTCGCAATCTAATTCTCAGTTCCACTCTTTCTAGGCTGACCTTTCACCGTGTTGATTCAGGTACAACGGCTCCTAGATGATAATGGTTTGAAGCTTAGAGCGAGTGAAAGGAAGCAAAATCTTCCAAACTCTCCAACCTCATTGAAAATGATTCTGATGGAGTGAATAGTATGTTATTGATCTGCTGCGAAACAATTCAAATCTCAGGGGCAATATGAACAATTCAAACAACGCAAGAAAAGGGAAGAAAACGCCTCAATTCAGTGTTGTGACTTGAACAATCCCAACATCTGCTGTAAAATCAAAAGCACAACCGCCTTCTCTTTCAATAACTTCGGGGTGATACAATCACTTGATCATAAGAATTTTTGTTTAGCCCAAAAGGCCAAAATCATTTGCCAAATTGATATAGAACAGGCATTGGATATAGAAAATTCACGTGAACTATACAAAATGTATGCCTAATAAAAGAGCTACGTGCATACAGAGGAAGAGATTTACAAGATTTCTCACAATAATTAATAAGCCAGACAGACGTCGTTGATCATCCATCATCACCTGTTCTGTAAGAAATGCTGACGGAGAGCGGTGCAGCATTGAGAAAAGGGACCCCTAGCCTTCACGAGCGGGAATTTAAAGCAACTATCTGCCTGAAAGTGTCCAGGCCAACGTTAGTCACAAGGGAAATAAAGGTGGCCAAAAGAGCAAAAGTGCCGTTACTATAGAGGCTGCGCCAGCAAGAAATTGCTGTTGAACCACACCTGGAGATGAAGCACCATGGCTTCGGCTGTACATCGTAGTCTTGTTCACAAGTGGGAGCTCCACCCCATCTTTTCGCAATGCCAGCAATTTCTGGCTGGAATTTAAAAAGGAAATACATGAAGTTTCCTGATACAGGGCTGCCTTCTCAGCGTAAAATAATCAACTGAAAGTGGTCTAGCCATTAATTGGAAGCCACAGCATACACATTTACATCTACAACGTGGATTGTTGCTTCTAATGATCCAATCCAACTCTAGGTTGACCAAGATGGTAACTTTTCTACAGAGCATGATGGATAAAACTGTTCTTGTTTGCTGTCAATGTCGCAAACAACAAACATGATGAAAGAACATTAGAAGTCAATTGTTCGAATGCAACTAGACTAATTTCCATGAACCGTCGATGGAGACAATTCTACCACCGCATTTTCTTTCCAAAATGATTGCTCAATTATGCTGTCAACCACTCACTCAGACTTTAGCAGACATTGACCACGATCGGTTGACTAATTCTAGCATATTATGAATAATCCAAATTCACATGCCATCATTGTTTTTTTTTTTTTTGTTAGTTAACTGGGTAAAATCATTATTGGTTGCGAATAAATTGTGTCGTTTCAAACATTAATTCGGCCCATCATTCATCACTATCACTCCTCAATTATAAACTCCCTGGCTACTAATCATATCCACAAACACAAATCCGAAATTTCTTGAACTTGACAGCTTGTCAGCCCACTAAAGTTACTAAAATTACTCAACTATCCTCAAATAAACATAAGATCATCAAACAATATAAAATCATCGATAAAGTTAAATTAGTAAATTTACCTGGTATAAGGCAATGGACAGAATATGATATCGTAGTCTGTGGCAGCACAGGTGTACGTGCTGGTCTTGTCATCGTACGCGTAGCTATACGAGCGTGGGCAAGCATGTTTAAAAAACAAGGAATACACGGATGGTCCACATGTCTCGGGCGTAGCATACCCCTCACTGCAACAAAATCTCGGATCACCAAACGCTTCACAAGCGCTTCTACATGCCACCGCACCCTTGCCGCCTGCCGCGGCGGACAGCCTCAATTCCTTCGGACACGCGCCATTCAAGTCAATCAAGCACCCCGTCGCGCCACAACCTCCGCGTGTCACTTTCTTAGGGATAACCAGCATAGGTAAATTATAACCGTCCACTAAGCTGACATCATAAAAATCTAACCCATCAGCACCGTTCAAGGTAAACTCCGCCAACGTGGCAGGTGGTTGGGCCCCACTACCTAAACACTCAACTTTACCAGACCCACAATCACCGGTGAGACATGAAAATTTGCCAGTCCGATCTTGGGAACAAAAGGTCCGACCCCAGAGCCGACCAGACCAAGATCTTGGAATCTTAACTGTTCTTGATTTACCGCTATTGAGGTAAAACCCTGTAGTAGGGAGCTGTGCTGTCCCTGCGCCAGATAGCAAACCAGGCCATATCGTGTGCCTACACTTGTTGATGAATTTGAAAGTGATCGGTTCTACTCCTGCAAGAAGAACCAAGAAATCAAGAAACTGGGTTAGTTTAAAAATTGGAAGATAAAAAAAGAAAATGGGTTCATGAAGTTAACTGGTAAATTACCAGAGAAAGAAGAGAGGGAGATGAGAGTGAAAAGAGTGAGAGAGAGAAAGAGATGATCCATGAAAGATTGAGGAAGATCAAGGAGAATGGTGAAAGGTAAGGTTTTTTGCGTTAGAGGGTGAGTAAAGAACTTTACTTTATTTCTTGTCAAGGGTGTGTGAGCTTGTGACTTTTTTGCTTTGTTTTGTGTGGTCATGGAAGTTGACTGTTAACTGTTTAATATTTGGCGGCTTAGTTTACAGTTTTTCTGGTGTTATTGGGCCTGTGGAAACTGTTAGCAGGTAGAGGTAGTCGTAGGGGGTAATCCCTACAATATGTGCCGGCTAGGTGTTTCAAATGCGGAGACTCAAGGCCCGTTTGGTATATATATCTTCTATAAAAGTGTTTAATAATATCATAATATTGTTTTTTTAAGTGTTTTTCTTTAATAAATTAAAATAATATATTTTTTATTTTTTTAAAATTATTTTTTATATCATCACATTAAAATAATTTAAAAACATTAAAAAAAATTAATTCTAAATAAAAAAAAATACTATTTAAGACGTAATTTCAAATAACAGTTAAACCTTTTATTTTGAATTTAAACTAAAATGGCTAAAAATCATTTAAGAAAAAACAAAGGTTAGCTAAGAATATAATGATTCATGCTTTATTTTTAAGAGATGTCAATGTTTATTTTCTGAGATTTATGCTTCATTTTTTAAATTATTTGATAACCATCCAAGGAATTTATTTAGGGTTTTTTTTATTAGATAGGAAATTATTTCTTGAACTTAAGTACGGTGGACTGAACTGATAGAATAAATATACTGACATTACCGCATTGTCAAGAGATCATATGCTGCCGATTTGTGTCACATATTGTCTGATTGTTTTTATATTTTAAAAGTATTTTTTAAAAAGTTTAAATTTTTTATATTTTTAAATAAAAATATTTTGAAAAAAAATTGTTATCCTACTCTTAAATACTCCTATATCAACATGGGATTGCTATGTATCTAGTATGCCCTAAATGTCACTAATGCCCCGTTTGTTTGCTGGAAAATAGTTTTTTTTTAAAGTGAATTCCGGGAAAGTGAATTATTTTCTGATGTTTGGTAATGTAATGGAAAATAAGTTAGAAAACATTTTCCAATGTTTGGTTTTGTCATGGAAAATGAGCTGGAAAAAAACTTATTAATGTTTTATTTTTTTCAAGTTTATTAAAATAATGAGGAAAAAATCTTACAAATTAAAAAGTTGAATGAGAATGAAATTGAAAAAAAAGCATAATTTTATAAATTATCTCAAATAAAATAAATAATAATCAAAATAATAAAGATCAAATCTAAAAATAAAAAATTAAAAGATGAAGAAATTAAAATAATAATAATTAACATTTCATAAATTATTTCAAATAAAATAAGTAACAATTCTTACAATTAAAAGAATGAGGACCAAATTTGATAGATAAAAAATTTCAATTAAAAAACGACAATGAAAAAATAAATAACAATTATAAAAATAAAGACCAAAATTAAAATAAAAATTAAATTCTAAGGGATGAAATTAAAAAATAAATATTTAAAACAAAATATATACAACAATCAAAAATTTAAAAATTAAATTTAATATAATCAATAAATAATATAATATTTTTAAATTTTTTATAACTTCTAAAAAGTGTTTTCTAACAACATAATTAATTCATATGGTGATCTGAGCAGGAAATCAAGCAACGTAAAGAAAAACCAACAAGACCATGGTTGCTTTAACAGACAAAAACCCATATTAAATATATCCCATTTTGTATCAAAATCATTCATGCGGGCACGTTTTAAGATATATATATATATATATATATATATATATTAGATCCTTCGTTCAATCAAGGTTCTGTAATCGGTTTTCACTTCCCTTGCAAACAATTCCTCGCTACACACACACACGAAAAAAGATAACGTTAATTCTTGTGAGAATTACATGGAAATAGAGACGGTCAAGGCACTGTTAATACCAATAATCTATCACGGAATATTGATTAGAGACTGTACCTCCGGTCACCGGTAATCAGTGAGCCGGTGTTATCTGTCATGGTTTCAGTTTTAAGCGGGCAGTTTGAAGGCTAGCTGAATAATGTTTTGAGTAAGGAGGGAATAAAGCTATTTGGGCCAGGCTGTAGAGTTGGCGATGGGCACTTCTCTTAACTACTCGGACTGTAAGCCATCAAGTTTAGGCATGTGAGTTAAGTCCCAGATAGTAAACTCTAGAACTAGATGATAAACGAGTCTGCTTAACATGTCAGGTAATCAAGAAATTTAGGTGAAGTTTGTAATAAAAAAAAATTATTATGAACGCATTAGTTGGAGGAGGATGGATTACCTATCAAAAAAATATAATTTTTAAAAAGTTGAAAATAGACGTGTAAAGGATTATTTTTGAGTACTTTGATGATTAAAGGAAAAGGAAAAGTTACTAATATGATTTTTTTTTGTAAATTGTAACCATAAACATCATAATGACATTTGAAGATGTAGTTGATTTGTGTTTGAAAACTATATTTTAGAAAGTAGAAATAATAATAATAATGGTAAAATCCAAAATAATATTATAAGCATAACGGTATAGAAGTGACAATAACAATTTAATTCTAATTTAATGGTTATTGACTCGAGTTTTTTTAATAGTTATCTTATCTGATAGATAATGATATAGTATGAATATTATTAAATTTAACTAAAATCTAAATAAATTGGTATATCAATATTGAAATGTTTAGATATTTATATTATGTATATCATGTTTATGTTATTTATATAAATATTTAATAAAAATAAAATAGTAATATATATTTTAAAAAAGTGTGAGTGTGTTTAAGAAAGGGAAAGAGAAGGGAATATAGTCGTATCAAAGGCCAAGAAGTTCTAATAAGACACAATGAAATACTTTATTGTGCTTTGGACCCAAAATGCAGCTTTAATGGTGTAAGAATAGGGGCACAGAGTGAACATGCCAATGGCTCTTTCGATATAGGATTCTTTGATTCTAAAAATTGCTACCAAAATGGAGGCCATAAAGGGAAGCTTGGATGATGGTGTTTGTTGATTAATGGACTGGAAATCGATGTGGGCAGCTGATGCTCAAGTGATGGAGTTGACCACGATTACAAATCATCAAATCAACAAGGGCAGCATCATCCCAAGTCAATGTAGTTTCTGATCTCATGCCTCTTTATGTGCCTAAAGGCGAACAAAGGTATGCTTTTCTGATAAAAGAAAATCAAAACTCATAAAAACTGTTCATTGTAGAAGGAGTTGATGGCCTAAAGTTTTTGATAAACTGGGGACCTCAATCATTGCTGAAGAGGAATTATATGCAGAATTCTTCAAAGAAAATCTCTCCACATCCGGCCAAAAAAAAAAAAAACAAGAACTAGCTAGAAGAGAGGTCGTAGGATGTGAATATGCAGGGAGTTGATTATAAAACATAATATCTTGTCTAAGGTGGCATTCACATCATTGAGAGAGGATTAATGTTTCAAGTTAATGGATGATTATGATTAACTTTCCCTTAAGGAGAAACAAAGCCGTTATGTTTTGTATCCTTAGTTCCTTACTGCTATGAAAATCACAGCAGAGGATGATTATTGTTCATCATAGGTTATAACTTTAGCCCGACGTATCACCATTGTGATTCATTTGCTTTTTGCAGGCATGGCGTGCTAAATTCCATAACATGTCAATTCTAGATCATTTGTTAGCTTGTCTCTGTGTCCATTATAAGGATGGTTTGGGCCTGAAGTGCATTTTGGAAAATTTTACTGTCGTAACCAAAATTATCACAGAAAATCCAATGATACATTTCTTGTCTAATGCCCCCCAAATTTAGTGACTACAACATACATTTCAAAGGCACAGTTTTAGCACAATCAGCATGCGATGTCCATACATGGTGTTAGTTTCAATCACAAGACATTGCAGGACCCACCATCTTCCTCTGTCTCAAGTGCTCGATCTATCTGTTTGAGAGAGAGCCCTGGAGCAGCTTATGAGATGAAAATTATTTCACAGATCAAAACAGTGTCTAATTCCATGTGATTTGGTAGGTTCCACAATTTTTCCCAGAAAATAAATATTCTGGTGACATTATTTTACTTCTCTCAGGCAGGGAGTAAATAAAAATTACTGCTGCACGCAACACTGTAGATGTTAAACTAGCTACTGCTTAACCTTGAGAAATGATGCCGGCAAATGGTCAAGAGCCTTCACCATAGCTCCCATAGACAAAGCGAATCCAAAGTCATTTGAATCAAATATAGACAGACACATCAGAGATTATAGTCTCTGTACATTCGAAATGCTTGGATGTTCTGATGGAGGACAAAGATGACGCTAAATGCAAACAAGCATGCAACAGTACTGTATGGTGCTTGGCACCACACACCATTGGTCAAAGGAGACACAGTCCACAGAGAATGTTTCTGGTCCCAGTTACTCGAGAGCATGACCGCTACCACGAATTGATAAATATGGAGAGCCCCAACAAACCCCATGAATATGTTCCACAACATCAACACAACAAAGCTTTTTTTTACACCTGGAGATGTCATGCCTTTTTCTTAATAATTTCAGCAATAGGTGGATGGGTATTTTTTTCTAATTAATATATAAAAAGACAAAATAATCATGATGTTTAATCATGAGATGAAAGGTAATCAATAATCTCTCCAGGTGACTCCTTCAAATTCAAAAAGAAGGGGCTGGTGAAGAAAATACTCCTTAAGGAGGAGTGGAAAATGTACAGTAGGGATTTTGAGCATAATTCTTTGGTACATCAAATAATTATATTTCTCTTTCGTTTTCTCTAAGACCACACCTCCTGTTACTTTTTAAAAAAGAATGCAGTGCCATGGTTCAGCACACTGTTTTTTTCTCACTTTTTTTCACTTTTTTTTTTCTCGATTTTAATCCCTGTTCATCTACAGTTTTTGTACGAGCATGCATGCATACACATGCTATAAACTCTACATGCTTGGCAAAAGGTTCAAATTAAAATACAAGACATGTATATAGCTAGTGTACGTAGTTATGTGCTCTAGGAAGGAAAAAAAAAACTCTTAAAAAAGTATACAGTTAAAAAAGTATACGGTGTTTGAGAGTGTATTTACGATTGTTTTTTAAAATATATTTTATTCATAAATATTTTAAAATAATATTTTTTTATTTTTTAAAAATTATTTTATTACATAGCAGTTCAAAACAATTTGAAAATATTGATTTAAAATAAATAAAAAACAAAAGGTAAAATCAAAATGCTCTGCATCTATCAAGTTGTCATCGACTAGCTAGGCTTGAAGAGGTGAAGAGAATCTAAATGATGAGAAACGAGAAAAGTGTTGAGAAGAATGCAATTAGTCAGTGAAGAATACTGGCAAATATCCAGAGAATTAGAACAGTAAAATAAAGGAAGGCAGTTTCCAAGGACACATGATCTAGCAAAGCCTCCACTGGTTTTATTATACTGTCTATATATATATATATATATATATATATATAGTCCTTAATGTTGAGGATTATACAAGTAAATAAGTCTTCTCCATGTGAACAAGGGATTTTGGGGTTTGGGTTTACAGAGAGAGAGAGAGAGAGAGAGGCTTCTCGAGTTTACAAAGCTTAGAAGGCCATGTGATAAAAGCAGCTTTCTTCTTCTTGTAAAGCGACCACGCCCGTTTGGCTGCAATCATGCGGTCTACCTTGTTATAATTTCTCTTCACATATTCCCTCGCTTATTTTCTTTTTTAATCTGGTCTTCTTTCACCCCCCCGCGCACCTTGTTCTTATACAAATAATTCTGTCGACACCACACTTGCTTGCTATTTACCGAAGTTATTAAACTTATAGCTTAGTTAATTCAAGACCTAATTACATATAATAATTCGACTCAACTTGGATTAATTTAAAACAATATCATTCATTTTTTAGTAAATTAAAACAATATATTTTGAAGGCTTTTTTTAAAAAATTAAATTAGATTTTGATCTAGTTGAACAAGTCATCGGTTAAGTTAACCACCATAACTCTATACTAACATTTAAAAAAATCTAAATTTAGATAGCTAGATCAACCGAATAAATCAAGTTTAATAAGTGTAGTTTCTACCTCGTAACCCTTATCAAAAGCCTCAAGCACTGGATTAAGTTGTGATGCCACCGATGCAAGTAAAGAATTAGAAAGATTTTTATTCCTTTCTTGTGTGTGAAAAATATGGAATATTTAAGAATAATGGTGCCTCAATTCATGCATAGTACATGTGAAAAATCTTGTACCTTGTGCACAGTCCATGTGAGAAACTATGTTTTAAAATCTGATCGCCGTTGAACAATATTAGCACCGATGTGCCGACATGAATTGGCCAAGATGCAACACCATGTAAGAATAAAATTATGGAGATTAAATTAACTATAGGTTAAACTAGGCGTGTAGAAAATGACACCAATAATCAGCTCGGGAAGCGTAGAGAACCACTCGTGCGGAGAAGCCACCCACGCTCTCCGAGTAATCACGCTTTAGAGAAATTAAAGCAATTGTGTTGTAGAAAACCGGCTCAACAAGTTAATCCAGTATCCGATTAATTCAGGTTTAACTTAGAATGGGTTCTGAAGAATTATATAGGAATTAACTTAATTAAATCGGTTATAATTTCGCAAGTTAATCAAATCAACTTGGTCAAGAATTTTTTTAAAATATTCAAACTAATATTATTTTAATTTTTTTAGACTTGAATTAACCGGTCTAATTAACATGCAAAATCAACTTATATAATAACTCTGCTGATTATACGATAATTTTAGATCAACTCATATGTACTGCTATTAACTTAACCTCTAAACTAATCTTAGAGCTTAATTTTAGTCAAATAGATCATAATTGCCGATTTGCCAGGATCATAAAGAAAAACCAAAATAACAAAAAGGGGCTCAAAAACCACTATATTTCTTCAAAAAACACAAGAGCTTTAAAGCTCCAAAAAGTTGATTCTACTCTCTTCCCAAAACCCCGGTTATGTAAAATACCTTTCAAACACAGCCTTTCCCACCCCTCAAGAACTCCTCTCCTGTCTTGTATATATAGCACCACTACAATATGCTTCTCTTCACTTCCATTTCCAATCTCAAAAGCCCTTCTTTACTGTCTACACACTATCTTTAGCGGTGCTTGCTACTACTATATAAAGTCACCACTTGAATTAATAACGAGTGAAAAGTAAGTGAGAGTGAGAGAGAGGAGGAGCCAATGGCTACTGATAAGGTCGTGGAGACAGTGATGGTAGGTAACTACGTGGAGATGGAGACTGAAGGGAAGCCTAAGGACATGAAAGCAAGGTTTTCCAAGTTCTTATGGCATGGTGGTTCTGCTTATGATGCTTGGTTTAGCTGTGCTTCAAATCAGGTTAATTTTCTTTATTCCCTACAATCTTTCTTTCATAGTTATCGGAAATTAATGCTTTTCTTAACGAGTTTGCTTGTTTTTTCGTTTTTTTTCCCAGGTGGCTCAAGTATTGCTTACATTGCCTTACTCATTTTCTCAACTAGGGATGCTATCAGGCATCTGCTTTCAGCTCTTCTATGGGTTGCTGGGTAGCTGGACAGCTTATCTAATTAGCGTGCTCTATGTAGAATACAGAACAAGAAAAGAAAGAGAGAAGGTGGATTTCAGGAACCATGTCATCCAGGTTAGCTGATTACTAACTAATTTCAACTCTATACAAAAAGTACAAGACAAAATTTTCTTATACTCTTCAACTTGTTAATCCATGTCCTAACACGGGTTACCATGTTTTTCTGTGTATTAATTTTATAATTCTCAATACAACAGTGGTTTGAAGTTCTTGATGGGCTCCTTGGAAAGTATTGGAGGAACGTGGGGCTGGCTTTTAACTGCACTTTTCTTCTGTTTGGATCTGTAATTCAACTCATAGCTTGTGCAAGGTAATTGGGACTCTAAATATGAAACCTACCCCTTCTTTAACTCTTGCTTTTAACTTTTTCCTCATTCAATTTCAATAAAATATGGGACTCTCCACAGTAAAGAATCACCAGCCTGACCACTGGGTTTCTTTAATTTTGCTGCAGCAATATATATTACATAAATGATAATCTAGACAAGAGGACTTGGACTTACATCTTCGGGGCTTGTTGTGCTACCACAGTGTTTATTCCTTCATTTCACAATTACAGAATGTGGTCATTCCTTGGCCTCGTTATGACTACTTACACTGCTTGGTACCTCACCATTGCTTCCCTCCTTCATGGCCAGGTAATTGACTTTACACTTAACCCCATTTTCATTTATTTGTTCTTGAATTGCTTAAAGACCATTTTAAATACCAAGTACGAAACAAAGAATGCATGGATTTTCATGCAATAGAGCCATGACACGTTTACCATCACCTTAGGACAACCTGTCCTTCACATGTTCGTTGTCTTTGAACTCTACAAGACCAGATCCTTGTTGTCCTATTTATTGTGTTGCCTTAAGCTCTTAATTAATATTATAATGTGTTAATGATGGTCATTAATGGGGTGATCATGTGTAGGTGGAGGGTGTTAAGCATTCGGGTCCAACCAAAATAGTGCTATATTTCACTGGGGCCACAAACATTCTCTACACATTCGGGGGACATGCCGTTACTGTGTAAGACAAACCTTGATTTATAATTCGTGTCTTCTGCGTTATTTACAAAATTAATGTTTCTACTTTTCTTTTAATTGTGTTTATTAATGTCTTTGCGTTTGAACTTGGCCATAAATTATAAAAGGGAAATAAGAATGAAATGTAAAAGGGCTTTAACGTCATTGTGAAAATGACGACTCCTTCACTTGCTGGGACATCATCTGACCAAGCGATCATCTAATGACCAACCTCTGTGTATGAGCTTTAATGGCTGATTTTTTAATACCCGAGTTGCCCTCCTTGGGCGGGGGAGGCAATAGGTCTCTGTTTCACTGGGAACCCTACTACATGCTTTTTAATGTAGAAAGCCAATCATCTTTTTTCTATCTGCTGCTCTTGCTTTTATTATTAGAAGATGCCAAGAGGGGTCCGGTTTTATCAGAGATTCCTGTGTGTTATATTTTTTGTTGAGAGGTAAAAAGTAAAAAAGATAAAAGACAAGATTGTCCATTGCTTCCTTTATCTCTCCGTTAAAGCAAGAAGAACTTCATTAATTTCAGATGTTATTGTTGTCCTAGCTAGAGCTTGTCCTCAAAAGCCTACAAAAATGATTACTGATGGGATCTAAGATCACTGCTCTTGTAATTAGGGTCTTCACTGGTTTACAAGTGATGAACGAAATGGGATGTGGTAAGAACCAAAATAATTTTACCACTTAGTTAGGGTAAATTTTATATTTACCCAGGCCAGAAAGAAATATGGAGGCTCGCAGAAGTATCATGTTAGTAAAAATGACAGTAGAAGAAAATCTTAGTAGCTTGTGTCCCATGATAGCGAATGATTCCCTTCTTTGGTTTGATAGAAATGTTATCATGAGTCCGGCAAATTTAACTAAAGAAATGAGTTTTGGTGAGACAGGGAGATAATGCACGCTATGTGGAAGCCTCAGAAGTTCAAGGCCATATACTTACTGGCTACTCTGTATGTTCTGACTCTGACACTCCCTTCAGCAGCAGCAGTATATTGGGCATTTGGTGACATGCTTCTCAATCACTCCAATGCCTTTTCTCTTCTCCCAAGATCTCCCTCCAGAGACATGGCTGTCATTTTAATGCTCATCCACCAGGCATGCACATACATTTTGCTGATACGTATATTCATACACACGTACATAAATAAATAAATAACAAAGTAGTATTTGTTTCGTGTGTTTGCAGTTTATAACATTTGGGTTTGCCTGCACACCACTATACTTTGTGTGGGAGAAAGCAATAGGGATGCATGAATGCAAGAGCTTGTGCAAAAGGGCTGCAGCCAGATTGCCTGTGGTTATTCCCATTTGGTTCTTAGCCATTATCTTCCCATTTTTTGGACCCATCAATTCCACCGTTGGGTCACTCCTGGTTAGCTTCACAGTCTATATCATCCCTGCCCTAGCGTACATGTTCACCTTCAAATCATCTGCTGCAAGAGAGGTACTCTACCTTCTTTACATTCTGCCAAGTAGTACTCCTTTACTATCCATCTCATCGATTCGTACTAAACCTAAACATGGAGAATGCCCAGCTTTTGTCAGACACCATGATGTCAAGGTTTGACTGAACAGAATCAGCGAAAGAATCAAAACTCGTTAATTAATGTCGACCAAAAGAATCATTAATTAGGGCTAATGGCAATGAGTAAACGGCAAGAAATGCAGATAGTAGCGTGTGGTCACATTCTAGCAGACCAGACCCGGACCTTTCTCCTAATCAGATAATGATATAATTAGGATCATGCTGTACAAGCCATCTAAAGCCATGATACTTTAACATTCAAGCCATTCGAAAATGATATAATTGGCTTGCATAAAGGAACGAGATATGTGCTGCACCACCGAGGCAGAGTATCTAGCCGTACCTGATTCTTCATATCTTGTTTGTACTCTATTAGATTGTCTTGTCTTGATGGACCTTTTCTATGCCGTATAGCTACAAAAAAATACGCGGGACCCTGAGTCCCCAAGAACAGAAAGCTTCCATGCTAGCCCTTACGATCCGATTCATTATTGACCCAGTATTGCAATTTGGCCATTGTGTGACTCTGTGTTTTTGTGATTGCAGAATGCAGTGGAGCAACCACCAAAGTACATGGGGAGATGGGTAGGGACATACGTGATGAATTCATTTGTAGTAGTGTGGGTGCTAATTGTTGGGTTTGGATTTGGTGGATGGGCCAGTGTTACAAATTTCGTACACCAGATTGATACTTTTGGGCTCTTCACAAAGTGTTACCAATGCCCACCTCCAACAATGGCGCCATCATTGCCACACCTAAATGCCACGGCAGCTCCTCCACCTCTCCATCACCCACACAACCTTACTCACAGCCCATGATTTTAGCCACTTCGAAGATTGCTAACTCCAAAGTTCTCAAAGTCATCTGGATTCCACCCTTTGATCAAGGGCCTTTCCATCTTAATCAGCTTGCTTGGTAGACCATGGACAGAGAGAGGATAAAAAGAATCAAAATGTGGTTGGCTAGTCAAAATTGTCATGTACTCATAAACATACAAATCCCATCCTATTTTCATCATAATTCTGTCTTTATCCTGCTTTAGAGAGTTGTTATGTGTTCTGAGAGAGAGAGAGAAAAAGAAAAAAAAAGGTCTGTATGAAATTTTTGAATATGTGTACTTTTAGCTACGAGATGCCGAAATGTTTAGCACCTGTCTGAGTCCAAGATTCTACTTTCAGCCCTTGTCAACGTTATTCTGCAAGAGTCAAGAAATAGTAATTAAAGGTTTTCTCACCTAATTAGAGATCTTAATTTGTGATGATGAATAGTTATCTTATATTGGAAAATCTCAGCAAAACATCGATCGTCACTTCGGTAACATGCATGCAATCATGCCGAATAAATGGTGTTTTGGATAAATAAGATCGGAGACAAAATAAAGTCACTTTCATTCATTTAGTGAATCTTTTATTTTATTTTTTATTTTTTATTTTTTGCTTTCTAATTAATACCTCGATTAGTTTTCAGTTTTCACACACCAAACCCAATTACACGAAGACGGGGACCGCAAATTATGGGTAAAAAAGTGATGTAGATATTGAGTAGCCAAAGATATTGCTATATATATGCTGCCTTCCAAAGTTTTTTGAAATATTTTTCTGGTTTTTATTTTGTGACCGTAGTAGCTATTTTATGAATTGCATTAGAAGAACAACAAGGACAGTATTAGAACATGAATTTTTTCTTTCTTTTTTCAGTTTTAATGATGGTAGAGTAACATATAAAAAAAATATAAATTACTAGATCAATTTAAATTGATATTTCTATTAAAACGAAGTTATTGTATTATTTTGTTAATTTTCAGAGTTGTTCAAATTAGTTTCATCAGGTCACATATCAATCAAAATAGATTAATCAGGTTTTACTAAATCAATATAGTTTTTAATTTAATTTAAAATTTAATTTGAGTTAATTTTCAAGTTACAGCTTTCAGATCTATCTATCGAGTTGGGTTTAACATATATAAACAAAACTAAATCAGCCCATCAAGTGAGAATTTAACAGCACATCCTTCTTCAATTTTGGAGATAAACCACTCGAAAGATCCTTATCATCATCTACTATCCATGCTGCCTTGTCACATTAGCTAGTCCATTCTAAACTTCCATGGCAGTATTTAGTGTCGCCTTCAATTTTTCATCTCGTTGCCTCATCAAACCTCTGCTCGCCCCTTCCCCTGTAACAAGACATGGGGGGTGCTTAGATCGATCGTGAAAATAACATGTCAGGCAACAAAGTCACGACCTGTCACTTTCCTATACCAAGCTCATTCCATGATTATAGCAGGTGAATTGACCTGGTAGAATGCCAACCAGACAAGTCCCTGGTGATTAAAAAGAAGAGAAAGATGGATAAATGACATCAGGATTGAGGCTACTGTTGCTCAATTTTTTGAGTGAATAAGGCTGCTAGAACTATATGCCATGAAGTGTCTGATGTGGGAATCTAATAAAAATCTGCCACTATTTATAAAGGTTGAAATAGCAGAGTCACAGAGTTGCTCAAAGTTCCCTTTGATGACAGACCTCGATCCCTTTATAAGAGCATGCGACCTCCATGAAAAAAAAAGCTTCATGTCTTTCTGTAAAGATTGCTTAGGTTCTTACACGGTTTCCTCCTTTATTCGAAAGACAAGAAGACAGTAATGTACGTGAGGGAGACATGCTCTTTGGCTTAGTTTTTGCCTATGAAGTGATTTAAAAAGAGTAAATCCAGTCATATTTAGTTTAATTATCGAGTTAAAATGTGTCTTTTGGCCCTCGAATTTAGTTTTTTCTATTTTGAAATACTAACCAAAGATAAGTTAATAATACATAAGAGGAGGACATGAATAAAAACCCAGATAGAATCTCAAGCCCAATGAACGTGAAATATATATATATGAAAAAGGTTTTTCTTTTCCATAGTAAACTTTGGTTAATTTAATTACTAGCTACCCCGTTTAACTACTTTCTTAATAAGCAGATTAGCCATCTTTAGAGCCAATCACCTAACCCTATTAAGGAGATGATTAAACATATTAAAAACTGAATTAAGTTATACTTATTCATCATCCACTGCCTGAGGCAAGGAAAACATGAGATTAGAAGTTCAGAACCTTTATAAAAACAAATTGAGTAGAGGGAAAATATGGTGAAAAGATCAGTGAACAGCAATGTCAGAATCAGAAGATAGCATAGAAAGAAGAGGAAAGATAAGAAAGGTAGAAAATCTTCAAATCTCAACGTACTGTTTCCTGTCTGTCTTTAACAGTATAACTTATATGCAAACACACCACCCCTAACTTCCAAATGGGTCAATACAAAATGAAATGAACTCCAAATCTGAAAGAGATATGATTGTGATTTTTTTCCATATAATTCATAATTAGATTGAAAAGAGTGAAAAAATAACTGAATTTTTTAGTTCCCTAGAAAGTCAACTTTCTCAATGGATGGAAAAAAAAAATCTCTAAATCAGAATCTATTTGCTGTAAAAATCTTTGTGAAACCCGTTATTCAGTAATTCGTGGCCAGGTAAATGCTAACTAAACTCACCAGGCATTACGGGTTCTGCAGTAAACTATATTTTTAAGGTATGAAAACTAAGTATTTTCCATCCTTGACAAGTTTTATTCGCACCAAATTTGATTTTTTTGGGTGGCAATTCATATATTCTGTAGTGCATGATGGCTAGTATATCTGTCTTGGCAAAGAAGAAAACACATCTCAAGAATGTGCAAGCAAAGCTAACATGCCAGCCCACTTAACCCAGAAACTTCATCTCTCAAGGTAAGAATTGATCGGCAGTCTGGTAGGCAAATGTCATGGCAATTATATTCTCCAAATGATATGTTGTTGGGTTTATGGAAACCCAGTCCTCAAGACCTAAAAGCCCAGCAAACGATTTGAAGACCGAACTTGGGCCCTTCCGAAATCACAACATTGACTTGTTCCAAAAAATTACCAAGCTCAACAAAGAGAATTATGCCTTGCAGTAAGGGAGACCTCCCCGGTTAGGTCCACAATAATTTGTGAGAATGGTTACCCATAATAAGCCCACCTTAAGAGTTTTTTTTACCCTAATGACAACAGTGAATCTTGACCAAGAGAACACCACACGTTACAAAGAAATGAAAGCGAGCACCTCTGGGCATGTATGGTTAGTAATTGACAGCCTCAGCAAATGTTCGTAGTTTTTTGTAGCATGTTCAGCATTTGGAAGGATGCTTCCAGATGCCACTCAAGATTGGTCACCGCATTTATTTCTTGACCAAGAACCAGTGTATTTTGGTCCCCATTCCATCATTACAAGGAAACCAAATGAAGCACAGCAGTAAATGAGCAAATCCCACCACCAACATCCCTGAATTGGTTCCCATTATAAATCCCATGCCGATAAAGGCAGCTTGGTTGATTTCTGCAAAATTATTTCACCGACAGAGAAAAACTTGGTTGCCATTTCTCAGGTGGAGTTGAAGGTTCATTCTTCTTGCCATGAAACAACCCAACAGGCCAGCACTGCTCCTGCAACCCGTTTTCAATCCGACAAACATAATCTAATGAAACTAATTAAGCATCATATCTAGGATTAGCGGCTAATCAAAGGAGCAAGTGGGATCTTAAAACGAGTAGACCACCAGTGGAAGGAAGCATGGAACCACACCAGATGGTACTGCAAAACAGGGAGCTCCCATTATTGGTGAGCTTTGCATTATTCGAGAGCTTTATGCACTGATGCGGTTCAAACTTTCCAAGAGAGAGAGAGGGGAGTTGTCTAAATAGCCCCCCCTTCGAACCTGCAATTTGCGCCCACAAGACCAAATAAAGAACCAATAAAAATCTAAGGGCATCAAAAGTTGGTCATTAAAGAATAATTTCCCTTTCATGGCTCTTGAGAGTCTAAAAAGCAATTTATCAAGCAAGATACAGAGATCGAGAAGCGTCGCAATCTGAGGATAAAATAAAAAGATGAAGATGCCAATGGAGCTTTGAATCAAACCAGCATGTATATTCATATATATTGTGTATAAAAACAGCGAGAGATTACAGCTTAGAACAAGATAATTGTTTCCTTCACCAAGATCCAATCCCTCTCTACTGCCCCCTACTACTTAAGACCTATCACCATCATACCGATTTGAAACCTTCTAGCAACTTGAAACCAAACAGACAGACAATCACCACCATTAAAAACCTTAAAACAACATCAAGACACTTGGATAGAGCAAGGAACCCATTAAGCCCAAACACTAGAATGAGTCACCGAGAAAAGACCACCTAAAAGACAACACCACTAAATGCAAAAGCAAAGGTAAAAGAGGTGGAAATAAATCAGTAAAGTGGAAGACTTGATAAAAATCAAGTCTCCTTTTTACTATTTCCACTCCATACCCTAAAATCAACGCCCACTATTAGGACACTCCCTGGCAAAATGGCCAGTACCGCCACAGTTGTAACACCCTCCTCCACCTCCTCCACCGCCGCTTCCACCACCATACCTTCCACCACCTCCACCGCCACCGCCACCTTGTGGACAGTCCCTGGCCATATGCCCCGACTCCCCGCAACTATAACAGCCTCCACCGCCACCTCCGCCATACCCTCCACCACCACCACTCCCTCCGTATCCTCCACCGCCACCTCCTCTCCGACCGCCGCCATAACCCCCACCCCCATACCCGCCGCTACCACCTCCATATCCTCCACTACCTCCGTAGCCTCCACCACCTCGTCCTCCGCGGCCGCCGCCTCCGCCTCCATACCCACCACCACCACCACCATATCCACCACTGGATCGGATGCCCTGAACTGGGTTTCCACCAGGAGCAGTTACATTAGCAGCCTTAGTACGGCCATCGTCAGAGTTTTCAATCTCAAACTCAACCTCTTCGCCGTCTCCAAGGCTGCGATACCCTTCAGATTTGATGGAAGATTGGTGGACAAATAGATCATCACCGCCATCATCAGGGGTTATGAAACCAAACCCCTTTTGGTCACTAAACCATTTCACCTTCCCTGTTTGCCTCTGATCGCTCATGGTGTTTTCTTGAAAACGAAAACCCTAATCTTGAAAGAGAGAGAAACAAGAAAGGGTGTGTGGTTTTTGGTTGTGTAGGTTAAGGCTTATTTATACAAGGGGGATGCGAGTGACACGTCGGATTCTTGGTTTGAGAATAACAAAGAGACGGCTGTTAGAGGAGATCAAATGGTTGGGGATTTTTGGGTTGATGGATTTGTGACCGTTTGATTAACAATAATCAGAAGAGATAGTAGGGGTAAGTTGGGAATAACGAGTTTATTTATTAGAGGATTGTCTGTCAAATGTATTTGGTAACGAGTATTCATTGGGGTAGTTTAGGAATGGTACAGGGTTTAGGGTTTAGTTATTAAACCCGACTCTGAGTTTGACTTGGAAAAGGACTTTGGTTACTTAATTATCGAGTTAGCTAGTGTGTTACCTGATCAGTTTAGGTTTTTTAATTCGGAAAAAAAAAAAAAACCTCGTTTCAGTTTTCTTCCCCCTTGAATTTAAAAATTAATTCACCAAGTGATCTTGAGTGAATTAATTGTTTATTTTGTAATTAATATTTTTAGAGTGATGTTTGGGAACATGGATATAATGCTCGATTCACGGTTTGGTTTGGAAAAAAATTTAGAATTTAGATTAACTTAAACCTATCAATTTTCTAAAAAATGATGGGTCAACCCCAATTCATGTTTTATTTAAAAAAGATCTTTGATTTTAACTTGAGATTGCAAATTAATTTGTTGGATTACCCGAGTTTGACAAGGTAAATATTAAGAAAAATTCAAATTAAAACTTAGTTCAAATTTAGCTTTGATACATGGATTTTTTCTTAATAAATTTACTAAACCGAATCGAGATTGATAACTTGTCGAGAAAGAGAGTAGAATCGAACTTTGAACAGAGAAGTGAAGGAAAAGTGAGGGAGTAATGCCCTTTATATGCCTCGGTAAATACAGAGAGCAACGAAAAATGATTATTTTTCTTGGTTTGTTAGAGAAGCAAGTGGATGGTGATGATTATGATTACTGCTGCGTGTTAGTTATTGAGAAACATTTATCTATAAAAACTGTATGGATATAATTATAATTGGTAGAATAAAAAAAAAATCAAAACATTTCTTTTAAGAAAGATAATCTTGAGAAGATGAAGAGGAACAGAGGTGAAAAGTATTGATTCCATCCCCTTCCATTAAAAAGTTTCTTCAAGAAAAATTATATCTTAAATAATGGTTGATCTATTGATTTTGGCTATCTAAATCATTTTTTCTAACCAAAATAGCTGATAACCGGTACTTTGTTCCTGGTAGGTCAAAATAGTAAGTGGCTAGTACTTGTAAAAAGTTCTCTTCGATGAATTCAGATACTTTTTGATGCTTAAGTAATTATTATTTTTAGAGAAAAAATCATGATATTCTAAAAAAATACTCTTAAAATAAATATGTAATTGAGAATGAAGATTTAAATCATCCTTCTTTTAAGTACTCAATGGGTATTTATAACCCAACAATTCTTACCATTAGTGATAAGGAGGACTAAAAAGTTATATTTTTCTAATTGTGTTAAACATTTTTTATGTGTAAAATATGAGAAAAATCTCTAACTCATCAAAATCTTATGATCTAATTTGGAGCCTAACAAGATTCTTAAAGCCATCTGCACTTGGATTCAGCACCTGGCTGAGCATAGCAATACTAGGTCTAGAAGCTCACTAGACCCGTATATATCGAGGCTTAGCTTTTGGTTAAGTTTAAGAATGTTGGGTTTGGCAACTCGTCATACCTTATATGTTGAGACTTGGTGTTTGGTTAATCTCAAGGGTATTGGGTCTGATAACTCATCGAACCTTTATATGATTGGGATCAATGCTTGGCTGAGTCAAAGATTGCTAGGTTTGGAACCTCGCCCCGACCTATATATATCTTGGCTCAATACTTGGTTGAGCCTAAGGATGTTGGGTCTGACAACTTGCTGGATCCATGTATGTTTGGGCACAATACTTGGATGAGCCTGAGGATGATGGATTATTACCCTTTCTCTAATTCCTTTAAAATGAGGATCCAAGTTAAAAAAAAAAACATGTTGATCTATCAGTAGACTTACAAATCTTTATGTATTCAACACACAAAAATCTTTAAATTTTATCAGTAGTAAATATGAGTCTTTTTACCTTTTCCATAATATTTGTATGTCTCATACACAATTGTTTTCTTGTGGCTAGGTAGCTCGTCTTTGTTGAAGGAGGTGTCCATTGAGAAATAAAATGACATTTTGCATTTAATACAATAATTGAGTTGATTTCTGGAGATCTGAGATAACATGAAAGGTCACTCCATCTAACGGTGTGGGTGGGTGATTATTTCATTTATAATCGTAGTCATTTTTGCTCCCAACTTTTCTTTTACTTTCGCTCTTTGTAACTTTTAAGAAACAATCTAGTGAAAAAATCTTGAGCCAATCTCGATCTAATTTGAGAACGAAATTGTCATCTTAGGTATTTCCTATGGAAAGCTCTTTTTTTCTTCTTCTTCTTTACTTTGAATAAAAAACAGACCAAGAAAAGGTCAGATTAGGGATGTTATTGCCTTTTGTGAGGAGTTTTGATTCCAACATAAGATCAGGAGAAACAGCAGGGGACAAAGGTCTATCAGATTGGGCCCTATAATCAGAGGGAATGGAGCCTCAGCATCCATCTTAAACGAGAGGGGAGAGTAGTTCTCTCTGCATGAGAAGTCTTTCTCTCCACTTATGCTAGTAAACTTCAAAGGAGATGAAGGTTGCCTCAAGCTCTACGGGTGATGCCTCTGGTACTCTAGGTGTAGAGAACATTGAAGCCCCTAGCACTTTAGGGTTATTCACACTTGCTTCCGATGCTTAAATAAATATTTTTTTAAAGAAAAAAGAAATGATTTTTTTAAAAAGAGACTCTAAAAATAAACATACAAACTAGAATGAAGATTCAAAACCACTTTCTTTTAATGATTCAATGAGTCTCTATAGCTCACGATTCTTACTCTTTGGTGGAGAAGAGGACTAAAAAAGTTTTATTTACTTGATAGGATTAAACATTTCTTAAGTGTCAAAAAGAAAAATAATATAACTGACTCATCAAATGAAAAATATCTGTAACTCTTGAAAATCTCGTGATCTAATACGGAGCCTAACAAGATTCTCAAAGGCACATGCACTTGCGTTCAACACTTGACCGAACTCAAGAATATTGGATTTTGCAGCTCACCAGCCCTGTATATATCCAGGGTTAGTGTTTGGTTGAGACAAAAAATACTAGTTTCGGCAGCTCTACTTGTCTCGACTCTTACTGAATTTAAGGATATTGGATGTAGGAGCTCGCTATATCTTGCTAGAGCATTTCTTAATCTAATCGCGTTTATTTGAGATTGTGGTAGCGGTTACAATTCAAAATATTTTTTACTTTAAAATAATATTTTTTTATTTATTAAAAATTATTTTTAATATCAACACATTAAAATAATTTAAAAATATATAAATTTTTTTAAAAATTTCAAGTGAGCACGGTTACAACCGTGTTCACAAGCATGGCTTTAACAGTGGCGGAATTTTGAGTTTAGATGTGTGGTTGAAAGGCAGAAGACTAGTCAAAGGTGGTCAGTTGACAGTCAAAGCATGTGTTGGATTGGACTTATCAACGAGGTCTTGTCCTTCCATTCCATGAGGCAAGCTTCAAACTTCAATGCATCATGTGGGAAGAAACAGTGTGATTAATTAACTTTACTACTCACAATCCTTTTGCTTCTTTTGATTTTTTGTGGTCATTTTATCCTTTCCTTCTTTCTTAAGTAGAAAAATTAATGCTCGGAATCCAATCATAAATTATTTTCTCATAGAATTAATGATGATCCCTGATATAGCCTCTATTTTTTTCACTCTGCCTTCTACTGACCCAGGATTTTTTTGCCCTTTTTGCTCTAGCAAATCCCGACTCATTTCCATTATTCTAATGGTGGATAGGCGCTGCAAAGATTTGAGAGTTATAGATTTTAAAATAATGAGAGGCTGAAATTTGCCTGTAAATCTCAAACCCTATCCAGGACCAGGGCAGAGAGTGGTCAAATGTACCCATTTAAGAGAGCCAGGCTGGGTAACAGAGCCAGATAGAAGCAAAAAGTTGTCAAAAACAACCTTTTCCTTTACTCGGAAAATAAAGGGCTCTCCCGTTCCCAGCAGTGTTCTTTTCAGAGAAGAGTTAAAAGAAGATTAGTGGTAGTGTACTGTTTGGCTCCTCCACCGTCGTTGAATAGTTTATCGATAGTCTACTACAGTGAAAACATGGCACATTGCTTTTTATTTTGATTGTCATTAGTAGGCACTAATAAAATGTGAT